>Ga0265316_10003590_pt1 | contig 15639 bp, 8 predicted proteins | sample 4522metaG_FD_202092 | JGI IMG/M metagenome (GOLD analysis project Ga0265316, IMG submission 202092) | Rhizosphere microbial communities from Carex aquatilis grown in University of Washington, Seatle, WA, United States - 4-5-22 metaG | ecosystem: Host-associated > Plants > Roots > Rhizosphere >...
AAACCATCGTGACATCTGGAAACTTCCTGATCGATTCCGAGAGTCGTCTGCAGAGCGCGATGGCCGGGATGCAGCACTAAGGAGATTGGCTATGGCAAAAAAGGCATCGATTTATTCAGCACTGGTTTTGATCGTTGTCGCGGGCTTATTTGCGGGCGGGTACTTGCTGATGAACCGCCGCTCGCGGATGGAGTGCGGATTCTGCCGGCGTCAGATCAATGCAAAAGCACACGTCGTAGCGGAAGTTGGAGGGAGGCGGCGCGACGTCTGCTGTACGCACTGTGCGGTGACGGAGGCACGACAGGAAAAAGAGTCCTTGCGGCTGATCGCAGTGACGGACTATCCCACCGGGAAGCTGGTGAGCCCGGAGGGAGCATGGTTTGTCGAGGATAGCCGCGTGATCGCCTGCCAGCACGACATGTCCAAGATGGATGAGTCCAAACACATGGAACAGTTGGCATTCGATCGCTGCTCGCCCGGCACCTTCGCGTTCAGCGACCGGAAAGCGGCGGAAGCGTTCGTGGACCAGAACGGTGGTGTTTTGCGGAGTCTATCCGAAGTGCTGGCGGAGGCCAGTAGCAATGATTAACCGGATCATCGATATCTGCGCGAAGAACAAATTCCTCGTCTTTCTCTTCATCAGCGTGGGTGTTCTCATTGGCGTGCATTCGATGAAGAACACGAAGCTGGATGCGATCCCCGATCTGTCGGACACTCAAGTCATTGTCTATTCCAAGTGGGACCGCAGCCCCGACATCATGGAAGATCAGGTGACGTATCCCATCACCTCGGCGTTGCTGGGCTTGCCCAAAGTGAAGGACATCCGCGGCTTCTCGGACTTCGGCTACTCCTATGTCTACATCATCTTTGAGGAAGGCACTGACATTTACTGGGCGCGTTCGCGAACCCTTGAGTATCTCAATTCTGTGGTCCCACGGCTGCCAAAAGGAGTCAGCGTTGAGCTAGCAAAGGATGCGACCGCTGTCGGTTGGGTCTATCAGTACGCTCTAGTCGATACCACAGGGCAATTCAGCATCGAAAAGATACGGAGCTACCAGGATTGGTATCTGCGCTATGCTCTTCAATCCGTGCCTGGCGTCGCCGAAGTGGCGCCATTGGGCGGCTTCGTTCGGCAGTACCAGGTCAACATCGATCCCAACAAGCTCCTTGGCTACAAGATCCCGATCAATATGGTCGTCGATGCCATTGGGAAGAGCAACAACGATGTCGGCGCCCGGCTGGTCGAGATGTCCGGTCGCGAGTATATGGTGCGCGGGCGCGGTTACATCAAATCGCTCGATGACATCGGCAACATTGTTGTCATGTCGAATCCGCAGACCGGCACCCCCGTGCTGGTGAAGGATCTGGCCACCGTAACCTTCGGGCCCGACATGCGGCGCGGCGTCGGTGAATTGGATGGCCATGGGGAAGTGGTCGGCGGTGTCGTCATCATGCGGTTTGGCGAAGACGCGCAGAAAGTCATCGAGCGGGTGAAGCAAAGGATCACGGATATTGAACCCACACTGCCGAAGGGGCTGAAGATCGTCACCACCTATGACCGTTCGGACCTGATCGACCGCTCAGTCGATAACTTGAAGCACACGCTGATTGAGGAACTGATCATCGTCAGCCTGGTGATCATGATCTTTTTGTGGCACTTCCCCAGCGCCATCATTCCGATCATTACGATTCCCATCACGGTGATTTTGGCGTTTATTCCGATTCAGATAAGCGGCATGTCGGCCAATATCATGTCGCTCGGAGGAATCGCTATCGCCATCGGCGCCATGATTGATGCGGCGGTGGTGGTTGTCGAACAGACACACAAGAAGCTTGAACACTGGAATGCGGAAGGGAGGCCGGGCGACTACCACCAAGTCGTAATCTCGGCCGTGAAGGAAGTCGGGGGAGCGAGCTTCTTCGCTCTGCTCGTCATCGCCGTCGCATTCCTGCCGGTGTTCACACTCGAAGCGCAGGAAGGCCGCCTCTTCAAGCCGCTGGCATTTACCAAAACTTTCGCCATGGCGATCGCGGGAGTGTTGGCCATCACCCTCGATCCCGCCATGCGGCTGTTGTTCACTCGCATGGATAAGTTCAAGTTCCGTCCGCGATGGCTGGCAGCAATCGTAAACAGCGTACTGGTTGGCACAATCCACAGCGAAGACAACCACCCGATCAGCCGCCCGCTGATGAAGCTCTATCACCCAGTGGTTGAGTTCGTGCTCGAACACAAATGGAAGACGATCGCCACCGCCGTTATTGCCATGGTGCTAACCGTGCCGGTGTTCTTTCAGCTCGGCTCGGAGTTCATGCCGCCGCTTGATGAGGGCACTCTCCTATATATGCCTACGACCTTGCCCGGCATGTCGGTAACCGAAGCTTCACGGCTCTTGCAGGTCCAGGACAAGATTATCAAGAGCTTCCCTGAGGTCTACCGCGTGTTCGGCAAGGCAGGGCGTGTGGAAAGTGCCACCGATCCCGCACCCTACTCCATGATGGAGACCGTTATTACACTGAAGCCCCAGACAGACTGGCCGAAGCGCGAACGCTGGTATTCAAAGTGGGCTCCCAACTGGTTACGCGGCACGCTCGGTCGATTCTGGCCGGAACACGGCACTACTCAGGAACTGATCTATGGCCCCGGAGGTCTGAACGAAGCGCTGACGATGCCAGGTATCGCGAATGCATGGACTATGCCGATCAAAGCGCGTATCGACATGCTGACCACCGGCGTTCGCACGCCGCTTGGCATCAAGGTCCTCGGTTCCGACCTAAACGAGATCGAGAAAGTCGGCGGACAAATCGAGATGGCGCTGAAGGACATTCCCGGCACAACCAGTGTGTTTGCTGAACGGACGACCGGCGGCTACTTCCTCGACTTCGATCTGAAACGAGATCAACTCGCTCGCTACGGACTGACCGTGGATGATGCCAATGACGTTCTGATGTCGGCCGTCGGTGGTGAACCGGTCACCACCACGATCGAAGGGCGGGAACGGTACTCGGTCAATGTTCGATACTTGCGCGATTACCGCAGTGACATCGACGCGCTGCAGCGAGTGCTGGTCAACACGCCCTCCGGTGCCCAGATCCCGTTGGGGCAGATTGCCGACATCTCGTTAAAGACCGGTCCCGGCATGATCCGCGATGAAAATGGCCGGCTCAGTGGATATGTCTACGTCGATGTCTCGGGACGCGATATCGGCAGCTACGTTACCGATGCGAAAAAGGTGGTGGCGGAAAAGGTGAGCGTCCCCGCTGGCTATCAACTGGTCTGGAGCGGCCAGTACGAATCGATGGAGCGCGTGAAAGAGCGGCTGAAGATCGTGGTGCCGATCACGCTTTTCATCGTGTTCCTGTTGCTGTACTTCAATACCAAGTCCACGGTGAAAACCTTCATCATCCTCCTTGCGGTACCGTTTTCGGCGATTGGCGCGATTTGGTTCCTTTATCTACTCAACTACAACATGAGTATCGCGGTATGGGTTGGGCTGATCGCGCTCCTAGGAGTCGACGCGGAAACGGCAGTCTTCATGTTGCTGTACCTCGATCTTGCCTACCACGATGCCATCAGCAAGGGCCGAATGAACACCTGGGATGATCTGCGGGAGGCCATTGTGGTGGGCGCCGTCAAGCGTCTGCGACCCAAGGTGATGACCGTGGCCTGCATGTTGTTCGGACTGCTTCCCATTATGTGGTCGGTAGGATCTGGCGGCGACGTCATGAAGCGCATTGCTGCCCCCATGATTGGAGGGATCATCACCTCGTTTCTGATGGAACTCATTATCTATCCGCCGGTCTTCGCAATCTGGAAATGGAACTTCGAGGTAAAGCCGAAACTGAAACCGCAAGGCCCCAAGCCCTTTGAACCAGCAAATACACAGGAGCCCGTACATGCCTAGGTGGACGCAGCGATTCGGAATGTTGGCCGTCATGGTTGCCGTCACCGCGTCCGCCTGGTCGCAGACGGCGCATTACACCGTCCCGGCGGCTTCGGTGGAAAATGATTTTGCGGCCTACCGCCAAGCCTTGGACAGTGCAACTGATTCGGCGCTGGCCAATATGATGCGAGAGGCAGCCGCGAGCAATCGGATTGCGGAGGTGACAGCCAAGACTGCGGCCCCACCGGATTCGACGGCGCTGCACCAGTTCGCCGAGCAATATTGGAACGGCAATGATGAAGCCGTCCGTCGCGCCGTCGCCAGAGTGACAGAACTCAGACCGGTGTTGACGCCCATTTTGCGCGACCCGCCGGCACCGTGTTGTCCTCCTCCGGCCAGGCATGTGCTCGGCAAACCCAGGCCCACGAGCATGGCTGCCGCAGCACTCAGAAACTCGCGTCGCGACGGGTCTCCAACCAGTCCCGAACCGCCGGAAAAAGCGCGAGAGATAAACTGTTCCTTCACGCTTATATAATACGCACGTTTACTCTGCGCTGAGACTAAGGAAGCGACTTCGCATTCGCACACCACCTGTACGTCGCTGTGTTGCTGACATGTCGCTTCAACTTGCGCGTCACTAACCGTCGGAGGTTAGTACGGCGAGCGAAAAATTGTAGTGGGGCGGACGAGACCCCGGTGGCCACGATGCAAGAGGTCGTTCTGTGAGTGGCCAAGGCCGATTCTCCAGCGAACGTTCTGGGCAAAAGTCTGCTGAGGTAATCCACCCGGCAACGCGGTCGAGTTTTGTGTTGGCGAATACGCCTACGCCCAAGCACAAGCGCTTTTCCTTCTTTGCTTGCAGACCCTAAATAGACATAGGATAGAGAACGAGCATGGCAAAACGGCGCAGTGGCACTCATCTGATCGCGGACATTGCCCAGGTGTCCAGAGGCACGGTCGACCGGGCTTTACACGGGCGCGGCGGTATTAACGAAGCAACCCGTCAACGAATTTTGGAAATAGCCCGGCAAATCGGGTATAAGCCGAATCTTGCGGCTCGAGCCCTTTCGGCCAATAGGGCGACGGCCAAGATCGGCGTATGCATTCCTCGCGAAATCCACTTCTTCTATGACCAGCTGTGGAATGGAGTACTGGAAGAAGAAGAGCGTGTTTCGCAGTCGGGTGTTGAGTTCATAAATCGTCCTATCCAGAGCCTCGGCAAGGGAGATGCCAAGGTCTTTCAGGAACTCATGGCCAGCGGCGTTGACGGAATCATTCTCACTGCTGGCAATCCCAAGAAATTGATACCGTTGATCGACAAAGCGGAGACCAAGGGCATCCGCGTCGTTTGCGTGGACACGGACGCTTCAGAAAGTCGGCGTTCCAGCGTCGTTTACGTGGAACCTTATCTAAGCGGCTGCGTTGCGGGCGAGTTGCTGGGGAAGCTTGTTCCGCCGGGTTCGAAAGTGGCTGTCGAGGCCGGAATGCTGATGGCGGAAGACCACCGGAGAAAGGCGGAGGGGTTTTCGGAAACCTTCCCAAAACACTGTCTGGGCGGCCAAGTCGCAGCCGTTATCGAAGGCCACGAGGACGAAGAAGAGAGCTTCCAGAAAACACTAGGTCTATTGCGGCGCATACCTGAGCTCGCGGGAATTTACGTCAATACAGTGAACTGCCTGCCTGTTTGCCGCGCTCTGGAAGCAGGGAAGCTTGAGGGAAAAGTGAAGTTGATTACGACTGACCTTTTTTTGGAAATGTCTCCCTACTTCAAGAAAGGCACGATCTCGGCGTCCATTTACCACCAGCCGTACCGGCAAGGACAAATCGCCGTCCGTCTCCTGGTGGACAATCTGATCTCAAAAGTCAAATTCCCCCCCACAGTGCGTCTCAGTCCAGCTGTGGTGATGCTATCGAATCTGCACCTCTTCAGAGAGACGCGCCTCAGCGAGTCAACGCCTACCGACGAACCGGGCACGGGCTTGCCGAGCGACACGAACGCGAGCTTGAACCGTGCTTAAACGACAATTGGCGGTTCGCCGAATTCGTAGTCTTGCCCGCGATCAACTTAGCCACTCGACTTTCTCGCTTCCCAGGGCCATGCCGACTCTCTGAGACCGGACATCGCGTCTCGGCCGTCCTGAGGGCAGTTGCTGCCGTGCAGCATTTGTCCTGGCAGCCTAAACTCGAAAAGCCAAAAAAAACTTGACAACCGGACCCATATGAGTGCATCGTGCACGTGCACGCTAAAAACGTGCACGTGCACGATGCGAAAAATCTCGGTAAGCTGGCTGCGTGAGTAAACGTTTACAGAACCTCGTAGGACCACAGATTCCGATATCCAAAGCGGCGCGGCACGGATTTCTCGGAATCGCGTTCCGGGTGCCCCGGGTCTACCGGAGGAGGAGCAAGATTATGTTGATTCTGAACTTTGGATGGCGGAAGTCAACAGGGTTTGTGCTGGTGCTGTTGTTGGGGTTTCTTGTTCCCGCAAAGCTTGCAGCCCAAGTCGACATGGGATCGATATCGGGTGTTATCCATGATCCAACCGGCGCAGCAATACCCAACGCGAAGGTGACGCTCACCAATGAGGGCACCAACATCGCGGTTTCCACCACGACGGGGTCAGAGGGGCAGTATACCTTCTCACCGGTAAAAATCGGGCGGTACTCCATATCCGCATCTGCCAGTGGGTTTCGGACCGTCAAGCAAAACAACGTAACGGTTGACGTGCAGCAGAAGCGGGAGGTGGACATCTCGCTCCCCATCGGACAAGCGACAGAAACCGTCGTGGTCGAAGCGGCGCCGCCTCTGCTGCAGACCCTGGATGCGTCGGTTGGGCAAGTTGTTGAGGAGGCGGCGGTCAATAACCTGCCGCTGAACGGCCGGAACTTCACTTTTCTCGCGCAGCTTTCCGCCGGTGTCACTCAGGGCCAGCAGGACTCGCGCGGGTTGGGAGCGAGCGGCAGCTTCGCTGCCAACGGGCTGCGTCCCGCACAGAACAACTATTTGCTCGATGGCATCGACAACAACGCCAATCTGGTGGACTTTCTCAACGGCACGGCTTATTCGGTGAAACCGCCGGTGGATGCGATTCAGGAGTTCAAGGTCGAGACCAACAATTACAGCGCAGAGTCAGGCCGGTCGGCCGGCGCCGTGCTGAATGCCACGCTCAAGTCCGGGAGCAACGCGTTCCACGGCGCGTTGTGGGAGTTTTTCCGCAACGACGCACTGGATGCGAAGAATTACTTTGAGCTTGCGAAGGGCGGGTTCCACCAGAACCAGTTCGGAGCCACGCTTGGCGGCCCGATCCGCCGCGGAAAGACGTTCTTCTTCATGGACTACGAAGGCACGCGCATTCGGCAGGCCTACCCTTATATAAGTACGGTGCCCACCGCGCTGGAGCGCAGCAGCGGTTACACAGATCTCTCGGAATTGCTCGGCCAGGGCCCGGCTCCGAGCAGTTGTATGCAGGACCCAAGCCAATCGGGCTGCGTCCAGGATGTGTTAGGACGAGGCTTCACGCTGGGACAGGTGTTCGACCCTTCCACGACGCGTACCATCGACTGCGGAGTGATAGATCCGGTGTCCGCCATCACGGCGCCCTGCCCAACCGGAACCGCAACCGGCAGCCAGATCGGTTTTGCCAGAGAGGTCTTCGCCGGAAATATGCTCCCCGCAGGACGACTAGATGCGAATGCGATTAAGCTCTTGAATCTGTATCCAGCGCCGAACAACTCGGGCTTGTTCAACAACTACGCGTCGAATCCAGAGGTTAACAACGATACCGATCAGTTCGACGTGCGTGTCGATCAAAACTTCGGTTCCAAGGACAACGCTTTTGCGCGGCTAAGTTATGTCCGCAATCCGGACTTCATCCCGGGGCCATTCGGGGGGATCGCGGATGGGGGCGCCTTCTTTGCCGGAGATCAGAACTCGATATCCTGGAATTCGGCGCTGAGCGAATCCCACCAATTTTCGCCGACATTTGTGAATGAGTTCCGCCTGGGATACAACCACTTGAGCGCCACGCGTACTCAGCCCAATGCCAACACCACGGGGATTCCCGCGCAATTCGGCATTCAGGGTGTTCCGCAGGGGAATTCCAACGGCGGTCTCGGCACAATCTTTCTCACCGGCCTCAACCAACTGGGCAGCAACGATTACTTGCCCTCGATCGAACTCAGCACCACATCGCAAATCACCGATAACCTGACCAAGACCGTCGGGCGCCACACGCTCAAGGCCGGATTCCAATGGCAGCGCCTCGGCTTCGCCATTCTGCAGCCGATAGCCGGGAGAGGCCAATGGTCGTTCAGCGGTGATTACACAGAGGTGCCGACCACAACCGGAGGCAATACCGGGCTTGCCCAGATGCTTTTGACGCCCATTCCAGGAACGGTGCCGGGCGCCGCAGATTATGTGGGCGGATCCGACAACGTCGGTGCCTCCAATATCGCCAACACGTCGATGAAGCACAACTACTATGCCGGCTACTTCCAGGACGACCTCAAGGTGACCCCAAAGCTCACCCTGAACCTTGGGCTACGGTACGAATACTTCGGCCAGTTGATTGAGAACTACGGCAATCAATCCAACTTCATTCTTACTGGAGCCAACGGGCATTCGACGTTCTTGTTGACCCAGAAACGCTGCAATACTCCATTGTCCCCGGACTTTGAGACGGCCGTGGCGAAAGATGGGATTGATGTCGTCTGCTCGGGCCAGCCGGGTCTCGGTGTGTCGCAGAAGAAGAATTTCTCGCCGCGATTCGGATTTGCCTATCAACTCACTCCCAAGTTCGTGGTGCGCGGTGGATATGGGATTTTCTACGGCGGATTTGAAAACTCCGTGGTCGAAACCTACATTGACTTTCCTTTCCAATTCTTCTTGTCATACCCCTACCTGGTGCCGAATGCGCCGGTTACGTTCAGCAACGGCTCCACTGCCACGCTGGAGACCGGTCTGACCGGCATTCCTCTCACTCCGGCGGCTGTTGAACCCGGAGGAGTGTCCTTTACGGGTGAGGATTACCACATGTCGACGCCGATCACGCAGGGGTTCAATCTAACCGCCCAGTACGCATTGACCAGCAAAGACACCGTGCAGGTGGCCTTCGTCGGCAACACGGTCCATCATCTAGGTTCGTACGTCAACCCCAATAGCCCTCGGGAGATGCTGCCGCCTGGACTGAATGTCACTAACTACATCCCGTATCCTGATTTCACTCCCTATATCACCTATACCAGATTTGGGGCCAACAGCCACTATAGCTCTCTGCAAGCCAACTATGAGCGCAGAGTCGGCCACGGCTTGAACTTCCTCGGCAACTTCACCTGGGCCAGTTGTTTGACCGATGCCGCGGATGTTTTGAATCAGACAGCGTTGACCAGCTACCGCGCTCCATTCCTGCCGGGTTTCGGGATGCACAGGGACTTCGGACGCTGCGATTTTGACATCAACAAAGTGCTTCACCTGAGCGGAACTTATGAACTGCCATTCGGGCGTGGACGGCACTTTTTGGGGAGCAGCAGCAACGTGGTCAATGCGATTCTCGGCGGTTGGAACACCAACTGGATTTATACTCTGCAGGACGGCCAGCCCGGCACGGTCCCATGCGCCATCCCGACGACAACCGGCTTCGGCTGCGATGCCTTAAAGGTTCCAGGGGTGGATCTGTATGCCGGACCGCATAATGCAAGTCATTGGATGAACCCGGCAGCCTTCGCCACGCCTCCTGTCGCGGCGACCGTCGGGCAATCCGATTACAGCCCGCTGGGCGGTGGGCCCAGTCAGTACCGTGGACCGGGCTTCAATCGACTGGACTTCTCCCTCTTTAAGCAGTTCCAGCTGAGCGAACGTTTCCGGGTGGAGTTTCGCTCCGAATTCTTCAACCTGGCCAATCATCCTAACTTCTCCATTCCGGGATTCTCCGAAAATGGATTTCCAGCCTCGCCTGGAGCACTCAATTACAACAATCCCGCCGGTTTTGGCACGATCACTTCGGCACGCGACGGGCAAAACGATCAGCGTGAAATTCAGTTCGCGTTGAAATTGTATTACTGAAGCTTGACGGCTGGAGCAGACCAGGTCGGCGATTAGTGGCTTTTCGCACGGCTTAACTACCCGCGAGGTTTGACAGCCACAGCGGACTTGCGGAAGCGGGTTTCACGAACATGAGACCCGCTCCAGGTGCTCCGAAAGGAAGAGCAACATGTATCGCGTAATTTCCACAATCTTGTTGTCGTTGTGCCTGTTCGTCCTGCCTGCGTTTGGCGCAGTGGATGCTCCGGGAAAACTGGAGCTGTCGGAGAACTGGAAACTGGCCGCGGCGAAAGACGTTGGGGCAGATGGTGCAGCGCTTTCTCGATCCAACTACGACGATCAGGCCTGGCATCCCATCCATCGCATGCCTGCGACGGTTCTCGAAGTATTGCAGGAGGATGGCGTCTACCCCAACCTGTATGTCGGCAAGAACATGGAGAACGTCCCGCAGGATTTGTACAAGCAGGACTGGTGGTATCGGACGGTGTTCACGGCGCCAGCAGGCTACCCCACCTACACGCTGGAATTTCCGGGAATCAACTATCGAGCGGAAATCTGGGTGAACGGGCACGAGGTGGCGGACAACAAGCAAATCGTCGGGATGTACGCCGCGCACAAGCTCAATGTGACCGAGTGGATCAAGCCAGGCTCGCCGAATGCGCTCGCTGTCAAAGTGACACCCGAGCAACTGGTTCAAGACGTTGACGGTGTGGAACTGGCGGACAGTTGGTTCGATTGGATCAACTGGAAGTATCTGGGATACAAAGGCAAGTACACAAAGGAGCATCAGTTCGACGCTTCCTTCGTGCCGGACAGAAATGCAGGCATCTGGAAGCCGGTCTACCTAAAGACTACAGGGCAGGTCGCGCTCGAGAACCCGGTGGTCAACTCTGAGCTCTCCCTGCCACAGGCGGTTGCGCGGCTTACGGTTTATGCGAACCTGCATAACTTTGCCGCGCAATCCCTCAACGGCACGCTGAAGGGAACGATTTCGCGACAAGGGAAGCCAACGATTGAATTAGAACAAAGCGTCAGTCTCTCCCCCCATGAAACTCGCGAAGTTGTGTTTACCGCCGAAAAGTACCCCAGCTTGGTCGTAAGCAATCCCGACCTCTGGTGGCCGTACACCATGGGTGATCCGGCGCTCTATGACCTTCGCTTGGAGTTTGCGCTGGAACAGAAAGTCTCTGACCGCACTCACATACGCTTCGGTATACGGAGCATTACCCAGCACCGCGATCAAGACGAGCAATTCCCCGATAAGGGTAAGGGCGGAAATTTCTATCTGCAAGTGAACGGTCGAGACTTCCTGGCGCGCGGCGCGGATTACACCCCGGATCTTTTATATCGATACGACCCTGATCGCGAAGCAGAAATCCTAAGGTACGTGAAGGATCTTGGGATGAATCTACTGCGGTGGGAATCGAAGATCTCCAGTGAACACATAATCGAGCTCGCGGATGAACAGGGTATCCCGGTCATGCTCGGTTGGATGTGCTGCAATCAATGGGAGAAATGGGACCAGTGGAGTGAAGAGGACCATCGGGTGGCGGCTGAGAGCCTCCGCTCCCAGGCGCTCATGCTCCGTCCGCACGCGTCGATGTTCATCTGGGCCAACGGAAGCGATGGCCGGCCGCCGGAACCTGTCCGCAACGAATACCATAAGATTCTGTCCGAGGTGCACTGGCAAAACGCGATTGTTGATACCGTTTCTTCCTTCGCCAAGGACGCCCAAGGCGAACATCTTTGGGATGGCATCATCATGGAAGGACCGTACAGCTGGCGTCCGCCGGCATACTGGTTCAGTGGAAAATATCCGCCATCTCGCGGATCTGTGGCCGAGCAGGGCGACAACGAACACATTCCCACCTTGGAGAGCCTGAAGAAGTTCATTCCCGCCGACAAGCTCTGGCCCATCAACGACACCTGGTTCTTCCATGCAGGAGCGCTCCCGAAGGCCAATACGCTTGGCAATGTCCAGCGAGCGGTTGACACGCGTTACGGACCTTCCAGCAACGTAGAGGAGTTCGTGCGCAAGGCGCAGGCAGCTCATTACGAGAGCACCCGCGCGCAATTTGAAGATTTCGCGGCCACCGGCTGGAGCAACCATAAAATGACGCTTTACTGGATGCTCAATAGTCACTGGCCCTCGTTCTACGGCAACATCATTGATTACTATCTAAGCCCCGGCGGTACGTACTACGGTGCGAAGAAGGGGCTGCGTCCGCTCTCTGTGGTCTTCGATGCGTACGCAACCGGCGATCACAGCCAGGCCAAGATCATTGTCTTCAATCAGACTCCTGGCAGCGTGCAGGGTTTGCGCGCACGCGTGCGTGTTTACGATCTGAATGGCAAGGTTCTCGACGATCGCTCCGTCGACGGTATCCAACTTCCGTTCAATGGCGCACACCAGATCATGGCGCTCCCCCGCTATCCCAAGAGTTCTGCTGTGTTTTTCGTGCGTTGCCAGTTGTTTGATAACACCGGGAAACTGCTGGTTGACAATAGCTACTGGCAATCGCAGAAAGACGATGACATGGGAGACCGGAAGAACGATGACGCGATGGACCTGAAACTAGTCAGTTGGGCGGACATGACGGCGCTGAATACGATGCCTCAGGTACCACTGGAGATCAGCGCTAAACGGACCGCGACCGACAGCGAAAAACATGTCGTCATTTATCTGCATAACCCGTCCGAACACATCGCCTTCTTCGAACGGGCAACGGTCTCTGTTAATCAGAACGGGGACGAGGCGCTCCCCATCGAGTACGACGACAATTACATCACGGTGTATCCCGGTGAAACTGTCGAGATTCATGCAACGGTGTCAAGGACGGAGGAGGCGCGTTGGATCAAGCTCGAAGGATACAATTCGCCCCTGACTTCCGCTGAGATCAAGTAGAAACGCAAATGGTTAGGCCTGCTGGTGGAAGGAGTGTGCCAACCGCCACCAACCATGTCAGCCAGACAATTCACCACCTTGGACCTCTAATATGGACGTAGGAAGATCGGGTTTTGGTTTGTCCCATGTTGACACCAGAGAACTGCGACGCTGGTGTGCGATTCCAGCAGCGGAATTGCTGGGGCATAGGGAACTGCGTGTGCGTTACCGGCAGGTGGCCGATTCCACGGAGTTGGGCGCGCTGATGGCCAAGGAGTTGGTCGAAGCCATCGAGGAAAACAACAAGCAAGGGAAGGCAACACGCGCCATTGTTCCTTGTGGACCTACTTGTTGGTACGAACCGTTCCGGTCCTTAGTGAATTCGCGCGGTATATCGCTGAAGGACCTGCACGTGTTTCACATGGACGAGTGTCTGGATTGGCAAGGGAAACCGCTCCCGGCGGGTCATCCTTACAATTTCAAGACCTTCATGGAGCGGCACTTCTACGGAGGCATTCGCCCCGAACTCGCGGTTCCGGAGGTCCAGCGCTATTGGCTACTACCCGCGACGATGGAACAAGTGCAAGCCGCGATCAACCAGGCACCGGTGGACATTACTGTGGGTGGGTGGGGCCAGGATGGACACGTTGCCTATAACCAGGCCCGCCGCCATCCATTTCACCACGCGACGTTGGAGGAAATCGCAAACTCGACCATCCGCATTCAGGACAACAATATTGATACGATCATCGCGCTGGCGCACCGGACGTTCGGTGCGGCCTACCAGTTTGTTCCGCCCATGTCGGTCACATTGGGGATCCGCGAGTGCCTTTCCGCAAAGAAGGTGCGGGTTTACAGCGACACGGGTGCCTGGAAGCAGACGGCGCTGCGGGTCGCTTTGTTTAGCGAGCCCACCCCGGAATATCCTATGACCCTGCTGCAAACCCATCCCGACGCAGTCGTAACGGCAACACTGGAAACGGCTCGCCATCCAATTAGCGAAAATCCAGATTGGGAGTTGTTCTGAATCTATGTTGGCTCTGCACGCAAACACGGAACGCGGATTTACGTGTGCTATCGGTGTCGGCGGCATCGGAGCGGGCATAGTCTATGCGCTCCAGGGCGAACACGAACTGGGCCGCAACGAAAGCAGGTTGGGCGAACTGCTGGACTCGCGGGACTACTGCAAGTTACACATCGTCCTTCACTACATTGCGAGGTTCATGGGCTCCGGCAGGGGGCCAGCGTGTTTCCCGGTACGGCCGGTCGGCGTCGTCGGTAACGATGCAGCGGGACGTCAGATTCTGATCGAAATGAGCGCTGCGGGAATGGACACGCAGTTTGTTCGGACCGATCCAACATTGAAAACGCCTTTCAGCGTCTGCTTTCTGTACCCCGATGGTTCGGGCGGCAACATTACCAGCAGTAACTCAGCTGCAGGCGCGTTGAGCGTCGATGACCTAGCGGCCGCCTTACCGTACATGAAAGCTGCAGGAGCACGCGGGTTGGCCCTGTGCGTTCCGGAGGTTCCGTTGGAACTGAGGCGGAACTTCCTTGAAATTGCATCCGATTGCGGTAATTACCGCGTTACCTCCTTCGTGCTCGGGGAGATCAAAGAAGTGCAAAGGATGGGGTTGGTTGCTCTGGCAGATCTCTTGGCACTGAATCAGGAGGAGGCTTCGGCCCTACTTGGAGACGGCCCTGGCCACGTTCTCGATGAAGGCTTGTTGGCGGAGCGCGCTGCCAAATTGACAGCGACTCGCCCGCGGTTGCGCATGATCGTCAGCACCGGACGAAAAGGAGCCTACGGCTTCGAGTCCGGGAGTTCGCAATTCTGCCCGGCGCCGGTCCTGCAACCGACGTCCACGGCGGGCGCTGGGGACGCACTCCTCGCAGGTGTTGTGTGCGGTTTGGCGGCGGGCCTGCCATTCATCAAGCGGAACGAATCTGGTAGTTCGTTTTCGGGCCGAATACTGCAGACGGCGCTGGATTTCGGTGTCCTGAACGCGAGTTTCAGTGTCACTTCGCCACATACGATCCACCCCGATGCAGTACTGAAAAACTTGTTCGCCTTCGCGGAATCGCACGGCGCGTCTATTTCCGATTCGCTCCGGTGTGCGTGCGACGAATGCGAACAGATGTCTCCTGAAAGTGTTCCGGATGCTACGTAGGCCCGAGTCGAGTGCCAGATCATGTCCACGTCTATAACGGAAACCGCCAGCACGCCGCAGCTTCGCCGCGCGTTGGGTCTATGGGATCTGATTCTTTACGGGCTGATTGTTATTCAACCTACCGCGCCCATGCCAGTGTACGGGGTGATGAGCGCGCGTTCTCACGGGTATGCGGTAATCACGGTGCTGCTCGCCATGACGGCCATGCTGTTTACGGCCATCAGCTACGGGAGAATGGCCTCCGCCTATCCCAGCGCCGGCTCTGCGTTCACCTATGTGGGGCGCGAAATTCACCCAGCCCTTGGTTATGTGACCGGATGGAGCATGGCCATGGACTACGTGCTCAATCCGCTCATCTGCACGATCCTCTGCAGCAAATTCGCGATGAACTTCTTTCCGGAAATCCCCTACGCGGTATGGGTGGTTGCCTTCGTCAGTTTGTTCACCGCATTGAATATGCAGGGCATTCAAACTTCGGCGCGCATCAACTCGAGCCTCGTTGCGATTATGGGTGTGGTCATTCTTCTGTTTTTGGGGGCAGCCGCTCGTTACGTGCACGCGGCACCTCATGACGGAATCGCGTTCTTTACCCGCCCATTTTTCGATCCGAAAACTTTCTCGGTCCGATCCATCTTGGGCGGCACCTCGCTGGCCGTGCTGA
>Ga0265316_10003593_pt1 | contig 15631 bp, 10 predicted proteins | sample 4522metaG_FD_202092 | JGI IMG/M metagenome (GOLD analysis project Ga0265316, IMG submission 202092) | Rhizosphere microbial communities from Carex aquatilis grown in University of Washington, Seatle, WA, United States - 4-5-22 metaG | ecosystem: Host-associated > Plants > Roots > Rhizosphere >...
GTTGAGGCGTAGGCCGTGGCGACCGGCAAAACGCGCCAGCTCAGGCCGCGACGCGCGGCCGGCAGCAACGCGAACACGGCCAGCGCGGCTACGCCCGAACGAAAACCAGCCACCTGCCAGGAGCCGAGCGAACAAGCCTTGATGGCCACGCCGCCGGTCGAAAACAGCAAGGCCGTGGCGAGCAGCAGAAGCCGATTTGTAACGCGCGGATTCACGGGCCGATTCACCAAAGTAGCGCATCGACTGGGGTGGCGACGGCGGCGGCAGGCCCCAGGCCTGTCCTGCTGCTAGACTGGGAGCAAGCTCGCTACAGAACAATGCGGACCATTCTGGTTGTCGATGACGAACCGATGGCGTTGAAGTTGGTGCAGTCTATCCTGGAGAAGCGCGGCTTTGAGGTTCTCGCCTCCACCAGTCCCAGGCAGGCGGTCAAGGTCTTCGAAGAGCATGGCGACAGGATCGAGCTGCTCATCAGCGACGTCGTGATGCCGGAAATGGATGGCACCAAGCTGGCCAGCCACCTGATCGGCTTGAACCCGGATCTTCCGGTTTTGTTCATGTCGGGATTCCTGACCGAGAGCGAGATCGCCGACGCCAGCGCGATCGCGCAGTACGCCTTCATCCGCAAGCCGTTCCGCCCTTCCACGCTGGTCCAGGCGGTGCGAAAGATGCTCACCGGCGAAGACGAATCCGCCTGACGGCTCAAGCCCGCCCCGGCGCGGCCGTCCTGCTAAGCTGGTTCGTGGAACTTTCTGGGTTCGTGAAAAAGCTTCTCGCCGCGCTGGCGGTCCTTGTTCTGGGCGTGCCCCTGCTCCTGCTACTGCTCTCTTCGGCGCCCCAGGTGACGGTGGTCTTGCCGGTTCACGTGATCGGCATGGCCACACCGGTCTCCGTGCGCGTGACCAGCCCGCACGGCGTGCGGCGCGTGACCGCCGAGTTGGAACAGAACGACCAGCGGTACAAGGTATTCGAGTCCGCGCGGCCCGCGCACCGGGTTTTCTTCCTGGGCAAGAGCGCGCCGCCCTCCGAGGTCAGCTTCTCCGCAGGAAAAGCTCAAGCGCCGGCGCTGCACGACGGCAAGGCACGGCTGATCGTCGAAGCGCAGGCTAACGATTTCCGCGCCGGCACGGACACCGTGGTGCTCGATGTGGACGTCAACACCCAGCCGCCGCGCGTGACCGCGGACGGCGTGCAGCACTACATCAACCAGGGCGGGGTGGAGCTGGTGACCTTCACCGTCTCCGGATACTGGACCGAGGCGGGTGTGCGGGTGGGACCGTACACCTTCCGCAGCTTCCCCGTCCCCGGCCAATCCGGCGAGCGGTTTTCGATCTTCGCCTTCCCCTGGGACGTGCCAGCCGATACGGTTCCCATCGTCTATGCCCGCAATCCCTCCGGCGCCGAGGCCAAGGCGCATTTCTGGTGCAAGGTGTTTCCCAAGAAGTTTCGCTCCCGGGATCTGGAACTGACCGACGCCTTCATCGATAAGGTCACCGACGAGATCGATCCCAACGGCACCGGCGACAAGTTGCAGCGTTTTCTCAAAATCAACGGCGACTTACGCCGGCAGAACAACCAGGTGCTGGCCGACCTCCGTCTCAAGACCGAGGAGAAGATGCTGTGGACCGGCCCCTTCTGGCGTTACGGCAAGACGGAATCGGAATTCGCCGATCACCGCGCCTACGTCTACCACGGCAAGGTGGTCGATCACCAGACGCACCTGGGCTTCGATCTCTCCGACGTGCAGCATGCGCCGGTAGTGGCGGCCAACGACGGCCGGGTGGTTTTTGCGGGCCCGCTCGGCATTTACGGCAACTGCATCGTCGTGGATCACGGCTATGGGCTGCAGTCGATCTACGGCCACTTGAGCCATATCGCAGTCAAACCCGGCGACATGGTCAAGCGCGGCCAGGAGATGGGGCGCAGCGGCGCCACCGGCCTGGCGGGGGGCGATCACCTGCACTTCAGCATGCAGGTGGACGGCGTCCAGATCACCCCGGTCGAATGGTGGGACGAGCACTGGATCCACGACCGCATTTTGAGCAAGATTTCGGCACACTGAGTCCCAACTTACCGCGGGACAAGCTGCACCATGTCCTACAGGTTCTTCTCGAAGAACGACACCAGCAGTTCGTTGAGATCCAGCCCGAACTGCGCCACGCCGTGGGTCTTTTCCGGGTAGACCTTCAGCTCGAAGGGCTTGTCGGCGCGCTCGAGAGCCGTTGCCATCTGCACCGTGTTCTGGAACAGTACGTTGTCGTCTTCCAGGGTATGCACGATGAGGAGCCGCCCCTTCAGGTTCGCCGCCGCGTTGACGGGCGAGGCTCTCCGATAGGCCTCGGCATTCTCCGCGGGCAGGCCCATGTAGCGCTCGGTGTAGATGGTGTCGTAGTTGCGCCAATTCGTCACCGGGGCGCCGGCCAGGCCGCAGGCGAAGACCTCAGGCGCGTGGAGCATCGCGTACAGCGTCATGAATCCGCCGTAACTCCAGCCTTCGATCCCTATGCGCTTGCTATCGACGAAGCCCAGCGACAGCAGGCTGCGCACGCCTTCCTTCTGATCCTCCAGTTCCTGGGCGCCGAAGTTGCGGAACACCGCCGTTTCCCACTTGTGGCCGCGGCCGGAGGAACCGCGGCCGTCGAGCGACCACACCGCGAACCCGCGCTGCGCGAGCACCTGCTCCATCGTCAGCGAGCCGTACCAGCGGTTGGCCACCGTCTGCGCCCCCGGGCCGCCGTAGACCAGGACGATGGCGGGGTACTGCTTGCCCGGCACCATCCCGGCGGGCCGGACCAACCGCGCGTAGAGCAGTGCGCCGTCGGAGGCTTTCACCGGGACGATCTCCACGGGCCGAATGTCGTACTCCTCCAGCGGCGAGCGATCCGGCTCGCGCAGCACGGCCGATTCCGTTCCGTCGGCGCGATGAAGCGTCCTGCGCGGCGGCTCGGTGAGGCTGGAGAACGAATCGACATAGGTGGCCGCGTCGGGGCTCATGGAGATCCCATGCGTTCCCGCGGCGGCGCTGAGGCGCTGTTGGCCTTCTCCATTCGAGTCCACCCGGTATAACTGGCGTTCGAGCGGGCTGGCCTCCGAAGAGACGTAGTAAATCCGGCCCTCGGCGTCGACGCCGGCCACCTCGGTCACTTCCCATTCGCCCCGAGTGAGCTGCGCAAGCTGCCGCCCGTCGATCGAGTAGCGATACAGGTGGGTGAAGCCGTCGCGGTCGCTGGGCCACAGGAACTCGCTACCGGCTTTGAGGAACGTCAGCCCATCGTGAAGGTTGATCCAGTACGGATCGGTCTCCGTGAGCACCGTGCGGACCGCACCGGTTCGGGCGTTCGCCACAAGCAGGTCGAGCCGGTTCTGGATGCGGTTCAGCCGCTCGACGGCGATGCCCGAGGAATCCGGCAGCCAGATGCAGCGCGCCAGCAGCGCGTCCTCTGGTCCGAGCTTCATCCACCGCGTGCGGCCGCCCGTCGCGGGCACCACGCCCAGCTTCACCTCGGCGTTAGGATCGCCGGCTTGCGGGTAGCGCTGTGGCTCGAAGACGGCCTTCGGACCGGCCAGATCCACCTGCGGGTACAGCGGCTCGCGGCTCACGTCGAATTGCAGGTAAGCGATGGACTTCGAATCCGGCGACCACCAGTACGCCGTTCCCAAAGCGAGCTCCTCCGGGTAAACCCAGTCGAGTTCGCCGTTCAGCCGCGTCACGGAGCCGTCGCTGGTCAGGGGGCTGACCCTGCGGGAAGCCAGGTCCATCGTGTAAAGGTTGGGCCCGCGGCGGAACGAGACGCGGCGGCCATCGGGCGAGACCTTGGGGTCGTGCTCCGCTTCCGCGGTCGCAGTGAGTTGAGTCCAGCGGCCGCCGGCGATGGGGACAAGGAACAGGTCGCCGCCGGCGCTGATCAGAAGCTCGCGTCCCGAGGGCAGCCACTGCACCGCCTGCTCTTCGACCCGGCGGTTCTGCCATCCGAACTCGACCGGTTCGGTCATCTTCGTAGCCGCGCCTTCAAGGCCGGCCAGCGCCACCAGCTCGCGCTTGCCGCGCGAGGCGATGTCGTACAGCCACACTTTCCCGTCTTGCGTGTAGACGAACTGCTTGCCGGCCGGCGACCACACCGGCGCCCCCATTCCAGCCGGCGGACGGTACGCCGCCAGCGCCTCGAGCGTGACCGGCTTCTTCCCGGTCGCGGCGACCGACATCGCGAGCAGCGCACAAACACAACGGGTTCCCCGCATGACGCCTCGATTGTAGCGAATCCTACCAACCGATTCGACGTATACTGGCATACGGTCTAGGAGACAGTACGCGGAGAATGACACGATCGAATTCCAAATGGGCGGCCATGTGCTCGATGGCTCTCTTCTGGCTCTCGTATGCGGGCCCGGCGGAGGCCCAGAACTGGCAGGTGGTCTGGTCCGACGAGTTCAACGGGGCTCAAGGCACGCTACCCGATCCGGCGAAGTGGGTGTACGATATCCCGTCCTCCGGATCGTACAACCAGGAACAGGAGATCTACTGCGGCCTCGCGACCGGCGGCGGCCAGAGCGGGATCTGCGCCAACTGGCAACAGAACGCGCAGATGGACGGCCAGGGACACCTGGTCATTGCGGCGATCAACTCCGGCCAGGGATGGACCTCGGCGCGCCTGTTGACCCAGGGGAAATTCGGCTTCAGCTACGGCCGCGCGGAGGCGAGCATCAAGCTGCCCTCGGGCAAAGGCGTCTGGCCCGCTTTCTGGGCGATGGGAACCGACATCACCACGGTGAGCTGGCCCACTTGTGGCGAGATTGACCTCATGGAGAACGTGCTCAACGGTCTGGGTCCCACGAAGGTCCAGTCGACCATACATGGGCCGATAACAGGCAGCAATAACGCATACGGGGTCGGGTACGCCTACACCTTTCCGTCCGGCAAGGAGATAGACACCGGCTACCATATCTACGGCATGATCTGGAGCCAGGACCTGATCCAGTTCTACGTGGACGACTACACCGCGCCCTTCGCCAGCGTCCGACCCTCCGACCTCCCCGCCGGGGCAATCTGGGAGTTCAACAACCAGCCGTTCTTCCTGCTGCTCAATCTCGCCATGGGAGGGGGTTGGCCGGGTCCCACGGACTCCACCACTCCGAATCCGGCCCTGATGTTGGTGGACTACGTGCGCGTTCACGCCGCCGCTCCCGTGAGCCTTTCGAAGACCCACTCCGGCAACTTCGCACAGGGACAGACCGGAGCGACGTACATGGTCGCCGTGAGCAACGACGCCGCTGCCGCTGCGACCGGCGGCGCGGTCACCGTAACCGAGACGGTGCCCGCCGGTCTGACGCTGGTCTCGATGGCCGGCACGGGCTGGAACTGCACCGCCAACACCTGCACGCGCAGCGACGCGCTGAATCCCGGCTCCAGCTATCCGCCCATCACGGTGACCGTCAACGTGGCCGCGAATGCCCCCACGCAGGTGACGAACCAGGTCAGTGCATCGGTTGGGAGCTCGACGGTCCTGGCGAGCGCCAGCGACGTGACCACAATCACGCCCATGGTGCTGCCCGCAGCTCCTGTTCTGACTTCTCCTGCCAACGGCGCCACCGGCGCTTCGGTTACGCCCACACTGACCTGGGCCGCGTCGAGCGGAGCCACTTCCTATGACGTGTACTTCGGCACGCTGTCTGCGCCGCCCCTGGTGACAAACACGGCGGCGACCAGTTACAGCCCGCCGGGCTCTTTGAGCTCGGGGACCACCTACTTTTGGCAGATCGTGGCACGCAGTACCGCCGGGACGGCGAGTTCCGCGACGTGGTCGTTCACCACGGGCGGGCCGGAGGGCGCTCTGCCCTTCGTGCCGGTGACTCCCTGCCGCGTAGTGGACACGCGCAACCCACCCTCGCCGTTCGGCGGTCCCACAATGGCGGACAACTCCACGCGGTCGTTCGCGATTCCGCAGAGCGGCTGCGGAATTCGCGGAACGGCCCTGGCATATTCCTTGAACGTGACCGTCGTGCCCGAAGGGCCGCTCGCATACCTGACCCTGTGGCCCACCGGCCAGTCTCAGCCTCTTGTCTCTACGTTGAACTCCTTCGGCGGCATCGTGGTGGCCAACGCGGCCATCGTGCCCGCCGGCACGGGCGGGGCGGTGAGCGTCTACGTCACCAACGCGACCGACGTCATCCTGGATATCAACGGCTACTTCGATTCGCCCAAGGTCGCGACTTCGTATGCATCGTATGCGTTCTATCCAGCCACGCCGTGCCGCGTGGCCGATACGCGCGGTGCCACCGGCCAGTTCGGAGGGCCGGCGATGTCAGGCGGCCAGGTCCGCGACTTTCCCATTCCCCTGAGTCCCTGCGCCACTCCCGCCACGGCGAGGGCGTACTCGCTGAACGCCACCGTGGTTCCCAGCGGGTATCTGGGCTATCTGACGACCTGGCCGACCGGGCAGGCGCCGCCGAACGTCTCCACACTGAACTCCTGGACGGGGAAGATAGTGGCCAACGCCGCGCTGGTTCCGGCGGGGAGCAATGAGTCGATCTCGGTTTTCGTTTCCAACCCGACGGACGTCATCCTGGACATCAACGGCTACTTCGGCCAGCCAGGGAGCCCGGGCGCGCTCTTCTTCTACCCGGTGACGCCGTGCCGCGTTGCGGACACGCGCAACGCCAACGGCCCTTTCGGCGGTCCCGAGATGGCCGCGGGGGCGACGCGCTCGTTCACGATCCCGGCCAGCGCCTGTAGCATTCCCGCCACCGCGGCGGCCTATTCGATGAATGTCACGGTGGTGCCCGATGGCGTGCTCTCCTACCTGACGGCGTGGCCCACGGGCTCGTCAGCGCCGCTGGTCTCGACCCTGAACTCGTTTGACGGCGCGGTGGTGGCCAACGCGGCGATCGTTCCGGCGGGGATCGGCGGCGCGATCAGCCTGTTCGTCACAAACCCGACGCACGTGATTCTGGACATCAACGGGTATTTCGCGCCGTAGGCGAGTCAAGCAGGTCCCTCTCAAGCGAGGTTGTGAGCGAACCCATCCGTTGTCTCCGAAGCCGAAAGGGTGTATATCGGATAAGCAGGCATCTGCAAGATCGTCCCCATGAAGACACGCCCTCGCCTCCTCTTTCCGTTGGCACTGGTTCTGCTCGCCGTGCCCGGAGCCTTTGGTCAATCCGACCCTCCGGTGGTACCCAGGGCCATGGCGCTCCACCAAACGAAGTACCGCTTGACGGCCGGTCATGCGATCGAGATCGATGCGGCCACGGAAACGCGCGACTTCCTCCTGAGGGCGAAGGATCGCCGGGTCAGCGTCCCCGGCCACGAGCGCCCCGGTCTCGCCGTGGGGCCGAACATCGCAGGCGACAAGATCCTCCTGGGGGCTTCTCTTGCAATGAAGCCTGGTCTGTATGCCGTGAACGTAGCGGCCGTTGCCGGTACCGGCGAACAAAGGACGGCGACGATTGAAGTTGTCGTAGATGCGATTCCACCGGTTCCTTCAAGCGCAACGACCCCGCCGGTTGTGCTGTTGAACGGCTGGCAGTTAGCCTCCTCGAGCACCTGCCCGGTCTCCAGCGACTCGTCCACTTTTGGAAATCTGTCTCAGTACCTCACCCAGGACGGCGTTCCCTTGGTCTACTTCTTTGACAACTGCGCGGCTTGTCCGGGTTGTGCGATCGAGGACCTGGGTGTCCAACTGGGAGACGCTCTGAATCAAATCAAGTACGACAATGGCGCGCTGGTGCCGCAGATCGATCTCATCGCGCACAGCATGGGCGGATTGATCATCCGTTCCTATCTTTCTGGCAAGCAGGACGCGTCTGGCCAATTCTCTCCGCCCGCCAACCCGAGGGTCCGGAAAGCGGTCTTCATCGCCACTCCTCACTTTGGAGCGTACCAGGCCGCCAGCGCGTTGGCAGAAATACTGTTCGGGTTGGGGAACCAGACCAACGAGATGAAACCGGGCAGCCGGTTCCTCTGGGACCTAGGTACATGGAACCAATGGGGCGACGATCTGCGGGGCGTCGACTCCCTGGCGGTGATAGGGAACGCGGGTTCGATAGGCGGCTCCTCACAAGCAAGCGATGGCGTCGTCTCGCTGACCAGCGGCTCTCTGTCCTTTGCGGAACCGGATCAACGGACGCGCGTAGTTGAGAACTACTGCCACATCCCTCTTTCTCCAGGGCTGGAAGCCTCTTACCTCGCGTGCACTGGTCCTGGCATCGCCAACATTGACAGTCGCACCCACCCCACATTCGAGATCGTCGAGTCGTTCCTCGGCCTCAACGATCTCAATCACTGGCAAACGGTCGGATCTCCGCCAAGCCAAGACCCGTACTTGTCTCAGTTTGGGGGCGTGTTCTTCGCTGTGGAGCAAGCCACGGGCTCGTACTTGAACGATCTGAGCCAGGTCCTTTTCGGAAGCGTGCCTCTCCAGAACGGCGGAGCCACGGGGATCGTCTTCTACAATGAGTTTCTTAAAGGCACCAGCACCTTTACGGCGACAAGTTCCTCGCTCGGACAGGTCACCGACGGGCCGGTCGCCGTGCCCGCGGGCCGCTACAGCGTCAACAGTCCCAAGATAGGACCGGCAATAGCGGTCTTGGGCGTAGGCCCCCTCGCGCCAAATACGGCTGGCTGGGTTGTGGAATCAGGCACCACGATAACGATCAGCGGTGTGGGCTTCGGGAACCCCTGTTCCAGTTGCCAGGTACTCGCGGGTGGAACTCCCCTGCAGGTCCTGTCCTGGAGCGATCGCACCATCACGGCTACTCTGCCCGCCTACAGCGGCCTCGTGCAGTTACAGGTGCAGAACGCTTCGGGAAGCGACCGGATCAACATCATGACCGCTCCCCAGGCCGGACCCGCGCTGAGCGTTTCCAAAACCCACAGCGGCGCTTTCACCCAGGGGCAGTCCGACGCGATCTACACGGTGACGGTAAGCAACGCCGGTTCGGCGCTGACCAGCGGCATCGTGACCGTCACCGAGACGGTGCCCGCCGGGCTGGCGCTGGTCTCGATGGCCGGCACGGGCTGGAGCTGTTCGAGCAGCGCTTGCACCCGGAGCGACGGGCTCAATCCCGGCTCCAGCTATCCATCCATTGCCGTGACGGTGAATGTCGCCGCGGATGCGCCTTCGCAGGTGACCAACCAGGTGAGCGTGTCGGGCGGCGGCTCGGCCACGGCTGGCGCCAGCGACGCGACCACCATTACCGCGGTGACGCCCGCGGCCCCTGTTCTGAGCTCTCCGGCGAACGGCGCCACGGGCATTTCCGTCACGCCGAGCCTGACCTGGGCGGCTTCGGGCGGAGCCACGTCCTACGATGTCTACTTCGGCACATCGTCTGTGCCGTCCATGGTGACGAACACGACGGGAACCAGTTACGCCACCGGAACGTTAAGCTCGGGCACGACATACTACTGGCAAATCGTGGCCCGGAGCGCCACCGGGACGGCCGGTTCCGCGACGTGGTCGTTCACCACGGGCGGGCCGGCGGGCGCTCTGCGTTTCCTACCGGTGACTCCCTGCCGTGTGGCGGACACGCGCAACCCTTCGGGTCCGTTCGGCGGGCCGACGATGGCGGACAATTCCACGCGGTCCTTTGCGATTCCGCAAAGTGGCTGCGGCATTCCCGCGACGGCTCAGGCCTACTCCTTGAACGTAACGGTGGTGCCGGAAGGCCCGCTCTCCTACTTGACGCTGTGGCCTACCGGGCAGCCTCAGGCCTTCGTCTCTACGTTGAACTCCTTCGGCGGCCTCGTGGTGGCGAACGCGGCCATTGTGCCGGCGGGGTCGGGAGGGGCGGTGAGCGTCTACGTCACCAATGCGACCGACGTCATCCTGGACATCAACGGCTACTTCGATTCCTCCAGCAGCCCGGCTTCGTATGCGCTTTATCCCGCGACGCCGTGCCGGGTTGCGGACACGAGGGGCGCCCCCGGCCAGTTCGGCGGGCCGTCCATGTCCGGCGGCCAGAGCCGCGACTTCCCCATTCCCCTGAGCGCCTGCGCGATTCCCGCCACGGCCAGGGCGTACTCGTTGAATGTCACGGTGGTTCCCGGCGGGTATCTGGGCTACTTGACGACGTGGCCGACCGGCGTGGTGCAGCCCAACGTCTCCACGCTGAACTCCTGGACCGGGAAAGTGGTGGCCAACGCAGCGCTGGTGCCGGCGGGGACTAATGAGTCCATCTCGGTCTTCGTCTCTAACCCGACGGATGTAATCCTGGACATCAATGGCTACTTCGGCCAGCCAGGGAGCCCGGGCGCGCTGACGTTCTACCCGGTGACGCCGTGCCGCGTTGCGGACACGCGCAACGCCAACGGCCCGTTCGGCGGTCCGGAGATGGCGGCGGGCGCGACGCGCTCGTTCACGATTCCGGCCAGCGCCTGCAGCATTCCCGCCACCGCGGCGGCCTATTCGATGAATGTCACCGTGGTGCCCGATGGCGTGCTCTCCTACCTGACGGCCTGGCCAACCGGCGCGTCACAGCCGCTGGTCTCGACCCTGAACTCGTTTGACGGCGCGGTGGTGGCCAACGCGGCGATCGTTCCGGCGGGGACGAACGGTGCCATCAGCCTGTTCGTCACGAACCCGACGCACGTCATCCTCGACATCAACGGATATTTCGCCCCGTAGGGCATGCTTCAGCTTGCCCCGGGGACCAGGCCGCCCGCCAACTTTCGGACTTGCGCCCCGCTCCGTCCCGCTTATAATGTTGAGTGCCGTGCTGAGACGAAAGGCAGCCGCAAGCCTGTGCCGCTGATCCGCGTCCTCCTCCGAATCGTGGTGCGATTCGTCCTGCGGGTTTGGTTCCGCGTCGAAGTGCGCGGCAGCATGGCGCCTCACGACCGCCTCCTGATCGTTTCCAACCACCAGTCGCTGCTGGACGGAATCCTGCTGGGCGCTTTCCTGCCGATGATCCCGGTCCCGGTGCTGCATAGCACCATCGTCCGCCACTGGTTCGTGCGCCTGGGCATGCGCCTGTTCGAGCACCTGGTAGTGGAGACAGGCCACCCGCTGGCCATGAAGACCGTGATCGAACTGATCGAGCGCGGCCGGCCGGTGCTCATCTTCCCGGAGGGCCGGCTCACCGTGACTGGCTCTCTGATGAAGGTTTACGAAGGCCCGGCGTTCGTAGCGGCCAAGACTGGCGCCACCGTGGTTCCGGTGCACATCGACGGCGCGGTGTACTCGATCTTCAGCAAAATGACAGGGGATTTCCCGCGCCGGCTGTTCCCCCGCATCACCATCACCATCCGGCCGCCTGTGACCATTCCCGAGGCCGACGCTCCCAAGGCGAAGACGCGCCGGCGCCTGGAAACCACCGCTTTGCGCCGCCTGATGCAGGAGACCGCGTTCGCCTCCCGCCGGCCGAATACGCTCTTTCCCGCCCTGCTCGACGCGGCCGCGATCCATGGCTGGCGGCGCGAGATGATCGAGGACATCCGCCAGGAGCCGCAAACCTACCGGCAGATCGTGCGCGGGTCGCTGGCCCTGGGCCGCCTGGTCTCGAAGATGACCGCCGAAGAGGAGCACGTGGGCGTGCTGCTGCCCAACGTCTCGACGACGGCGGTGCTGCTGTTCGGCATGTTCGCCATGCGGCGCGTGCCCACCATGCTGAACTACACGGCCGGAGCGGATGCCCTGCGTGCCGCCTGCAAGGTGGCCGGCGTGCGCCTGGTCATTACATCGCGGGCGTTTCTGGAGAAGGCCAGCCTGGGCCCGGTGGTCGAGCAACTCGGCCAGGTGCGGGTGGTGTGCCTGGAGGATCTGCGCAGCCAGTTCGGCCTGGGGAGCAAGCTCTGGCTGCTCCTCTGGGCACAGTGGTTCCCGCGCCACGTGGCGCGGCCGGGCCGACCCGAAGACACAGCCGTGATCGTCTTCACTTCCGGGTCCGAGGGCTTGCCCAAAGGCGTCGCCACCAGCCACGATGCCCTCCTGGCCAACGTCGCGCAGTGTCTTTCGATCATCGAATTCGCGCCCAGAGACAAGCTCATGAGCGCGCTGCCGCTGTTCCACATGTTCGGGCTGACGGTGGGCATCTTTCTGCCGCTGCTCAGCGGCTCGCGCACTTTCCTCTACACTTCGCCGTTGCACTACCGGGTGATCCCGGAGCTGATCTACGACCGCGATTGCACGGTGCTATTCGCCTCCAGCACCTTTCTCGGCAACTACGCCAAGTACGCCAACGCCGTGGATTTTCGCAGCCTGTGGCTGGTGGTGGCCGGCGCGGAGAAGCTGCAGGATGAGGTGCGGCGGCTCTACGTGGACAGGTTCGGCATCCGTGTCCTCGAAGGTTATGGCGTCACCGAGACCTCGCCCGTGCTTTCCGTGAACACGCCCATGGCTTGCCGGATTGGCACGGTCGGCGAGCTGTTCCCCGGCGTCGAGTACCGGATCGAGCCAGTGCCCGGCATCGAGCAGGGCGGTCTGCTGCACGTGCGCGGCCCCAACGTCATGCAGGGGTACCTCTCGGAGGAGACCGGCCAGGTCGTGCCGGTCAGTTCGATCTACGGCCCTGGCTGGTACAACACGGGCGACGTCGCCTCGGTGGATGAAGACGGCTTCGTGACCATCGTGGGCCGGGTGCGCCGCTTCGCCAAGGTGGCCGGCGAGATGGTGTCGCTCGAGCTGGTGGAGCGCATCGCCCTGACCGCCTCCCCTGAGTTCCAGCACGCCTCGGCCGCCACCCGCGAACCCGGCCGCGGCGAGACCGTCGTGCTCTTCACCGAAGACCCGCACCTGACCCGCGAGCAGTTGCAGCGCGCGGCCCACGGCCTGGGCGCGCCCGAGCTGGCCACCCCCCGGCGCATCGTCCACCTGGCCGAAATCCCCTGCCTGGGCAGCGGCAAGAAGGACTACGTAACGCTGAACCGCCTGGCGCAAGGGGCGTCGGTCGAGACGCTCAGCGCGTGAAGGGCGGGGACAAGGGGTGCTCAGGACCGGTCGTCAAGCAGGCGCGTGAGACCATCCGCGCTATCGGGCAAATCGAATAACAGCCAGAGATTGGTGCGGAATTGCCATAGGGCGGTTTTGGCCGCGCAGGCCGTCAGGACGGCGCGCTGCGCTGCAGTCAGGGTGGGGGGAACGGCTGGAGGATCGCCCTTCAGGCCCCAGTAATCGATCCTCCGTATTCCTTTCGGCTTGCTGCTCGACAGCTTCCGAATCTTGCGGCGCATGAAGAACGGGAACTTTCCCAAAATCCACATGCGGGCCATCTTCGCGATCATCGGCAGCAACGCGGGCGGCCGGCTGACGCTTGGCGGCGAGCTCCCATCCTCACGTAACAGCCTGTAGCTGATTTGACCCCAGCCTGTCCGTCGGTCATCGAATGCCAGACGCAACAGCCGCTCCGCCACAGACAACATAGCGTCCTGGTCGCTAACCTGTTCCAACGCCTGAAGGAGCGCGGCGAGTTCCTGCTCCGGGCCGAGAAGGTGTATCGCCTCGAAGAAGCGCTCGCGGCTCCCATTGTCCTCGTCCGATGCAGAGATCTGAACGAAAGTGGCAACCAGTTCGGCGACGACGGCTGGATCGGCGCCCCGGGCCGCCTCCACCACTTGAGCGTGGCGCAACGTAAAGCGGTTGGCCGGATCATTCTCGCGGTTGATCGCGGCGGCCAGGAAATCGGGCCAATCTTCGAAAGATGCCCGCGCCCGAACCAAGCCGCCGAGTATCGCGCCGCGCACGTGGCCGTCTGCCTCCACGAAATACCGGTCGCGGACCAGCTTCACCGTGGCGGGCGAGGCTTCCGCAAATGCGGTTGAAAGTTCCGCTGCGCCGGCGCGGACTCCGGGGGCAGGGTGGGTGAGATCCGCGGCGAATCGCAGATGAGCACCTAGGATGGCATCGCGAATTGCTGCGCCGTCCACCGGATCTCCGCTGCTGTGACAGGGGATCGCCCGGCCGTCAGCGATTGCCTTTCGCGCCGACGCGGCGAACTCTGTCAAGAGGCCGTAGAACGCGTGCCTTTCTGGCGGCCGCGCCACTCCGACAAACTCAATCACGGCCCGGACGACGGCGGGAGAGGCGCTATAGATCGTGCCCTGGTGCAGGACCCGCTCGCACAGCTCGCCCATGGCTTCGTAGAGTCTTCGTCCCCGAGCTGCGGCGACCCTCTCCAGAACGCGCGGAACATCTAGCGCGGGGCCAAAAGCGTCGCGCAAGTCCTGCCATGGCACCTCACTGGTCGGCGCGGTATCGGGCAAGCTCATCTCAGATCGAGTCTATCACTCGACTTACGCAAGGAGGCCGAGTTGGGCATCCCGCGGCGCATCGTCCACGCGGCCGACATCCCGTCTCTCACACCACCTTCTTCATCTCCTCCAGCATCGCTTCGAGCAGCACCCGGTTGAGCCTGGTCTGATAGTTGGCGTGGTGACGGAGCCAGGCCACCACATCATCTGGCCGAAATCACCTGCCTGGGCAGCGGCAAGAAGGACTACGTAACGCTAACCGCCTGGCGCAAGGGGCGTCGGTCGAGACGCTCAGCGCGTGAGGGGGCCGGGTGACCGGCTCGGCGTGGCGACAATGCCTAAGCGCTGCGCGACTTCTGGCGGGCGATCGCACCTAGTAGAATGATGGCAAATGGCCGAGCAGACCAACCCCTATCCTGCTGAACGCAGCCTCGACCACGAACGTGCTATGGCGATCCAAGAGGCGCTCATTTTTGCCACAGGTTTGACTCCAAGCCAACGCGAGGAGTTGATCCGCGACTTCGAGGCTTGGATCGCGCACCGCGAATTCCGAGACGAAGGCGACTTCGATGACGGCACTCTCGGGGTCCCGGTCCGAAGACTCGGGCCACGGACCCCCCGTGGTCAAGCGGGCGCGACCGCGCTGCCTGAAGCCCCATTTTTCGAGTGGTGAGCAAGCAAGTGAGCGGCGTATCTCACAGTCACAACGTGATGTCGACGAGGACGAGGTCACTGACGTCTTGGCGAAGCCCGGTGAAGACCGCCCTGGCCGGGAGGGCTCCAGGGTGGCGCTGGGTCAGACGAGTGCCGGAAGGTACCTGCGCGTGATTTACGTCCCCGACGCAGCGCCGGACAGCGTGTTCGTGATTACCGCCTACGAATTAACCGGCAAACCCCTTGCGGCGTATCGCAGGCGCAGAAGGAAAAAGCAGCAATGAAGCAAAGCAAATTCCCCGAAGGATGGAACGCAGAGCGAGTACGCAAGACCCTCGCGCATTACGAAGAACAGACTGAAGAGGAAGCCGTCGCGGAAGATGAAGCCGGTGTCGAGTCTTCTGAAACCGTGATGAGGGTTCCTTACGACCTTGTGCCGGTCATCCGGGAAATCATACCGAAGGGGCGACGCTCGGCCTGAGGTCAAGAAACGGCCGCTGTCATGTTAGCGCCGCCATCGCAGGCGCCCCGTCCCCCCTCTCAGCGAACATAATTTGAATCGGCCAACCGGAATCCTGATCAACTCTACGCGGGCTGCCGGCTGCTGGGCACAACTGTATGGAGGACCAGCAGGTCGACTACTGCGATCCCGATTCGCTCAAACCGTTCGAGAAGTTCGGCCAGGCAGTGACGTTCGACGAAGGGCAGCGGCAGGCGCTGACTTTGCGCCAGGCAGCGGTGGAGTGAATCCGGGCTCTACCGGGCCCCCTGCTGCGGTTTGCCGTCCTCCAGCACGAC
>Ga0265316_10003594_pt1 | contig 15628 bp, 12 predicted proteins | sample 4522metaG_FD_202092 | JGI IMG/M metagenome (GOLD analysis project Ga0265316, IMG submission 202092) | Rhizosphere microbial communities from Carex aquatilis grown in University of Washington, Seatle, WA, United States - 4-5-22 metaG | ecosystem: Host-associated > Plants > Roots > Rhizosphere >...
CAGAGAGCACTGAGATCACAGAGACGGATGGGAAGGAAAGGAGTGGTTCGGAGACGGATCCGGAACCCTTTCCTTCCGGCCTCTGTGGCCCCTGTGCTCTCTGTGGTGAAACTCCGGATAGCGCCGATTGCCGTCAAATCCCACTTTCGCGGGGCGAGGGAATCTGACAGTGCCAGGGCGTCGCAACTCCTGGACTTCGCGGCGGAGCCAAACCGTTCGGTGCTCTGGGAACGGCTATGCTCCGGCGCTACAATGTTCGCCATGGGTAGACAAGAGCTTCTGGTAGCACTCCTATGCATGTCGACTTCGTTCGGTTGCAGCGACCACGCCAAGGGCCACGAGAGAGAAACCATGACAGCATCAACACTCACCAAACGCGGCGTGTGCGGACTGTGAGTCTAGGCCACCAACTCGATCCGGTTCCCTTCAGGATCGGCGAGCGCGGCTTCGTAGTAGCCATCACCCGTCACACGCGGCCGACTCAAGACCACGACGCCTTGACTCTCAAGACGCGCGACCGTTCCGTCCACTGCCGCCCTTGTGCCAAGGCTGAGTGCGAGGTGCGCGTAGCCGAAACCAGACGGTTCTGACTGGCCCTGAATCTGACCCGATTGGCACATCAATTCCACGCGAGCACCGTCGTCGAACGACACGAAGATGGAACGAAACCCCGTGCAAGGATTCTGGTAGGGTGTACCGCTTTTCGCTCCCAGCATCGCGACGTAGAACTGGCGCACTCGTTCGAGGTCGCGAACCCAGATCGCGACGTGTTCTATCTGGATTGCGCCCATCTTGTACAGGAAACGGTGGGAAATAGACAGAATAGCGTAGATGGCGCCAACCGAAAATGATGAACTGATTGAGACACTCGCATTTGATCGTCCTCACAAACCAGGTAGCCTTCTGGATGCTACTGGACCGAAGGGTGCATTCTTGATTCTCGGGAAGTTGGGCTGATGCGCAGAATATCGAAACTTGGTTTGTTGCTAATCGCCGCGACGGCGGCGGGTTGTCTGTATCCAGAGCTGAATACAGGGGTGGGCGCGGGCGGCGCTGACGCTGCTGGTGGCAATACGGATGCAGGCAGCGGCGTGGCTCGGGCCGACGGCGCTGCGGCTGGCGCGGGTGGAGCCGCAAGCGGCGGTCGGGGTGGTAGCAGCAGCGATGCCGGCGTGCCCGACGCCCCTTCTGCCCAGCCGGATGCTTTCGGGGGCGCCGCGAGTGGCGGCACTACCAGCAGCAGCGGCCGTGGCGGCGGTGGCGGTACCGGGGTGCCAGACGCCGCTGGCGGCAGGCCGGATGTCCCGGTCGCGGGGTCGGGTGGCAGCGCCGGCGGGATTGGCGGTCAGATCGGTGGGTCTGGAGCGGGCGGAAAGACTGCCAGCGGTGGGATGGGCGGCCAGATCGGTGGGGCCGGGGCGGGCGGAGCCACCGCCAGCGGTGGGATGGGCGGTCAGATCGGTGGGACCGGGGCGGGCGGAACAACTGTCACTGCGACGTGCATCGGCACCACCTGCGCGGTCACCTGCGCAAACGGGTACCACCCCTGTGGCACCACGTGCGCCGCCAACGACGATGCCAACGCCTGTGGGACTAGCTGCACGAAGTGCTCCGGCGACGTCAACGGTACCGCGATCTGCGCGAACGCCGCCTGCTCCCTCACGTGTAACACCAACTACCATGTGTGCAGTGGCCAGTGCGTCCGCAATGATGTCGTCGCCACCTGCGGCCAGACCTCATGCACTCCCTGCCAGGCCCCCTCTGGAGGCTCCGTGAGCTGCAACGGCGTCGCTTGTGTTCCCGCCTGTCCGACAGGCAAACAGCTTTGCGCCGGGACGTGCATCGACGCGTCCGCCGCCTGCAGCGGGGTCTGTCCGGCGGGCTCACACAACTGCAGTGGAATGTGCCAGCTCAACACCAGCGTCGACTTCTGCGGCACGAGCTGCTCGGGGAGCTGTCCCGCACCAACGGCCCACGGGTTTGCCACTTGCAACGGCACCAGCTGCGGAGTCACTTGCGATAGCCAGTATCGCCTTTGCCCTGGGACGACCGTGTGCGCGGCCAACACCGGCGGCTGCTGCACGGCCGCCGACTGTACCGCGGGCGGTACAGGGACGCTCCCGACGTGCAGCGCGAACGCATGCAGTTACCCGTGCAGCACGCCCACCTACAAACAGTGTGGATCGTCGTGCATCCTTGCCACGACCTGCTGTTCGCCATGCACGGGTGGGTTCACCTGCCGCTCGGGGACCTGCCCCATCACCTGCACCAGCGACGCCGACTGCGCCAGCGATCACTTCTGCCGCAACGGCTCGTGCATCGGGAGTGTAGTCAGCGTCTATGCGGGATTTTCCGATGCCTGCTCGATCCACTCTGACGGCGTCGTGAGGTGCTGGGGAGACGACGACAGCGGGCAGATCGTTGTGGGCCAGACCTCCAAGCCGACTGTCATTACTGTGCCAACGGTGACCTCGCTTGTGCTCGGAAACCGAGTGTCGTGCGCGATCCTTGCCGACGCTGCCAAGACGCTGTGGTGTTGGGGGAGCGTGATTACCGGCGCCAACCAGTTCACCATGGTGGCCCCAGGCCCGTACGCCGGACTCAGCAACGTCGTCAGCGTCAGCATAGGCCTTGACGGCGGCACGGGCGGGGGCTGTGCGGTGCTGGGCACGGGGGCGGTCTGGTGCTGGGGCGACAGCAGTACTCCCATTCTGGGCAACGGGACAGTCAGCAGCACCAGCTTGTATGTGCCGCCACAGGCGGTCCCCGGGCTGAACAACGCCGTCGAGGTCTCGCACAGCGGTGGTTCCGTGTGCGCGCGCCTCAGCACCGGTGCCGTCGCGTGTTGGGGCGAAAACTCGTTCGGCCAAATCGGCGTCGGCACGTACGACGCCTTAACCTCGACGGTTACTCCGGCCCAGGTACTCTCCCCCACCTCCCTTTCGGCGCTCGTGGGTGTGAAGATGATCGATGCCGGTTGGTGTGCTTCCTTCGCGATTCTGGGCGGAAGCCAGGATGGAGTGTTGATGGGCTGGGGCAACGCCGATTATCTCGGCGTCGGGCAGGAACCCCCGTACGTCTACACCGCGCCCGTGCATATCGGCGGCACGACGCTGTTCAAGACGGTGAATGGCAGGTCCAGCACCTGCGGGATCACGACCACGGGGACCGTCAAGTGCTGGGGCTTCAACTACAATGGCCAGGTCGGGCCGAATGGGTCGGGCACATTTGTCCTAGCGCCGGTCGACGTCCCTGGCATCCAGAACGCTATCTCCGTTGCCTGTGGTTGGGACGCCTGCTACGCCGCCACGGGCGGCACTCAGATCATGGCCTGGGGAGCGAACAACCTGGGCCAGCTCGGCAACGGCACGACCGGCACTGGCGGCCCTACGCCCGTGTCGGTCGTCTGGTAGCGCACGCGCATGCGTCTGGAAATTCCCCGGCGCAGCGAAACCGTGCTCGACCTGGGCGACGGCTTCAAGGTCGCAGCTGCTGACGAGCTGCTGGCCAAGCTGGAACAGGTGTTCGGAGAGCGGGTGGCGGTTTTGCGGTAAGGGAGGAAGCTAGCCCCGGAGTTTCACCACAGAGAGCACTGAGATCACAGAGACGGATGGGAAGGAAAGAAGGGGTTCGGAGACGGATCCGGAACCCTTTCCTTCCCGATCCCCAGGAGTGGTGCCATCAGAGTCCTGCGGGAGTGTCCGGTGGCTGGCTTGGGGCCGCGGAGGTCAGAGGCCGCACCACCAGCCTGGGAACGGCGTGCCGAACGCAGCGTCGCAATAACAAGTCTGCGGAGAATCGTAGTAACTCCCGGTTGGCAGCACGACGTTACAACCCTCCGGGTAGCGAAGCGAGGTATCGACTCCGCCACCAGGCCAGTCACCGAACGGAAAGTCCGGTGCACCACAACCGCTGGCGTCTCCTGGTAGCAGGGGGGCACAGGCGATGCAGGGTTTGCAGGGCACGGGAAACGTGAAGGAACAGGAATTGGCACCAGCATCGGGACGTTCGTTGGTGCAGTTGGGCGCCGCATCTCCTCCACCGGCGCCTCCGATGGTGCGCGTGCTTCCGCCCGCTGCACCGGTCAGGCCCACATAGCTGGTGGTGCCTGCGACAATGCCAGCGCTCCCTCCTGCACCACCGGTCGTGCTTGCGGCGGAGCTAGTCGTACCTCCAGTTGTTTCGATCTGAAGTCCCCTGCTGCCGCACCCGGTTTCACCCACGGTGAATCCCAACATGGAGACGACGGTCAACTTCATGAAAGCAGAACACCCACGATTTGGCATGGTGCCCCCAGATGCACGTAACGCAGGAGCCATGGACCCTCCATCAACCACGTCCGGAAATTTACCTCGAAAGAATGGTCAAGAAAAGACCAGCGTCAGCTGGATGCCCACACGGAGCATGGAGATTCATTTTGCCATCATCCCACACCGACAGGCGTGGGCGAGAAATGGACACCCAAGCAAGTGTTCGCCTTTGCAAAAGAGGGCCTGGGCTTTTACATCAGGGGTCACCCATTGGCGTCACTGACGATCAAATGGCGATGCTGAAAGAATACTGCTGCGCCAGTTCCCCGGCCCGTGCCACACGCGCCTGCGCCTGGAAATTCCCCGGCGCAGCGAAACCGTGCTCGACCTGGGCGACGAATTCAAGGTCGCCGCCGCCGACGAGCTGCTGGCCAAGCTGGAACAGGTGTTCGGAGAGCGGGTGGCGGTTTTGCGGTAAGGGAGGAAGCTAGCCCCGGAGTTTGACCACAGAGAGCACTGAGATCACAGAGACGGATGGGAAGGAAAGAAGGGGTTCGGAGACGGATCCGGAACCCTTTCCTTCCGGCCTCTGTGGCCCCTGTGCTCTCTGTGGTGAAACTCCGGATCGCGCCGTCGCAACTCCTGGACTTCGCGGCATGGCCAAACCGTTCGGTGCTCTGGGAACGGCTATGCTCCGGTGCTACGATGTTCGCAATGGGTAGACAAGAGCTTCTGGTAGCACTCCTATGCATGTCGACTTCGTTCGGTTGCAGCGACCACGCCAAGGGCAAGGGCGCTGGCAGCAGCGATGCCGGCGGCAGCGATGCCGGTGGCGGTGGTGGAGGTGGCAGCGATGCCGGCGCGAGAGGCGACGTGCTGTCTGCGAGCCCGGTCAGCACCTTTTTCGCCGACTATTTCAGCGCCTATTGCGAGCTGAGTGTTCGCTGCGGAGGGTTCCCGGAGCAGTCCACCTGTGAGAGCTACATGCTGAACAACAAGCACGGTGCTCAAACGACGCTGGATATCGACTACGCCGTGTCGCACGGGCGTGTGATCTTTCACCCGGAGGGCATCGCTTCGTGCCTGACCTCGATATCGTCCATGCTGTGTTCCCGAACCGCCGCCGGCCAAGCGGACATCGACGACCGGTGCGCACCGGTGTTGCAAGGAGCCATCGCCGATGGGGCGGCGTGCGTGACGAAATCCGAGTGCGTGAGTGGCGGCTGCTCGGCAGATCCGTGTCCCAGCGACGGGACATGTTGCCAGAACAGGTGCACACCCTCCGCGGCCCCGCCGCAGCCGCTCGGTTCAGACTGCGACTGGAGCTGTGTTGCCGGGGCGTACTGCGACCGATCCAGCGTACCCGGCACATGTCGGGCGCAACTGGCGGTCGGACAGACCTGCACATCTTCCGACGATTGCATGGCGGGTCTGACTTGCGCCCCTGACACCGGCGCGCGGACTTGCATGGCCTATGTCCCGGACGGCCAAGCATGCAGTTCCAGCGGCGCTCTGTGCGACGATCCGCAAAGCTACTGCGACCCAGTCAGTGCAACATGCACGCTGCAGGGAAAACCAGGGGACGCGTGTTCGCAAAGCTCGCAGTGTCTGCCCTACGCCACCTGCGTGGCAGGTCTGTGCCAGACGCGACCCAAGCAGGGCGAAGCGTGCGATCCGGACGCCGGATACGATGCCCTCTGTTTGACGGGTACTTGCGTGCAGGGGCGTTGCACCGTTGCACCGGCGCCACAACAGCCGTGCGTCCTCAACATGGACGGCGGTGCATAGCTCTCATCGCTCTGATCAAGACCGACGACACCATCAAAAACCAGCGATTGCGGCCCTACGCCCGTGTCGGTCGTCTGGTAGCGCTTGACAGGGGGCACTCGCCCGGCTGAGCACGAAGAACCCAGATCGCGACGTGCTCTATATGGATGGCGTCCATGCGGTAGAGGAAATGGTAGGGAGCGCCCGGACGCTGTCAAGGCGGATAGAGGAGGTACTTCTGTCGCTTGGTGCGGAAGGCGTCGAGGTCGTCTTTGAAGAGCGCCTCGACTTCGGCAAGACGGCTGGGTTTGAGGATGGCCGCGGTCACCACGGGATCGCCAATCATCCTGTGCAGGCGGTCGGCGTTCCATTGCGCGCGGAACAGCTTGCGCAGGGCAATCGCGATTGCGATGCCGGTTCGCACTGGTTCGAAGGCGGCGCGATTGTCGACTCGCAAGTGAACTCCCTGGCAAAGCGTGCCGCTGTATGGACTTGCCTGCGGCGTGAAGGTCGTTGCCTCGAACGAGACTCCGCCCAGTTGCGCCCGCGCGAGTTCGGCGGCGAGGCGTGGGCCGTCGATCCAGGGGGCGCCCACGACCTCGAAGGGCGCGTCGGTTCCGCGGCCGACCGAAACGTTGGTCGCTTCCAGCAGGGCGACGCCGGGATAGAGCACGGCCTCATCCACCGTGCGCAGGTTCGGCGAAGGCGGCCACCAGGTCAGTCCGGTTCCGTCGAAGTAGACTTTTCGATCGTAGCGAGGCATGCGTACGATTTCGAGACGGACACCGAGATGCTCGTCGGCATTCATCATTTCGGCCAACTCGCCCATGGTCATGCCGTGCCGAACCGGCAGCGGGTGGTGGTTCACCGCAGACTGCTCGCTGGGCTTGAGCATGGGGCCGGCCACGTCGATCCCATTGATGGGGTTCGGTCGATCGAGGACGATGACCCGCAGCTCCTGCTGCGCGGCCGCTCTCAGCGTCGCATGCACGGTCGAAGCGTAGGTGAAGAAGCGCGCTCCCACGTCGGGCAGATCGACCACGATCGCGTCGATGTCGGGCGGCAGGCTGACTGGCCGGGCGCCGGTCGGGGCCTTGCTGCGTGGCGCGCGCGAGCCACCATAGAGACTGAAGACAGGGAGCTTGGTCTTGGCGTCCATACCGTCGTCGACAAATTCGTCGTGGCTGGCCGACAGGCCATGCTCGGGGCTCAGCAACGCGACCAGAGCGAGATCGCGGCGCGCGGCGAGCACATCCGTCGTGCGGACACCGTTGCGGTTGCGGGCGCTGTCGTTGGTGAGCAGTGCGAAGCGCAGGCCGCGCAGAGGGGCGAAATCTTCGGCGGCAAGCGCGTCGATTCCCGCTGCGAGAGCGCCGGCGGAAGACTGGGGCGCGCTCACCTCGCGCCCGAGCGTCGACCCGGCCAGGGTGCCAATCGCGCTGGCCAGGGCGTTGATCGAGCCTTTGCCGTCGGGGTGTACACGATTGCTGAGAAAAATCACGAACAGGTCCTGCTCAGGATCGATCCAAAGCGATGTCCCGGTGTAGCCTCCGTGCCCGACCGCCCGCCGCGACAGCGAAGTCCCGCGGTTGTTCGAATACGCGCTTTGCATGTCCCAGCCGAGAGCGCGAATTCCTCCGGGCACATCGTGCGGGGCCAGCATCTTCGCCGTTGCAGCGGCCGAGAGAACACGCGCGCTTTCAAGCGCCCCGGAGCCGAGCAGCATGCGCGCGTAGCGTGCGAGGTCCTGTGCCGTCGAGAAGAGTCCAGCGTTGCCGGCCACGCCACCCAGGCGAAACGCCCGCGGATCGTGTACCTCGCCGCGGATCCAAGTGCCCTTGCGCTGCTCGGTCGGGGCAATGCGTGCGCGATCTTGCGGCGACGGCAAGAAGCCGGTCTGTTTCATGCCGAGCGATCGAAACACGGCGGCGGCTGCGAAACTGGCGAGATCCGTGCCCGTGATCCGCCGGACGACTTCTTCGAGGACGAGGAAGCCGATGTCGGAGTAGATGAAGCGCGTGCCCGGGGCGGCCTTGAGCGACAGGGCAGCGATGCGCCGGATGGCCTCGGCTCGCCCGTGTTCGTAGTCTTCGATGGGCGTCTCGGACGGCAGTCCCGAGACATGCATGAGAAGCTGTCGAATTGTGATGGCGCGCTTGCCGTGGGCCGCGAATTCCGGAAAGTAGTGCGACGCCGGATCGTCCAAGCCGATCTTGCCCTGGTCGGCCAGGACCATGATTGACGTTGCAGTGGCGAGGGGCTTGGTCAGCGAGGCGAGATCGAAGACAGTGTCTTCGGTCATCGGCTCCTTTTCCGGCGAAAGGGCGCGAAAACCGAAAGCGCGTGAGTAGATAATGCCACTCCGTCGGCCGATTGCGACGACGCAGCCAGGAAGTTTTCCCTGCGCCAGCGCATCGGCTACCAGTCGCTCGATGCCTTCACGCAAGACCGCTGGCGCGCTGTCCACGATGCTGGCCGTGCCTGCGTCTTCTGCCCGGAGCGATGTCGACGCCACCAGGGCAACGGCGAATGCAAGCAGGCGGCCGCGCGTCGCGTACGCGAACCGCGGTCGCGCGCTCGCGCGTGTCGAAATCATGGTCAGAAGATAGCAGGTGGCGGGGTAGAGCAGATCGCGCTCAGACACGCCTGGCCGGATGCCCTAAACGGAGTTCGAACCGCTCGCGTACCGGCCCTGAGTCAGCGGCGTCGGCGTCGGCGCGCGAGCGCAACGGCCGTTGCCAGGGTTGCCCAGGCGTAGCTCGTCGATCCGTGCTCGGGACTGGCGCTGCAGGTGCATCCGCCTTTGCTGGCCGAGGCGGACGATGGTTCGTCGTACGCGGGGAACGGGCCCCAGCCGGCATCCCCCGCGAAAGGGCATGGGAGGTAGGACTTGAGATCTGGCCTGATCTCAAGTAGTACCAAGCACACACGGAGAGGTGGCCGAGAGGCCGAAGGCGGCGGTTTGCTAAACCGTTATACGGGCGAAAACCTGTATCGTGAGTTCGAATCTCACCCTCTCCGCCAAAACGAAACCCGTGACGGATAGTACCCAGCAGAATCCGGCAGAAGACGGGGCCGAGCTCGGCAGCCTGCGCAAGCGGGTGGCCGAGCTTGAGTTTGCCTTGAGCGAGCGCAGGGCACTGGAATCGAGCTTCCGCGGCTTCCTGCAGATGCGCAGCGTGGGGGTCGTGCGCTACGACGGCTATCCAAAGTTGCCCATCGATTGGCCGATACGCCAGCAGGCCGAGTATCTGGTGGACCATGTCATGGTGGCCGAGTGCAACGACGCCTATGCGCAGTTCTACGGCTTGGACAGCGCAGAGAAGATGGTCGGCGCACCCATGTGCGGCAACATGGCCGGTACCCGGGAAGAGAAGATCGCGCGCATGTGCGATTTCGTTCGCGCCGGCTACCGGGTCACGGATTTCGAGGTGCTCGACGTGGACCGCCGCGGCCGCAAGATTTGGACATCGAACACGATCATCGGCGTCATCGAAGATCGCCAGCTCATCTACGCCTGGGGCATGCAGCGTGATATCACCGCCGAGAAGGAGCAACTCCCGGCTCTGCAGCGACGCGAGTCAGAGATCCATCGGCGCGCGGAACAACTGGCGGGCGAGGTCGCCCTGCAGAAGCAGTTTGCCGAGAATGTCCTGCGCAGCATTGCCGATGGCGTGTTCACCATCGATGCGCAACACCGGATCACCTCGTGGAATCCCGGGGCTGAAGCCATCACCGGTTTGTCGGCAATCGACGTCATCGGCAGGACTTGTGGGGAGGTTCTGCACGGGGACCGCTGTGAGGGCCGACCCCTGTGTGACAGCGCCGGCTGTCCCGCGGATCGCGCCTGCGCCAGCCGGCGACCCTTGCCGCCGCTTGAGGTCACGCACTCTTATCCGAGCGGACGCACGCTGGTGATGGCGCTTTCGGCGGCGCCTCTTCTCGACGACCGGGGTGAGCCCACCGGCGCGGTGTGCGTGTTTCGCGACGTGAGCCGCGAGCGAGAGCTGTTGACCAGCATCCAGCGGGCCCACGAGAGCAAGAGCCTGTTTCTCGCCAGCATGTCGCACGAGATCCGCACACCCATGAACGCCATTCTCGGCTTCTCGCAGCTACTGCTCAAGGATCGCGCACTGGGGCCCACGCAGCGCCAGCACCTGGACACCATCGTGCGCAGCGGCCAGCACCTGCTGGCGGTCATAAACGATATCTTGGACATGTCGAAGATCGAGGCCGGCCACGCCGAGTTGAGCATCGCTGTCTTCGATCTGCGCGACCTGGTCTCGGACTTGGCCGCCATCTTCCGTCTGCGCACCAACGTCAAGGGCCTGCTATTTAGGGTGGAGATGGCCGAGGATGTTCCCTTGGTCGTGCGTGGCGACGGGCACAAGTTGCGCCAGATTTTCACCAACCTGCTGAGCAACGCGATTAAGTTCACCGAACGCGGCCAGGTCATCTGGCGGCTGCGCAGCGAGCGTGCATCGGAGGATGCGTGGCGCCTGCTGGTGGATGTGGAAGACACCGGGCCAGGAATTCCGGCCCCTGACCTGGGACGGATCTTCGACGCCTTTGTCCAGACTTCTGCCGGCGCCCACGCGGGCGGCGGTGCTGGCCTGGGCCTCGCCATCACGCGAGAGTTTGTGCGCCTCATGGGGGGGAGCATCAGCGTCGACAGTCAGTTGGGAAAAGGTAGTTGCTTTCACGTCGCCCTCCGCCTGGAGCAAGGTGATGTCGCCCTGGCGGCCGGCCGAGAGTCGGAGCGCCGTGTGGTGGGTATTCGCTCGGGGCAGGCGACATTTCGCGTCTTGCTGGCTGGTGAGGCAGGCGAAGCAGCCGAACCGCTGGTTTCGATGTTGAACGTTGTGGGTTTCGAGACACGAAACGGCGTCCCGCTCGACGAGATCTTGTCGGTTCTCGAACAATGGTCTGCTCACGCAGTGTTCGTGGATGTGGGCGCGCATCCGCAATTCGGCTGTGCAATCATCGAACGGATCAAGGCTTCGCCCAGAGGCAAGCGGACGCCGGTCGTCGCGTTGCTCGGCCGTGGCGACGAGACGGTGCGCGAGCAGGCACTCGCCGCCGGTGCGGACGATGTGGTCGGGGTACCCCTGCGCGAGCCGGAGGTTTTCGAGAAGCTGTGGGCTTGTTTGGGCGTGGAGTACGTGTACTTCCGGCAGGACTCCGCCGGGCGCTCCGCGGTGGGAATTCCGTTGACGCTGCGATCGCTGCGGGATGTCCTCTGTTCTGCGCCCGCGGATTTGACCAACGGCCTGCGCGACGCCACCACCGCGGGCGACTTCGATCGCATGCTCCTGCTCATCGATCGGATCACGATTCACGATGCCATGGCAGGCGCGGCCCTGCGGGCGCTGGCCGACGGTTTCGAGTACCAGCAACTCCTCGACACGCTCCCGCCGCGAGGGGACGCATGAACGGCAACGATATCACTCCGGGTGTCGCGTCTCCCAAGACCATCCTCATCGTGGACGACACGCCCGAGAACCTGCGCGTGCTGCTCGAGTTGCTCAAGCAGCAAGGCTACAAGGTGCGCGCCGTCCCCAACGGCAAGCTAGCGCTGCAGGCCGCCGCCAGCGAGCCGCCTGATCTGATCCTGCTCGACATCATGATGCCGGAGATGGACGGCTACGAGGTCTGTCGGCGCCTCAAGCAGGACGACAAGTTGTGCGAGATCCCCGTGCTGTTCCTGTCGGCTCTCGGCGAAACCCTGGACAAGGTTCGGGCCTTTGACGTGGGCGCGGTGGACTATGTGACCAAGCCTTTCCAGTTCGAGGAAGTTCGGGCGCGGGTGGAAACCCACCTACGTTTGCGACGGCTGCAGGTCCAGCTCGAGGCGCACAACCGACAGTTGCGCGACCGGGTAGAAGAGCAGGTGCATGAGATCTCCGATTCCCAGATGGCCACCATCGTGGCGCTGGCCCGCCTGGCCGAGTCGCGCGACAAGGGAACCGGCAAGCACATCGAACGCGTTCAGATCTACTGTCGGCTGCTGGCCACCCAGCTACGCCAGCACCCTGGCCGACGCGACAGGGTCAACGAGGCCTTCGTCGAGAACATCTTCCGCGCCAGTCCGCTGCATGACATCGGCAAGGTCGCCATCCGTGACAGCATCCTGCTCAAGCCCGGTCCGCTCACGCCCGAGGAGTTCGACGAGATGAAATCGCACACCACGCTGGGGGCGCAAACGTTGCAGGAGGTGCAGAAGGCCTATCCCAAGAACGGATTCGTGCGCCTGGGCATCGAGATCGCGCGCTCGCATCATGAGCGCTGGGACGGCACCGGGTATCCCCAGGGATTGGCGGGCACGGATATTCCGCTTTCGGCGCGCATCATGGCGGTGGCGGATTCGTACGACGCCGCCCGATCGAGACGCTTCTACAAACCCGCCCTACCGCACGCGGAATGCTGTGCCGCCATCTACCAGCGTAGCGGCTCCTATCTCGACCCGGTGGTGGTCGAGGCTTTCCGCGTGGTCGAGGATCGTTTCCGCAGCGTCGCCGAATCGCTGGACGAATAGCCTCAATTTTGGGATACACTGCGCTCTGATGCTCGGCAAGTGGTCGCTGGTTGTCGCAGGTGCGGCCGCGCTCGCATCGGCCGCGGCGCTTGCCATGCCCGTGGTCGTACGCGTTCCCATCGTCAAACCGCACGGAGTGGCCGATCCCGCCGACCCCGGGATGTTTTCCCACTGGCAGCACGACCAATATCCGTGTTTCGCCTGCCATCCGGCGATCTTTCCGCGGGCGCGCAAGGGGTTCACCCACGACGAGATGGACGAGGGCAGGTTCTGCGGCGCTTGCCACAACGGCCAGAGTGCACCGCCAGCAAGTGGGGCACGTGCGACCTGTCGCGCGTCCTGCCACGCGAAGTAGTGATGAACACCCTGCGCATAGCACTGGTCGTGATTGCAATGAGTGGCCTTGCGGCCACAGCACGGGCTGCGGGTTTGGCTGAACCGCCATCCACAACTCAGGCGCAACCCGATGCCGGCGCGGCCAGCGACGCGGCGTCTGCGTCGGGCGATGCCGTGCAGGAGCCCGCGCAGCCCAAGGCCGAGCCGGAGCCGGAGCACCCGCACGAATCGTCTTTGCTCTTTCCCGGCGGCATTCGCATCGGCGGTCTCTTCGATGCGAGCTACGAGCGTGTGGGCATGAATGGCAGCCCGGGGAGCGGCCAGAACGCTTTTCGCAACTACCACCACTTCGTGATGGTGTCGCGGCAAGGGAACGATTTTCCCATCGGGTTCAACGCCGAGGTCATCAATCAGTACTTCTACGAGCTGACCGCGCGCCTGTGGCGAAAGGGCCCTCTGCGACTGTCCGCGCGGGCGGGCAAGATCATGGTGCCGTTCGGACCGGATCCGCTGTTTCACAAGAACTACGGCGGATTGAGCGCGATAGACCAGAAACTCCTGCCCGTCGTGTGGTCTTCGTTCGGCGCCTGCCTGCGTGCCGATGCACTGGTGAAGGGTTTCTCTCTGGCTGAGGATCTCTACGTCGTGCAGGGCTTCGATCTGTCCGCACGTGGCAACACACTGAACATGCAGAGCGACCTGCAAGCGTACAACGGCGACAGTGCGCGTGTGGCTGTCGGCGACCGCGTGTCGCTTTCGCGCGGGCCGGTGACGTTGTGGTACTCACTGTACTGGAATCCACTTCCGTTCGGTCGCCATTTGTTCATGCAGGCGCTTGATTTGGCAATCTGGCGTCCCGCTTTGCCAGTTGTGAACCGATTGGCTTTGGGCGTGGGCGTGCTGCGGGCTCTGATTTCGGCTGACAGCAGCTACGGTAAGCCGGACGCCGTAGCGGACGCTGGCGCCTACTACGATTTTGCCGACTACCTGTGGTTGCGCTTCTACGCGACCAACTGGCTTTACTTGCAGGCGCGCAGCGGCCTCATGACGTTCAACAACCACAAGGGTTTTTCCTACGACGCGGAACGCGCTACCTCTGCCGACGGTTCACATCACAATGTCGCCGTGGTTGCGGAGTATGCCGGCGCCACTTTCAGCCTGGGCTACTACTGGAACCTCGAGAAAGTGGGCGAGTACCCCAACGACTTCCTGCGCCTCATGGTGATGTATGCGTTCTGATAGGCTCCTGCTTGCCGGCCTTCTGGCTGCGACCTTGCTCGCCGGGGCCTGCGCAGATTTCACGCGCGGGCCGGCGGCTGATGCTGCGGCCGATGTGGCGCCTGTCGGCGATCCAGTGTTCGAGAACGACGTCTATCCTATCCTTCAGTCCGACTGTCAATCCTGTCACTCGAAGGATGGCTTGGCTGGATCTTCCCGGTTCGCGCTAAGCGGGGACGCGAAGGCGGATCGGGCGGGCGTGCTGGCGCTGGTCTACCGCGACTATCCAGATAGCAGTCTGCTCCTGCAGCGAGCAACCAATAGCGACGGCGCCCACATGGGTGGTCTGATCTTTTCCGCAGACAGTTCGGACTACGCGACGATTCGTAGCTGGATAGCGAATCTGCCTCCAACACCGTGATTCGTCCGAAAGCAAGGCGCAACAGCGGTTAGTCGCCGCGCAGCCTACCGATCAAGTCGTCTTGCTCGTCGGGCGACAAGGCCCAGTCGCTGATCGGGTAGACCAAGTGTTCCTCGTCTTCGTGGTGGCGGGCCAGGCTGCGTCGTATTTGCGGCAGCAGGGCTTCACTGGCCAACACATCCTGTTTGCCCAAGGCCGCTTCAAGCTCAGGGAGAAGCGTGCGCAGCTCTGCGTGCTCGGCGAGCATGCCGGGCACCGCGTGCGCCACTGCCTTGGTCATGCGCAACATGGCGGGAAAGAGTAACGCCTCCTCGGCGGCCATGTGACGCTTGAGTGTGTCGACCAGCGTGGCGAAACGCCGATCCGCCTCGGCCAGCGCGCCCACGCGCAGAAAGTGCTGCAATTCGGTCAGAAGGCCATCGATGCGCGCATGGTCGGCCCTCAGATGTTCCGAGAGAGTGAGCCGCTGTTCCGGGCGGCGCAGTTGCAGGTCAGCGCGAAACAAATCGGACGCGACCACCGTGATGGTGCAGTCGATCTCGCCCTGATGCATCTGGCGAAAAGCCGCGAGCAAGGGCTTGGGATCTCGGTCGGCCACCAGAATCACGCGGCGACCGCTGCGCAGTTCATCCAACACGCGGGCAACCGCCACGCGGCGGTCCTCCAGGGACAGTCCGCGAATGTCGATCTGAAGCGGCTCGGCGGAAACCGGTGCGGGCATACAACTCCACCTACATCGGCTGGCGACTTCTGACAAGTGACCGCGGCGAGATAGGCTGTCACGGCGACGCGCTTGAGTTAGGATCCACCCAGGAGCTCCCATCGTGGATTCGCGCAAGCCCGCTTCAACAGGCGACGCGCCGGCGTCAGCCGAAGGCCAGCACGCGGCCGAGGAAGAAGAGCGCCGGCTTTTCGAGGCCGCCATGCAAGGTGTGCGGCCGTTGCCGCCCGGGCCCCGGCGGGTAGTGCCCGATTGGCAAGCGGAACAGCCAGCGCAATCCGCGCCGTCGCGCCCGCGGCCGTCGCGGGAAGCCCTGCATGTTGAAGAGGAAGGCGACAAGCTGACCGGCGCGGCTTTTGGCGTGGCCCACAATTTGGTCC
>Ga0265316_10003596_pt1 | contig 15623 bp, 11 predicted proteins | sample 4522metaG_FD_202092 | JGI IMG/M metagenome (GOLD analysis project Ga0265316, IMG submission 202092) | Rhizosphere microbial communities from Carex aquatilis grown in University of Washington, Seatle, WA, United States - 4-5-22 metaG | ecosystem: Host-associated > Plants > Roots > Rhizosphere >...
CAGGTTGGCGCTTGTATCGTAAACCCGGCAAATAAAATTGTGGGGATTGGGTATAACGGCTTTCCAATCGGCTGCTCGGATGACGATCTTCCCTGGGAAAGAGACAATAAGAACATGAATGAAACTAAGTATCCTTACGTTGTTCATGCGGAAGCAAACGCGATCCTGAACTCAACAAAAGATCTGCACGGGTCGAGAATTTATGTGGCTTTATTTCCCTGCAATGAATGTACAAAACTGATAATCCAATCAGGTATAAAGGAAATTATTTATCTATCAGATAAGTATAAAGATACCGACCCGGTTAAAGCGTCAAAAAAAATGCTTCAAATGGCAGGCGTTACAACAAGGCATCTGAAGCTTGAGGACAATAAAATTGAAATTGATTTTACCAGCGTGGATTAACAATGAGCGAAAAAAAGAAAATATCGCTGAAAGAAGCCAAAGAGGCGGGCGGCAAAAAGTACAAAGAAAAGATAAAAAAAATCATTGAAGACTACCGCAGCCTGCCCGACGAAAAAAAACACCAGCTTCATGTATATTTCGGATATGGCAAAGGTAAAACAACCGCTGCAATCGGATTGGCAGTAAGAGCTCTTGGCGCAGGCAAGCGGGTAGCAATACTGGAATTTGACAAAGGTTACGACGAAAAAACCGAACATTACAGCGAACATGTAACGCTCCGGAAGCTAAAAGAACTTGGATTGCCTTTAGAAGTATTCCGTACAGGATGCGAGAGAATGAACGAAGACGGGACATTCCGTTTTAAGAATGCGGAAGAAGACTTTGCTGAAGCTCAGAGAGCAGTTGGTATTGCCAAGGACCTGATATCAAACGGCAAACAGGATGTGCTGATATTGGATGAATCCATCGCAGCAGTAGTCTATCATCTGATACCCGACAAAGATTTATTTGATATAATCGACTTATACGATAAAAATCGGCGTTTTGAACTGGTTCTGACCGGTCATAAATTGATCGAAGGTCTTGAAGAAAGAGCTGATTTAGTCACTGAAATGAAGAAAATAAAACACTATTTTGATAAAGGTATTCAGGCTAGAGAAGGTATAGAATACTAAAATCAAATTTCTCAATTTAACCTAAATTTACTATGATGACACCCAGGTTATTTACTCAGATATTCATCATAGCCCTGTCAGTTTTCATTTTTTCATCCTGTAAAGATAATTCTACCGGACCTGTTGTCACGCCCTCTGTTTTGCATGGGGTATATGTTTCAATTGAAAACCCTCATGTTGGAGGCAGCGATTATTGTTTCCTCGATCTGGATAAAGATACTGTGTTTAACAATGTCTTTGAAAATGCTAATGGCTCGGCGTTTATTGATGGACCAGGAAAGATTGTAATTATTGGCCAAAACCTTTACATGGTATGCGCAGGACCGCCAACCCAGGGCGGCAAGATATATGAAGTAAGTATTTCAAACAATCATTTGATAAAATCGCAGGCATTTGGAAACGGTCCGCGCAGCTTTGACGTTGACAATGGCAACATATTCGCATCCAGCGCAGGCGGCGGATATATTACGCAGTTAGATCTGGGCCTGCATGTTTTAGCTGATTTTGTTGATGTAGGGTATACTCCGGGAAAGGTTTCGTATACTTCCGGTAAGTTCTTTGTATGTAAAAGCCCAACAGCTTTGGATAAAGCCCTGGCTATTGTTAATGAAACATCACTGCTCGTTAATCAAGTGAGTTATAACTTTTTACCAATTGCGTTTGTAAATAACCCTAGCGGTTATTATCTGGCCGGTATCGCCCGCAAATACGTTTACAGGCTTGATCCGGCTACTTATAATCCTGTAGACTCGATTGTTTTATCTACAACCGGAAACTCGGTGGTAGATATGGCGAAAGAAGGGGATACGAAATTGCTGGTTACCGTTGACAGCTCCGAAGTTTGGGAAGTAAACCTTGCAAGCAACCCGCCAACATCAAAGATTTTGATTCAGTCTCCCGGCGGCAGATTCAAAATAACCGCAGTGGGTTATGAAGCTATGACAAGCAGAATTTATCTTCTTGATAATGATGGCGGTCCGCCCTATTTCGGCATTGTTCGGGTTTATGACCCGGCCACAGGCGCACAGCTGAAATTCTATAGTACGTTAGGCAGGAACCCGAATTCAATGGCCTTTAAATATTAGAGCTAAAGGGATTCCTTTGAATGCCGAAGTTTTATCAGCTGGTTTGAAATAAGTATTGCGGCCAGCGCCATAATGGCGCCTGCTATTATATCCACAGCGTAGTGATACCTGAGGTATATGGTTGATACAACAAGCAGGATAGAATAGGGAAGGTAAAAATAAAAAGATTTAGACTTGATCTTCCGCGATAAATATGTGATAAGCAAAGCTATGGTTGTATGAACGCTTGGCATTGCGTCTCTTTGCACAAATTCAATTGGATTTGAGACTCCCTGCGGTATTGATTCGCCGAAGTTAATGAAACTTCTGATAGGCTCTGTTAAGAATAACCCCGGGAGCTCTTTTGAAATTGAATAGAAATTGTGCAGGTAGAACCTCGGCCCGACCGCCGGGAAAACCATATAGAGCAAGTAACTTGAAAAGAATCCCGTAAACAGGACCAGCAATACATATTTAAAATCGTCAAATCTCTTCCAGAGGTATATCTCCAGCCCGTAGACAACAATCATCAGGTAGTAATAAATATAAATGATCTGCAGAAATTCGGTAAGCGCGGGATTTGCAAATTGAAAAGCCCATTTGGTCGGGTCTACGCCGAAGATGGAATAATCCAATTTAATGAAAACCATGTCCCAGTCATGAAGTTTCAGCGAATGGATTATGTGATAAACTTCTTTAAAGGAAACCAGTATTACGGCTATCCCATACCAATACCGAAGTATTTTTAAAAGCGATCCATAATTCTTTTCGTCAATATTTTGCGAGACAAGTTTTCTCTGGTATGAGCCGACCAATAATATAATACCGGATGCTATTATTATGTTCAGCAAAGCGAGGAGCGCCCAATAGGGGACCGCAGCGTTTACGAATAAAAAGATTCCGCTTAGTATCAGAAGAAATACAACGGCGATAAGATCGGCAGGATATAAATATTTTATATATTTTCTGATCGTATTTTTTTATTACGTTTTGCTTATAGAAGCCATCTGAGCAGGAAAGTAGCAAAAGTGAGGAACAGGCTGATTCCCACAACATCCTGAAAAGCCGTTTCAAACGGGCCCGCTGTAATGGCGGGGTCAAAGCCAAAGCTCTTTGAAACCATAGGTATGGAGGTTCCCACAAGCCCTGAAATATTTATAGATAAGAACATTGAGAATCCAACAAGGAAACCAAATATGAATTTCCCATACCATATACCCCCGACTATACCGATTACAATTCCGCAAACGGCGCCGATAATCAGGCTGGTCTGGAACGAACGTTTCACGGGCTCCCACCATCTTGAAATGCTTGCGTGGCCGGTAGCAAGCGCACGAACGGTAATAGCGGCGGCCTGGAGGCCGGTATTACCGGAAATAGCGGAAATAATTGGCATGAATGATGCAAGCAGAATCACCTTATTTAGCGTGTCGTCGTAATATTTGATTACAAAACCGGCGAATATTTCTATTCCAAGAGTAATCAGCACCCACGGCAGTCTTAACATTGCAATTTGCGCGGGCGATTTACTTTCAAGCTCCTCCGCGTCCGAACCGACGATCTTAGCTACGTCTTCTGAAAACTCAGTTTCTAAAATATCAACAATATCATCTACTGAAATTCTGCCTACTAAAACTTTATTTTTATCAACAACAGGAAGCGTAACAAGGTCATACTTTTGAACTATCTTAGCCACTTCTTCCTGGTCTGTATCAGCATCTACCGATATTACTTCAGGGTTCATAATGTCGCTCACATGAATCTGGGGCGTTTCCAGAGCTAATATTATATCTTTCAGCGAAACTATCCCAATGAGTCTTCTTTGTTCGTCTGTGACCCAAACGTGATATAAGTGGTCCTCGTTTGTCGCTTCATTCCTGATCTCTCTTACCGCCTCTTCAATTGTGTCGGTTGCCTTGCAGTCGATGAACTCTTTCTGCATGATACCGCCGGCGGTATGCTCGTCATAGGTCAGAAGTTCTTTAACGCCGGAAGAATCTTCTTTCTTCATCAGGTCAAGAACTTCAACCGCTTTTTTGTCTTCAAGAGTTGAGATCACATCTGCCGCGTCATCAGAATACATCTCGCTTACCATGGAGCTGATTTCCTGAGGCGAAAGAGTATCAAGTATCTTGTCTCTTTCATGGTCGTTCAGCTCAAGCAATACTTCGGATGCCGTAGTTTCAGGAAGTATCTTAAACAGTTCCAGCCCGTCATCGCTGTCAAGGTTATTGATAATCAGCGCAATATCCGAGGGGTATATATCCGCCAGAATGTTTTTAAGCAATACGTCCGATTTACTGCTGATCAGATCGGATATATCATTGAGAAGCTGTTCGTCAACTTCTATAACCGCTCTTTTTTGTTTTCTTTCTGCCATTAATATGAACTGTTTATCTGTTCAAAATCGAACCTGGCAAAAGCCGGCTCGTCGGTTAATTCTTTTTCCGTTAATTTATTTTGTGTTAATTCGTTTTCTATTGATCCCGGTGAAAACTTTGATTTAAGATATGCAGTATAGCCAATCATAGCGGCATTGTCAGTAGAATATTTGGGTTCCGGAAAAAAAACCTTGATGCCCTTTGCGCCAAGTTTCTCAAATTCGGAACGCAGTTTTGAATTGGCCGAAACTCCGCCTGATACGGCAATATTATGCACGCCGAAATCCTGGGCGGCGCTCAGGCTGTTTTCGACAAGGTTTCTCACAACCGCTTTCTGAAACGAAGCGCTTAAGTCATTTAACGGAATATTGGCGTTTGGCCCTGGATAATTTTTTTTCAGATAGTATAGAACCGAAGTTTTTATCCCGCTGAATGAAAAATCATACTTATTATCTTTAATATGTGAAACAGGGAATTCATGAAAATTCTCGTCGCCTGTTTTGGCAAGCGAATCAATTAAAGGGCCGCCGGGATACTCAAGCCCCATCATCTTAGCGACCTTATCAAATGCTTCGCCTGCTGCGTCATCCTGCGTCTGGCCAAGCAGCCTGTATTTAAAATGGTCTTCAACAAGAAATAATATTGTGTGTCCGCCTGAAACTATCAGCGCAATAAAAGGCGCCGGCGCCGATTCTTTCCCGATAAAACATGAATACAGATGAGACTCGATGTGATTTATCCCAATGAAAGGCGCCCCCAGCCCAATGGCAAAACTCTTTGCAAAATTATAACCAACAAGTAATGAACCTATCAGCCCTGGTCCCTGAGTGGCTGCCACCAGCCCTATTTGTTCTTTTGAAACACCTGCTTTCTCAATAGCCTCATTAACTATTCTATCGATTATCTTAATATGAGCCCTGGAAGCCAGTTCAGGTACGATGCCTCCGTATTCGGAATGAAATAACTGTGAAGAAATAACATTTGATAAAACAGTATTACCGCTTAAAACAGCGGCAGACGTTTCATCACAGGATGTCTCTATAGCAAAAATGTGTCCAGGCATCTACAAAAATATCATTTTCTGTTAGGTATTGCAATTCTTACAATAAAATTAATGGTTTTCTAATAATATTTGTTTATTTTGGTACTTAAATTAGCTACGAATCCCGTATATACGGTATTGTATGAGGTAACCGTTAACACTAATTTTGCTTCAAGAATCACTATTGTTATTAAATGTTAAGAAAATAATGTGTATATTGAATCACGTAACCTATAATCCTTTCATTGCTTATGGTGGTCGTGTAAAGTTAGATTTGAAGTTCAAAGCGTTAATGTAATAAAAAAACAGAGTTTAAGACCTATGAATGAAATATTTTATATACTTCTTTGGGTTTGTTCAGTACTTCTGGTGATCAGCGGGATAGATGATGTGTTGGTTGACCTGCTGTACTGGTTCAACAGAAGCAAGTATCGCAGGAATCTGCCGAATCTTGATGATGTAAATGCAGCAGATGAAAATCCTATTGCGCTTGTAATTTGCGCATGGAGGGAATATAAGGTAATTGGAAGAACTCTTACCTATGCTCTCAGCAAAATGAGGTATGCTAACTTCCAGATATTTGTCGGGGTTTATCCTAACGATACCAAGACGCTGGAAGTTGTTAAGAGGATCGCGCAGAAAAACAATAAAGTTGTCATATGCGTTAATTCGCATGACGGACCTACAACAAAGGCGGATAACCTTAATAATGTTTACAATTCCATTAAGAGATTTGAAACCGATAATAACAGGCCTTTCCAGATAGTTCTTATTCATGACTCGGAAGATTTTATACATCCGCTTTCACTAAAGCTCTTCAATTATATTTTATGTTACCAGGGAGTTGACGCCGTCCAGATCCCGGTGGTGCCGATAAAGGACGATAAGGGAAGATTTATTCACCGCACTTATTGCGACGCTTTCGCCGAAGTGCACTCTAAGGACCTGATAGTAAGGCAGGCGCTAAGAGTGTTTATTCCTTTTGCCGGAACAGGCATGGCTTTTAAAAGAGAGATATTCAAAAATCTCGAAGCCAATTACGAGCAGGTATTTAACGAGGCGAACCTTACAGAAGATTATGAAATGGGCCTCAGGCTCTTCAAGCTTGGCTATAAGACGTCTTATATTAACCTGCTTGTTGATACTAAAAACTCAAATTCAAGGATAGCGACCGGCGAATATTTTCCAAACAGTTTCTGGCAGGCGGTAAAGCAGCGCTCCAGGTGGACTGCCGGAATTTGCTTCCAGAACTGGAAAATGCACAAATGGGCGGGGAATTTTAAAACCAAATACTTCCTGCTGCGCGACAGAAAAACTATATTCAGCAATTTCATGGTGCTTCTTTCAAACATTGTGTTCGCCATGTTCTTGTTTTATCTGCTGGGGTTCGGGCTCGGCATCAGCGTACTTGATTCGGTTGTGCAGGAAAACAGCATTCTTTGGTTTTTCCTGTGGTCATGTTTCGGGTTGATGGTTTGGCGCCTTGCTCATAGGTTCATATTTACATACAGCTGGTATGGTTTCCGTTATGCTGTTTTCAGCCTTGTAAGGCTGAACTTTGATAACCTGATAAACTTTTTTGCAACGTTCCGCGCGTTAAAAGTTTTTGTAGGGATGAGAAACAAAGTAGTCTGGGAAAAAACGGATCACTATTGATATCTGTTAAGGAGATGTAATTTTAATGGGCAATCTTAAATTTGATTTTGGGATTGCCTATATTTTTTTCTACCGTTAAAAGGGTACTATAATACATTTATAATTAATCGAATATTGATTATTTTTACTGATGAACCAAAACTATATTGTTGGCTGCAGAGAATCTTAATATAATACTGTCGCCGGAAGAATTTAAAGACAAGAAAGTAATTGTCTTCTTTTTTGGCACAAGGCCTGAAATAATCAAACTTTTTGTCCTTTACAGGATACTGAGAAGGTCCTCCGAGTTTTATCCTCTGCTTTATAATACCGCACAGCAAAAGATATCAGGCGACGTTCTTGCTAATTTGGCGATAAATTGCGATTTAACCGCTGAAGAAATTCCAAACCGCACTAGCGACCTAAATCAGTTAATTGCGCATTTACTGAACGATTTCAACAAAAAGTTCTCCGATAGTTCTCCAATAAAAAAAGAAAATATCCATGGCATTATTGTTCAGGGCGATACCGCCTCTGCTTTTGCAGGCGCGCTGTGGGGTTTTCTTAACCAGATCCCTGTATTTCATCTTGAAGCCGGTCTGCGCACTCTGGACAGAATGAACCCGTTTCCGGAAGAGTTCATGCGCGAATCAATTGCGAGGACTGCTACAATACATTTTGCGCCTAAAGGTATCAACCGCGATAACTTAGTTAACGAAGGCATAAAAGGCGAGAAAGTATATGTGATTGGGAATACAATTAACGATGCGATATTTACGCTGATAAAAGAAAAGAAAATTAAAGAGCCTGACCAGCATAATTATATTTTAAGCACTTTGCACAGGCGCGAAAACTGGAACCACGTTACCGAATACGCGAGAATTCTAAACACGGTTATGGATGAGCAGCCGTCATATACAAAGATACTTCACCTGATGCATCCTAACCCGTTGATACAAAAAAGTTTTGAATCGGTTTTAAGCGGTAAGGCGCATGAGAAGCTTGTTATTATGAATGCAATACATGATTACTTCGAAATGCTTGGTTATGTAAAAAATGCCGGTTCTATACTGACTGATTCCGGCGGTTTGCAGGAAGAATCATTATTCTTCAACGTGCCATGCGGTGTTTTAAGAAAGACTACTGAGCGCCCCGAAGCGCTGAAAAAAAATGCAAAGCTTCTGCCGTTTGACAGGACCGCAGTTTCATCGTTCTTAACAGAAGCGGTTCATTACCGCGAAACACACCGCTCAAAATATAATTATACTTATGGATTCGGCGACTCAAGCTACCTTGTCTATGAGCTCCTGAAAAAATTCTACGGAATACAAACCGCGTTTACCATTTAATTTTGGTCCGGTTTCCTACCTGTCGTTTACATTGATCTGTTTCCAGCAATTATCTTTCGTTTTGCAGAATCTCCAGCCAGTATAAGATACTATCGGGGTTATGCCGTCTTTTTCTATTATTTTCATTATCTGACTCAGCATTTTATTATCCAGTTTAACCAGCGAGTACTCGCTTCGGTAGAGCATGGGGCAAATAGGGCTGCCGGTTCCTGTTTTATTTGGGTCCCCACCGCCATGGTGATAAACATTACACGCATGGCCAACTTCGTGCAGCACGCATAAGTTCATCCAGAAATCAACAAGTACGTCAAGCTTAGCCGGATTTCTTATCTGATCGACTAAATTCTGGACTTCTTTTTTTGTGTAAACTACGCCGTCTATCTGAAAACCTGTTGGGAATTTTTTGAGCACATTTGATAATGAATCCGCTTCAATAGTCAGCCAGTTCCTTATCCTGTCAGGGAACATCACTGTTCTGGTTGCAAATTTTGGCGGTCCGTACCCGGGGTCATTATATCCGAAAACAAATGGTTCCTGGTGTTTCCCGTACGGATCGCTCATTCCATCCACTTTAACAAGATGGACAGCGTATTTAAGCCCGCTCGCATTGCCCCTGCAGAAATTCACCCACCTGTAATTCGCGTCAGTTTCGCTTCCGCCTTTATCACCGAACACCATGTCTTTAGTCAGCCAGTATGCTTTAATGCCGGATGCGGCTTTCCAGGATGAAATATCGAATATCTGGTTGTCATCCAGAACAAAGATCTCTTTCTGGTTCGGGTCCATTCTCACATGTTCTTTCCCTGTTGAGCCGTCAGAAACGTAAAAGCCCCGGTATTCTTCGTAATTAGTCATGCCGTCGCCGGTTTTTGCCTGCCCTGTCGGATTAGGGTCCTCGTCCCAATCGCCCGGCTTTCCGTAAACATTATTCTTTTTCTCCCAGCCGTCTGCTATTTTGTTGTTGTTCAGGTCAAGCGGTATTGTAATAAATTTATCAGGCGTACCGTCGCCTTCGGCTTCATACCAATTGCCGTTAACTTTTACCGATGCTTTAAGCTTGCCGAATGCGCCCCAATCTCTGCTAAAAACATTAAGCTGAACAGACTGTGATTTGCCAGTGAGCGACTTAACTGCCGTTAATTTTGTTATTTGAAAATCCGGATTCAGATCGGACATCTGTATGTCCTCATCAACATCATCATATTGTTCCATATCATTCATACATCTGCCTCTTTCTTTACTTACGTCAAACAAGGTAAAATCTATTTCTTCGGCAGTACATTTTTCGTCCGTACCGTCTATTGAGATTGTTGCTGTAATGGTATAGACATGGTCAGGTTCGGGCAATTCGTTTTCATCAAGCTGCGCCAGAGAAACATTGACTTTGCAATCCTTATCTTTATCTTTTGGATTTTTATTTGGCCCGCCGTCAGGGCCGCCATCAGGTCCCCCGTTACCAAGCCTTTGGTTTGATGTGTTTGCGGGCGCGAATACCAACCCGTTTATGTTGCTTAAGCCGGTAACATGATTGCTGTTTCCGCCTTTTTTATTGCCGGTCTGGATTTCTGTTACAAATTTATTAAGTGCATTGACGGAAACTGAATATCCGTTTTGCGTCCATCCGCTTTTATCAAGAAGAGAGTTTAGAGTATATTCGATTGATTTTAACTTAGTAAGCGTTGATAATGATTCGCCCTGCAGCCGTTCTGATTTTTTCTTTCCGAATGATTTTTTTACCAGACCGATAAAATCATCAGAGTCCTTCTTTATGCCGGAGTCGTCTGTCAGCGTATTCTCAACCGTCGTTTCTTCATTTGTTGAAATATTTTTTATAACGGCATTCTTAAATTTCGAAGCTCCTGCTTCATAATTGAGTTCTATTCTACATGAGCCGTCATCAAGTGAAACTATGTTGCCGTTATTATCTTTTTGTACGTTAACATCCGAGGGTATATAAACCTCTACATTTGATTTCTTATATCCTTCCGGAAAGCATCGCATAAAAACTCCGTCGCCGATGGAAGTCCATGTTCCTGCGCTGATGTTTTTGCTTCCTTTTCCGATTGGCGCAATTCCGGTTTTAACGGCAATGTTCTCAACGTCCTCGTACGTCGAGCCCGCGTCGCTTAGCTTGCCCCGTAAACCGGTATAAAAATCAACAACATTCTTAGCATCCTGGGGCAGCAGGTCATAGGCTATTTGCTTTGTGTCAACTTCCATCTGTGCAATGTCTTCAGGATTCAGCAGGGGCTTTACTCTTATCTGAAAGTCCAGTGGATAAGAGCTGAATTTTTGCCCTGCTTCTATGCCCCAAACCAAAAGCTGAACATCTTTCTGATCAATTTCGGGATGTTCAGAGAACCTGCTTAAAACTGTCTTGATCAAATCCGCTTTGGCTCCTTTAAGCGGCGCAACTAAATATCCCGCGCCTTCTGTAGGAGCATAAGCGCCGGCATGCAGGCAAAATGTATTAAACCTGAATTTATAGTACCCCGGGCTTAAGTTTGTATTGAATTGAGCGTCCTGCTCAAGGTTCAGCTGTTTATCCAGGTTGTTAAGCCACAGCGCGCTCGGGTAAGCGTCTTTGATGCTTGTAGTAACCGCGTCTTCAAATACATCGCCCACGCCGGGAATCTTCTTCAATATATCGTCAAGCTGGGAGTAAGAATTACACGTAAATAGCAGAAGTGAAAAGATTGTTACGACAGTCTTTTTCATTGTTTTGCTGATTGATTGTTTTAGATGGAAGTAAATATCGGAATAAAAACTTTAAAATGCTTAACGTATGGCGTGAGATTTAAGCGCGGGACTTTTTTAAATGTACAAATCCAAAGAAATTTAACCAAAAATTTACGGTTAATAAAACCAGCAGGGCTATTATACTTTGAAAGACGCTTTGGTAAACGTATAGCTGGATAAACACAATTCCGGCTCCGAATATAAGCGGATAAAACATTCCTGATAACTTTTGAATTGAATTAAGAAACGTATTTTCTTTTGTGAACGGAAGCGCACGGCTCACAATATTAAAAACGGAGTTGTATAAATTTGCCGAAGCGAATATAAATAAAGCAGCCAGAGCTGCCTGCCACAGCGGCATCCTGAAAGCGAAAATAGCTCCGATAATAATACACACGGGCAGGATAAGGTACACAGTGAAAAATTTTCTTACGCCATTTTTAAAACGTTTTTTTCCGCCAAGGGGATATGATTCATATACCCATGATGCTCCGGGATGATTTGTAATTTTCATACCCAGTACCGCTGTGTTCAGAACTACAAGAACAGAGAGCATTATGGATATGTGAAATACCGGCCTCAAAACGAAAAAACCGGATTCAAACGGCGGAGGGAGCTGGTTTGTCAAAAGCGCAAATATGGCTAATCCCCCGGGAATAATGATCATCGGGATTATGTTAAGTTTCATGGCTTTATCCTGCCTGAACATACTTTTCATTAATCCAAAAGATGAGCGTTCCGCTCTGTTTCTAAGGTAGACTGATTCTATTAATCCGCCAAAAGCGCCGCTCCCCTGTCTTTCATATCCGGCTAATCCGGAGCCGGGCGAGTAACCTGCGTAAAAAATCTTTTCTTTGATAACATCCAGATTCTCTTCAAGGTACATCCTGAGGCTTAAATAGCTCAGGTAAAATATCACCAGCGGGAGAGATATCTTAAACAATAAGGCAATTCCAAATTCGTACTGAATTCTTGCAGATAAAAAAGCATACCATGACTGCGGGAAAAAATCTGTCAGGTTTTTCTTCTCGAGAAGATGCAGGTAATTAACCGAGCCGGAGCCCGGCCTGCCTGATATACCATACGAGACGAGCTGGTAACCGATTATCAACAATAATACCAGAAGTAACTGGAAAAACAGCGTGTATACGCTCAGGCGTTTTGTTTTGAGAATTCTTAAAGCTATGCTGTAAACAAGCAGGAGTATATTAACTGTAAAAAAACACATCATGTATCCTGCAATAATATACATAATTGAACGCGGAACCGATCTCATCATCGTATAGTAGAACACTGCGCCGGGAGCAAACAGCGGAATTGTTAGAATAAAAATGTACCTGTTCAGCATATACATTTTCGCCCTTGCAACCAGCCTGCCCGAAACAGGCATCGCGCTGAATATATCCGACTCATTTTTAGACACAATCAGGTTATCAAGCTCGCTGGATATAGTGAAAGAGATAATTAACGAATAAAACAAATAAGTAAGAAAAGTATATTCAAAACCGGTTGGGTCGGTATTTTGCTTAACCAGCAGCAAAGGCAGAAAACATCCCGGAATAAGATAAGTTATCATAAGAAAAACTATCTTCTTTCCCGTGCCTGCGCGGCCCCTGGTTTCAAGCTTAAGCAAAAGCTTGCCCATGGTCTTTACTTTTCTGAAGTCAATCATGATCTTATAATTCTCACTTATTCTTTTCTTCTTCCTGTTTCTTCTCTTCGTCCTGCTTTTTCTTTTCTTCCAGGTATTTCTTATATTCTATTATATTTTTTTTATGCTGTTCATAGTTTTCAGCATAGCGGTGGGAACCATCGCCTTTTGCGACAAAGTAAATATATTTATTATCCTCCGGGTATAACGCGGCCATAATTGAACCTAAACCCGGGCTGTTTATCGGTCCCGGCGGCAACCCTCTGTTCAGGTAAGTATTATAGGGCGATGGAAATTTCAGATCGCTGTACATCAACTGTCTTTTTGGCCCGTTTGGCAGGGCAAACTGCACAGTTGGGTCGGCTTCAAGCCTCATGCCTTTTTTAATCCTGTTATAATATACGCCTGCAATTGTTTTTTTCTCCGGTTCATAGCGCGTTTCGCCTTCAATTATCGAAGCCATTGTGATGAGATCTTTTAGCGACATTTTTCTGTTCGACATTTCATCTGTCATTTCAGCGGTTATTTTCTTCCTGAATTCAGCCGCCATCACTCTCACAACCTCCTGTTCACGGTTTCCGTTTGCGCTGTACGAGATCTGGTATGTTTCAGGGAAAAGAAATCCCTCAAGATTATCCGCTTTAACTCCAAGCAGGTTTATTAAACTGTCGTTATATGTTTCCCTTACAAACCGCGCCGAATCCATTCCATACAGCCGCTGAAGCAGCCTGCCTGTTTGCCGCACGTTCATTCCCTCAGGAATGGTTATTGTATATGTCCTTAAAAGGTTCCCGTCGGTTATGGTTTTGAGCACACTCAGATTTGTCAGCCCGTTATCGAATTTATATTCGCCGGGAATAATTTCTTCCTGGTAGCCAAGCAGCTTTCCCGCGATAATGAAGAGATATTTGTTAAATATCACCTGGCTTGCTTCAAGCTTTCCGGCAACGGACCGCAAATTATCGCCTTTTACTATCTTAACCACCGCATCTTCGCCAGTATTGCGGTATATCCTGGTCCAAAATGTAAGATACAGCAAAAGGAAAATAAAAAACGACGTGAAAAATACGGAAGGGAAAACTAAACGCTGTATCCTCATCAGTAATTACAGCCTATAATTATCACAGAAAACAATGATTTCAAATTGTTATCGTAAGACGAAAATGTTAATGAATGGAGCTAATTTAAGCGTTAATTAATTTATGTAAAAGATATATTATTTTGACAATGTCATCTTCATGGTTTTGGAGAAAACAGAGGAACCTGATTGTTTTGATCCGCTCACCAGAAGCCTGCAAAAATACGTCCCGCTGCTGAATCCTGAGGCATCCCAATTGATTTCATATGTGCCGGCCCTGAGGTCCTGGTTAACCAGTGTAGCAGTTTCTTCGCCTAGTTCGTTATAAATTTTCAAAACAACATTTTGGTTTGCCGATGAAGCTGACCGAAGGTCAAAACGTATTTTTGTTACAGGATTAAACGGATTGGGATAGTTTTGATGCAGACTGTAATCAGTTGGCATTGTGTTGGAAATGGGTTCAATCCCAACAAGCGGCACATAAAAATAAACAGACCAAAGCCGCTCAACAGTATTAGAAATTTGTGCAAACCAGTTTTGCCCGCCATCCGTTGACTTATATAATACAGACCCATTATACCCGCCAACAACCCACCCGGTATGCAAATCTATAAAATCTACTGTTTCGAGCCTTGTAGATGTCCCTATTGTGCCTGCGGACCACGTATTGCCGGCGTCGGTTGTTAAGCGGAGCGTACCCAGATCAGCCGCAATCCATCCATAAACGCCAATGAAAAATATAGAAAATATGTGCTGTGTTGTGCCGCTTGTGACTCCAACCCAGTTAGCGCCCTGGTTAGTTGTTTTTTGGATCGCGCCCGCTGACCCCGCTATAAAACCTGTTTGTTGTGAAAGAAAATATGCGGTAAAAAGATTTGACGTTGTTCCGCTGTTTATTACGGACCAAGTATTGCCCCCGTCAGTTGTTTTTAGCAGCATACCGCTCCAGCCCGTTATCCAGCCATTTAATGAATCTGAAAATACTATAGTTTCGAGAGTAATACTTGTCAGTCCTGAATCAATTGAACGCCAGTTAGCGCCGGCATTGGTTGTTTTTAAAATTGTGCCGTGATCGCCAATCAAAAAACCTGTAAGTGAATTTAAAAAACTCACTCCGGTATACCACATGTTGGTTATCCCTGTTGATTGTTCTATCCATGTTTCTCCGGTATTGGTAGTCTTTAATAATACTCCTGCTCCGCCGCCTTCTGTTCCGCCCGCTACCCAGCCTGTATTCTCGTTAATAAAGCAAGAATTCCATAATCCAAGCGATGTGCCGGAAGGTTTTTGAATCCAGTTGGCGCCGCCATTTGTGGTTTTAAGCAGTGTGCCGTGATCCCCAAACACAAATCCTGTTTGAGAAAAAGATATATTATATGTTAATGAAATTATTATAAGAAAGGAAAGTGATCTTGTTCTAACAGCATGTAAGTTCATAAGAGGCCTCCAATAATTTATCCTGTTCAAATATACTTAACGGTTTCAGGGTTTTCAATCTATTAGCTTTAAAGCTTTTTAGCAGGTTAAACTTAAGAATTTTTGAGCATAGAATAAGATTTCAAGGATAACTATATTTAAAATTCCAAAATAAGATATTTTACAATC
>Ga0265316_10003599_pt1 | contig 15620 bp, 20 predicted proteins | sample 4522metaG_FD_202092 | JGI IMG/M metagenome (GOLD analysis project Ga0265316, IMG submission 202092) | Rhizosphere microbial communities from Carex aquatilis grown in University of Washington, Seatle, WA, United States - 4-5-22 metaG | ecosystem: Host-associated > Plants > Roots > Rhizosphere >...
ACCCGCTCTTCATCTTCCCGCAAAACGCCCACGAACTCGCTCACGCCCTCGCCCACGCGAGCCGCGACCCGCGGGCCGGCCCTGCGGGCGGCCCGCAATTTCCCGACAGACTCTAGCTAGGCTTTTCACCACAGAGAGCACAGAGAACACAGAGCCGGATCGGAAAGGGAAGGGGTGGACCTCGCTGAGTCCATACTTCTTCTTCCCATCCGATCTCTGTGATCTCAGTGCTCTCTGTGGTGAAAAAAGCTAAATCATTCCTACTAAGGCGTCGGCTACGATGCGAATGCCGTCGTCTTGCACCAGCACGTTGGGCAGGACGACGATGTCGCCCCGGCGCGCTCGGTCCAGGGCTTGGTTTGTGGCTGAGCGATCGCGATCCAGGCGCATCAGCGCGAAGCGGCCCGCAACGCCGCAGACGAAAAAGCGCAGACGCCCCTTGTCCTTAATGGGGTCGCTCACCACGCGATAGCGGCCGGGGTCGACATCCGCTGCAGCAAATTGGCGCACAACCAGGTAGCTGAAGTCCACCCGCGAGCGGCCGGCGACCAGCACCTCGGCGCTGTCGTGGCACCAGTCGCGATCGCGTTGCAGCGCCGGACAGGCAGTCTGGCAGAAGCAGGGTGCCGCCACATGAAGCCCGGCGGCCAGCAGCCGATCGCGCACGCCCAGGAGCGCTCGCGAGGTGTCGCGCAGCGCCGGCTCGATCACGATGCACGTCCCAATCGGTTCCAGCAAATCGCGGCACCAACCAGCCACCAGTCGCGCCCGCCGGTCGAGGTCCAGAACACTGCCGAGCTCGTTCAGCAGGTGCGCGGACACGATCAAATCAAAGCGACCGGAGACGCCCGCCGGGCGCACTCCACGAAGCACGTCGGCAACTAGAATCCCAGGCCCGGGCACCTTGTCCACCGCCACCAACTCCACATTGTCGCCGTAGCAACTTCCAACCACCCGTGCCGTCGCTCCGGTGCCTGCGCCCAGGTCCAGCACGCGCCGAGGACGCCGCGGTTCGAGCTCAACCTGTCCCAGGATTCGGCGCAGCGCCGCCTCGCTTCGCGGCGCAATCTCGGTCTCGTACTCCCGTCGCAAGTCAGGTCGCGCCAGATAGTTGGAACCCACCAGCGTCCGATCGCCGACCAGCCCGCGGTGAATGCGCGTCTTGCGAGGGCGCATCGACGACAAGTCGGCAACTAGCCGAACAGCTTGAGAAACAGGGGCTTCAGATCACCGAAGGTGACCACGATCAATAGGCCCATGAGCAGCATGATGCCCACCATGTGAATCTTGGCCTCGATGATGGGGTTGACGTCGCGTCTACGGACGGCGCCAACCACCAAGAAAACCGCCCGGCCTCCGTCGAGTCCAGGAATGGGCAGCAAATTGAACACGGCCAAGGCCACCGCAATGAGCAAGACGATTTCGAGGAACCTCGACGCGCCCTGCTGGGCCGCGTTCGCCATTTCGCGCGCGATCCCGACCGGTCCGCTCAGCCCGCCCTTCACCTTGCCGGTGATGAGATCCCACAGGTTGGTCAGGATCCCGGTGGCCACGGCGACCGGTAGCAGAGCCGATTCCTTGAATGCCAGGAGCAAAGGCCCGCGCGCACGCACCACGCCGAATTTGACTCCAATCATGTAGACGCTGCTGGCGGGATCCTTGCGAGGCGCAACCGTCACCGTCACCGGGCTGCCCCCGCGCATCACCGTCACCGTAACGGGTGCGCCGGCGGATCCCCTGACGATCTTGGTGACCGCTGACGATTCAGCCACGGACTTGCCGTTTATCTCCGCCAGTGCGTCCCCGGCGCGAAGCCCCGCTTGCTCAGCCGCGCTTCCTGGCAGCACTTCATCGATGGTCGTGGTTCCTGTGGGCTGGCCGTATCCGATGATGACGATCAGGGCGATCAGGAAAGCGGTCAGATAGTTGGCGGCCGGCCCTGCCAGGAGAACCAAGAGCCGCATCCAGCGCGGCCGGTTGGGATACACATAAGGATCATCTCGGTCGAATTCCTCGTGGGGGTTCAGCCCCGTGATTTGCACGAAGCCGCCCAGCGGGACGGGTGCGATCTGGTAGATCGTGCCGCCGCGCTTGAACGACACGAGAGCCTTGCCAAAGCCAATAGAGAATCTCTCGACCCGCATTCCACACAAACGAGCGACCATGAAATGACCCGCCTCGTGCAACACGATGAGCAATGCGAGCCCCAGAATTGCGAGAAAAATAGACATCCAACTGCAACTCTAGCAGGATTTGCCCGCGGGTCACACGATAGCCCTAATCCCGCGATAGCCGCGGAAGGTCGTGGTCGTAGCCGTGGTCGTGGTTTCGGCATTCTGAACACGCCCAGCCGAGGGAATCAGGCGGGGCTTCATCCTCCGCAAGGCTAGCGCCGCGGTGGCGTTGCGGCTAGAGTCGTAGTCTGTATGTCCCAGCCTCCGGAGTCGACGCAGACATCGCCAGCGCGCAAGATGACCAACGAGGAAAAGCGCGGCCGGCTCTACGAGGAGGAGGTCTTTCCACTCATCGGCCGCAGGCTGGTCGAGCGGCTAGTCGACGATGCGCCCATGCGGCCTCGCTTGCAGGTGCTGCAGATTCGCTGCGGCCTGGGCGGGGCGACTGCAGACCTGCTGCGCCGGCTGGATCCCACCAGCAGGATCATCGACCTGGAAGGCGCGCAGGGCTTGCTCGACCGAGCCCGTGCCAACGTCGCGGCCGAGCAGGTCGGGCGCCGGGTCTTCTTCCGACTGCAGAGCCTGGACGCGCGCCTGCCTTTTGGCGACCACGCCTTCGATCTTGTGCTGGCCAATGTGGGATTGGCGGATCTGGCTCGGCCTGACGAGTTCCTCGCCGACCTGGTGCGCGTTGCCCGACCTGGAGCCCAGGTGCGCGTGGCCTCACCGCTGCGCGGAACCTGGGTCGAGCTGCTGGACGTGTTCCGGGACGTGCTGGTGCGCCTAGGCCGCGACGACGCCCTGGCCAGCCTACGCGGATATTCCGCCTCTTTCCCCGAGGCAGGCGCAGTGGTCCACCAGATGGAACAGGTCGGCCTCACACCCGTTACCGTGCAGCGTGACCACTGGGAGCTGGTTTTTCGGAGCGCGCGCGAATTCTTCTACGCGCCGGTCGTCGAATTCGGGCCGCTGGCACGCTGGAAGAAGATCGCGGGCACGGGGGCAGAAGTGCAAGACACCTTTCTGGCGGTCAAGCAGGCCATCGACACCTACTTTTCCAGCCAACCGTTCAGCGTGAGCATCGAGGCCGGGCTGTTTGTCGGGCACAAGCCAGCCGGATCGAGCGGCTAGAAGAATCTGTCAGACAGCAATCGTCCCACGCCCAGCATCGCCACGGCCAGCCCCGCTGCCGCCAGTAGTGCGCCGGCCAGATCGATGGGCCGACGGCGCTCGCTGACCAGCCGCACGCCGAATACGGTGGCCACAAGGCCAATCACGATCAAGACGAACGCCAGCAGCATAGGTCAACCATCTTGAGGTAAAGTCCGCCGATGGCAAAGCCCGAACAATTCGCCGTGATTCTGGCGGGCGGCGGCGGCACCCGCCTGTGGCCGGCCAGTCGGCGCAGTCGGCCCAAGCAGTTGCTCACCCTGGGCGCGAGTGAATCGCTCCTGGCCGCTACGTTTCGCCGCCTGGGTGCCCTGGTGGGCCTTGAGCGCACCCTGATCGTGACCGCGGCGGATCAGGCCCAGGCCATCCACGAGGCTTTGCCCGGCCTGCCAGTTGAAAATCTGGTGGTCGAGCCAGCACCACGCAACACTGCTCCTGCTGTGGGCCTGGCGGCTGCGCACATCGCGCGACGTGCGGGCCAGGACGCGGTGATGGCTGTTGTGCCCTCTGATGCGTTCATCAGGAACGAACCGCAGTACGCGACAGCGCTGCGAATCGCGCTGGCGCAGGCCAGCCAGGCCATTGTCACCATCGGCATCAAGCCGACGCATCCGGAAACCGGCTACGGCTACCTGCAGACCGGCGCCAAGGTTGCGGGCAGCTCCGAAGTCCGCCACGTGGCGCGTTTCGTGGAGAAGCCCGACCTATTGACCGCGCGCGCCTATTTGGCCTCGGGCGATTTCCTTTGGAACTCAGGCATGTTTTTCTTTTCCGCCGGCCGCCTGCTGGCCGAAGCCCGCCAGCACCTACCAGAATTGGCGGCTCTACTCGACGAGCTTTGCGCCTCGCCCGATCCGGTCGCGCTGGCCCAGCAGCGCTACCCGCGCGTGCCCGCCATCTCAATCGACTACGGCATCATGGAGAAGGCGCAGGGAATCCAGGTGGTGCCGGGCGATTTCGGTTGGAGCGATGTCGGAAGTTGGGCCGCCCTAAGTGAGATTCGGCCCTGTGACGTCGCCGGCAACGTCATCTCGGGTGACGCCATTGTGAAAGCCAGCAAGGACAGCGTGGTGATGGCCGAGCCCGGCGCTCCGCTTGTGGGCGTGGTGGGCGTAGAGGGGATCGTGGTGGTGGCCACCCGCGACGCGGTGCTGGTCGTGCCCAAACATCGAGCGCAGGAAGTGCGCAGCGTGGTAGATGAGCTTTCCGCGCAGGGCAGAAAAGAATTCCTCTAGCGAGTATCGGGCATCAGACACAACAATGAACCCAAGAGTTTTTCGCGAGTACGATATCCGCGGCGTCGCGGACCAGGATTTTCCCGATTCCTTCGTGAGTGAGCTCGGCGATGCCATCGCAGAGCACCTGCGCGAGGCGGGCGCGCGTCACGTCACGCTTGGCCGCGACTGCCGGCTCTCTTCCCCGCGCATCCACGCGGTCATGCAAGCACGGCTGGTGAATGCGGGCTTCGCAGTGTCGGACGTGGGCGTCCTGCACACGCCGGGCCTGTACTACTCGGTCTTTCACTGCAAAGCCGACGGCGGCGTGATGATCACGGCCAGCCACAACCCCGAGCAAGACAACGGCTTCAAGATCATGCGCGGTCCCAGCACCATCTTTGGCGCCGAGATCCAGGTCTTGCGCGAACGCATCGAGCGCCATCTCGCCGGCGCCCGGCCCAAGACTGTGCCCGGAGGCACGGCGGCCGACGTGGATGTGCTGACACCGTATATCGCCGAAGTGGCCGACGGCATGCGCCTGGGCGCCCGCCGTTTCAAGGTCGTGGTTGACGGCGGCAACGGCACCGGCGGCTCGACCTGCGTGTCGGTGCTGCGCCGAATGGGCCTTGATGTCGAGCCGCTGTACTGCGATCCCGACGGACGTTTTCCCAATCATCATCCCGATCCGACGGTGCCGGCCAATCTGACCGACCTCATCAGCCACGTGCAAAAGAGCGGCTCGGAGCTGGGCATCGCGCTTGATGGCGACGCGGATCGCCTGGGCGTCGTCGATCCGGCGGGCCGCATCGTGTGGGGCGATCAACTCGTGATGCTTTTTGCGCGAGAGATCCTGCGCGAGCGGCCGGGCGCCACCTTTGTCAGCGAGGTCAAGTGCAGCCAGGCCATGTACGACGAAATCGCCCGACTGGGCGGCCGCGCCATCATGTGGAAGGTGGGCCACTCACTCATCAAGACCAAGATGCGCGAGGAGAAGGCCGTGCTGGCAGGCGAGATGTCGGGCCACATGTTCTTCGCGGATCGCTACTATGGCTACGACGATGCCGTGTATGCCTCGGCGCGCCTGGTCGAACTGCTGACCCGCAGCGATCGTCCGCTTTCCGCGCTGGTGGACGCGTTGCCCGTGATGCACAACACGCCCGAGATTCGCATGCCGTGCTCCGATGATATCAAGTTCGAGGTAGTGCGCCGGGCGCTGGCGCACTACCGCCGCGACCATCACGTGGTGGACGTGGATGGCGCGCGCGTCAGTTTTCCGGGCGGCTGGGGTTTGGTGCGTGCCTCCAACACTGGCCCGGTGCTGGTGCTTCGCTGCGAAGCCGACAGCCCGGCGCGCCTGGCCGAAATTCGCGCCAATCTGGAAGGCTGCCTGCAGGCCATTACCGCCGCGTTGCAACCCCTTGCTACGCTTCCGCCCAAAGCGTTGTAAGCTAGTAGAGCAACCGCAGACGCCCGAATCTCCCTTGGGAGGCAACCGCCATGCAAACCATCCCCTTCGCTTCGATGAGGTGCCGCAAAGTGTTGCCAGCTTGCGGGTTCTTCGCCCTGCTGCTCTGCTCGCCGCCTGCCTCGGCGGCCTTGGGCGGCGATGCCTCATCCATCGGCACCGGCCAGACTCACTTGCTCGCCAGTGCGCGCGTCGAACGTGCCGCTACCCACACCATGCACGAGCTACAGGCGCCCACCGGCACCAAGGTGCGCGAGTATCTGGGCAACGACGGCAAGGTCTTCGCGGTTGCTTGGCAAGGTCCATTTCGCCCTGACCTGAGGCAGCTCCTCGGCGCGTACTACGAGACGTACATCAAGGCTGCCAAGGGCCGAGTGGCCCGCGGCCCCGTCAACGTCGAGTTTGCTGGACTGGTCATTCACATGAGCGGCCACCAGCGTTCCTTCTATGGCCGGGCATACCTCGTGGACCGCGTGCCACAGGGGATTTCCACCGACGAGATCCGTTAGTGCGCGCCCCTCGCATGCGACGAGCCTTGATGGCTTGCTCTTGTGCCGCCCTGTTGGGCGTGGCGTGCAGCAACAGTTCCGGCACGAGCCCCAACACCATTGCCACGCCTGCGGACAACGTGGCCCAGATTTCCGTCGACTATGGGCTGCCCAACATCGGCTACATCAACGGCCTCTTTGCCAAGGTAACCGTTTGCGTTCCTGGCAGTACCAGCGATTGCCAGACCATCGACCACCTGCTGGTCGACACCGGCTCCTCGGGCCTGCGTGTGCTCGGCTCAGTGCTGACGCTCTCGCTGCCCGAGTTGACCGAGGCCAACGGGGTCGCACTCGCCGAGTGCACCCAGTTCATCAGCGGCGCCATCTGGGGCCCGCTGCGAATTGCCGATTTCACCATCGCGAACGAGCAGGCCACCAATCTCGCCATCCAGGTCATCGAGGAGTCAACCTTTCCAATGCCGGCCGATTGTACCGGCACGGACATCAGCACCCCCGAGTTGCTGGGCGCCAACGGCATTCTCGGCATCGCGTCGTCCATGCAGGATTGCGGCCCCAGCTGCGCCGCGGCTGTCGGCGCCCATTCCGAAAATCCAGGCGTGTACTACGCGTGTTCTTCAGCCGCGGCGGATGGCTGCCGGGCAGCGTCTGTGCCCGTTGCCAACCAAATGTCAAATCCCGTCGCGTTCTTCAGCCAAGACAACAACGGCACGATCATCGAACTGCCTGCAATTCCGGCGGGCGGGGCGCCCAGCGTGACTGGATCGCTGGTATTCGGTATTGGCACGCGTGACAACAACAATCTGGCGCCAGCGACGGTGCTCCGGCTCGACGACTATGGCCAGTTTCTGACCAGTTACCCCACCAATGCCACTAGCCAGTCTCTTTCCTTCATCGACAGCGGCTCCAATGCGATCTACTTCTTGGACAGCAGCACCACGCAGATCCCAACCTGCTTCAGCCCGGCGCACCCATCGATGTCGGACTTCTACTGTCCCAGCTCCACATTGAACCTGTCTGCAAGGGTTCGGGACAGCTACGGCATGGTTGCCTTGAATGTGAACTTCAGCGTCGCCGACGCCATGAACCTGTCTTCCAGTCAGTACAACATTGCGTTTGATGATCTAACCGGACCGAGTGCCTCCCCACAATCGGGAACGGGAACGAACTCCATGTCCTCGTATTTCGACTGGGGCTTGCCCTTCTTCTTCGGCAGGAACGTGTTCACTGCCATCGAGGGCCGGGCGAGCACCGGCGGCGGCGGCGCCGGACCGTTTGTCGCGTTCTGAGACGCAGCGATCTCTACTCGCCAGTGAGAAGGCGCATCAGGGCGGCCCACGCCAGCTTTCCCAAGAAAAGGTAGGCCAGGGCGCTGGCCGCCAGGAACGGACCAAACGGGACCTCCGCCCTGCGAATCGAAGCCGGCGCGGCCGGCGACTCAGCCGCGGCCGCCTGACGCCGGCGCAGCACCAGCACCGGTACGCTGATCAGGATGCCCGCGAGCGACGCCAGCAGCACGATGGCAGGAATGGCTTTCCAGCCGAACAATGCCCCCATGATGGCCAAGAGCTTTCCGTCGCCCAGGCCCAGGCCCTCGCGGCCCGTGGCGTAGTAGTAGCCGTCGGCAACTATGCGGACCAGGAGATAGCCAGCGGCGGCCCCAATGGCCCGTTCTGACCAGGCGACGTCGTGGACGGCGAACCCGGCCAGAAAGAAGACCCCGATGGCAGGCAGCGTGATGATGTCGGGCAGGCGTTTGGTATCGAGATCGATGAACGACAACACCACGAGCACAGCCGCAAAAGCGAAGTAGGTGGCGAAGCGGGCCGCGCGAATGCCGAGCGGCTCGCCCGGCGCATCGACCACGAACGTCCAGAAGATCAAAGCCGCGAGCGCGGCAGCGACAGCCTCGACCAGCGCGTAGCGCGGAGAGAAACGTGCGCCGCAGTGACGACACCGACCGCGCAGAAGCAAGTACGAGAGGATGGGGATGTTGTCGCGAGCCCGCACGCGCTTGCCGCACGCGAAGCAATGCGAGGATGGCCTGACCACCGACATGCCGCGCGGAATACGTACAATGCACACGTTGAGAAAGCTGCCCCACAGGGCGCCCAGGCCCGCAGCAGCGAGGGTAGCGGCCAGGCGCAAGCCAGGCGAGCTGAGCGTCGGGAGTGCATCCACCCACCCACGTTACCACTCCTGAGGCGGAATCGCGTGGCCGGGTAGCAGGCGGATCATGCGCGCGCGAGGTTCAGTGGTAAATTGCCAGCCCTCGTGCGCAGAGCCCTTTTTCACAATCGGATGGTCACCACGCTGCTTCTCGTAGCAGCTTGGTCAAGCTGTGGTCGCGGCAAGCGCGCCGAGGTCCAACCACCGGACCAAGAATTGGACGCGGCCTTGCGACCAGCCGCTCTGGTCTCGGGGCTGCGGCGTCTTTCCGGCGCACACTTTCATGCCACGGCGACTTTTCGTGTAAGCGCAGCCGGCGGGCCGGATGCCGGCGCCAATGACGCAATCACCACCACCACCGACCTGTGGATCGACAAACAGGGCAACTTTCGCCTTGCCGAAACCAACGACCAGGACGGTGGCCGCGAAGTGGTGCGCGTGGCCGGCGAGCTGGCCGTGGCCTTGCGCTACGGAAAGTTCGTCCGCCGCCCTGCCCAGGATCCCGAGCCGCAGCGATTTCTGGAGGAAGCCGTGGGAGCGCCGTCGGCAGGCTGGGACACCGTGCGCGGGTTCGTCGAGATCGTTCCGGCCGCCAGCCACGCCTTTCGCCTGAGCAAGGCCGCGCAGCCGCGCCCGGCACCGGCTGCAGAGACGGCTTTGCGCAAGTGGCGTGAAACGGTTGAAGTCCAAACCCTGGTGGGCGACGCACGGCTCGATGCCAGCGGCGGGCTGCAAACCTTTTCGCTAGCCTCGCGTTTTCGGGCCGTGCGCGATGGGACGCCTATCGAGGGTGAGATTGCGGTCGCGGCCATCGTCGACGCAGTGGTCGCGCCCGTGACTATGCCGGCTGCAGAAACGTTGCCGGCGCGACAGCGAACCATCCTCGAAGAGCGCGCTCTTCTGGGCGGACTTGCTGGTCGCACACCTGCATTGCAGCCATCGGCGAAGAAGGGGACCAGCGGCCGCCGTTTGGTTGAAGGCGCGGGGTCAGGTCAGGACGGCTCGAAGCAGCCCCGCAAGCCGTCGCCCGCCAAGCCGCCTGCAACCGGCAAGCAGGAAACCCCGTGAGCGCCGAGCGCCCCGACGACAGGCCGGCTGTCGAGGTGAGGACTGAGCCGGTAACTCCCCAGGATCCGTCGCGGCTTTCGCACTTGGCCCAAAACCGCCGGCTCATCATACGGCGTGCGCTTCTCGCTTCGGCTCTGGGCGGCATGGTTCCCGTGCCGATCGTCGATGACATCGTGTCTGCTCGCGTGCGGGCCGGCCTGTACATGAAACTGGCGGCGAGCCACCAGGTCGACTTGCCCGTGACCTCGGCCGAGGTGCTGGCCCAGGGCAAGGTCGGCTCGGCTTTCCGCAACGTCAGGCTTGCCGCTGCGACGCTGGCGGCGCTCAAGCTGGCCTGGCGCAAATTGTTTGCGCTGCTCGCTGCCGGCCGCGGCGCCGAGGACATGGCGATGATCTTCCAAACCGCCACACTGGTCGACCACTACTGCGCCACGCTGCACGTGGGCGGGCCCATCAGCCAGCCTCAGGCCGCCCTGCTGCGCACCCTGGTCCACCAATCCGTGAGCCACACTTCCAAAACCAAACTGGTGGCCGCGTTTCGCGAAGGTGGCCAGATCCTGGGTCGCTCGCTGCTGGAGGCGCCACGCTGGGTCTCCCGCAGCCTATCCCATCACGCCGAGCGCTGGATGCGTACCGGCGGCCATCCCGAGGTTGCGCCCGCTGGTTGGCCGACCGACGAGAGCGAGGATGAGAGGTCTTGGCTCGATCGCGCCGCCCACGCGGTGGAAGAGCGGTTGGCCGCCCTGGGCAATGGGTATCTGGGCGGGCTGGTCGACGATTTCGAAGCGCGTTGGCGCGAACGCCCAGAGACGGAAAGCTAGCGGGTTCTCACAGAGGGCACAGAGGAAGGGTTCGGAGCTTCCTTGATCTTCTGACTTGGATTGAGTAGGGCCTTTGGCTTTGCTACGATTGCAGCAAGTGAAGAAGAAACCCGCCCCCAAGCCAAAGAGCAAAGCATCAAAGACCTCAGGCAAGCCCGGTCGTCGCGTCGGGCCCAAGGCGGCAGCGGGTAGAGGGGTCATTCCTGCGCGGGCGCGCCACACAGAACTGGCGCGGCCGGTACCAAGTAGCCCCCAGGTACAGCGCGAGGCGCTGGCCGCGGCCCGCGCCGCCATCGACGCGGCGCTGGCCAAGAAAGCTCTGCTGCCAGTACTCATGGACGTGTCGGGACGGGCCAGCTACGCTGACTACATCGGCATCGTGAGCGGCCGAAGCGATCGGCAGGTGGATGCCATCGCGGATCACGTGCAACAGGTTATGCGAGAGCGCGGCCGGCGGCTGCTTGGCCGCGAGGGCACGCGCAATGGGCGCTGGGCCTTGCTCGACTTCGGCGATGTGGTGCTACACGTGTTCTATCACCCGGTGCGAGAGGTGTTCGACATCGAGAGCCTGTGGATCGATGCGCCCCGGGTGAAACTCCAGATCCCGCCCGAAGCCATGGTGATTGCCAGCGACGGCGCCGTCGGACCGTGAAGGTTCTAGTCCGCGCTGTCGGCAAGATGCGCGATCGCCGGCTGGAGTCGGTGGGCCAGGAGTATGTGGATCGCGCGCGACGCCACCTGCCCGTGGTGATCGAGGAAGTGGAAGGCGATGCGGATTTGCTGCGCAACTTGCCTGCGGGCACTGAAGTAGTCGCGCTGGAACCAGACGGTGATCGCTGGACCACCGCCGAGTTCATCAAGTACCTCGAACAACGCATGGTGCAGGGTACGCGAGCCATCGCCTTTCTCATCGGCGGGGCCGAAGGCCTCACGCCGGCCACGGTCAAGGCCGCGCGCATACGCCTGTCGCTCTCGCCGCTTACCCTGCCTCACCGCCTGGCCCGCGTGATTCTGTGCGAACAGATCTACCGGGCGCTCTCGGCCATACGTGGCGAGCCCTACAACAAGTAGGCCACGGTGTAGACTGACAGCAGATGCCATGACCATCAGCAAGCGACTCTTTGACATGGCTCGTGCCGAGTTGAATTCGTTGCTCGACAAAGCGTCGACTTGGGAGTCGCCGCGGGATCCTGACGAGGATCTCTATAGCCGCTACGGGCTCGACGAATTGACCGACGAACAACTGGAGGCCGAGCTGGAACGCCGCCACCGCGCGCGGGCGGCGGCAAAGGCCAAGGCCAACGCTCCACGCCCGTCCCCAACCGGCAGCGGATCGCGGCCTAGAGCTGCGCGTTCCTCGTCGAGCCCGCTGCCGCGCTGGCCTGCGCCCGAGGACGAAGTACGCCGTGCCTATGCCGCGCTGGAAGTGCCGATGGGCTCGAACTTCGAAACCGTGCGCAAGTCGTACCGCGCGCTCATGCGCAGGTACCACCCCGACCATCATTCCGAATCGCCCGAGAAGCAGAAAACCGCCACCGAGCTGACGCAGAAGCTGACCGAGGCCTACAAACTGCTCGAACGACGACTACGGAAGTAGCTAGCCTAGTCACCAGTTCTGGTGAAACGGCTTTCTACGCGAACGCGCGGCTGATCTTGCGAACCAGCCGCAATAGTCCCCACGCGTTGACCGCCCAACGCAAGGCTCGGCGAGGCTGCACGATTGCGAAAGCGAGCGCCCCGATCACCAAAAGGCCTTTTCTCGCCGCGAAAAACCTGATCACCTCCACCCCCCTGTCCGCCAGCCAAAAAAGGTTGCTCTGCCCGCCAAGCACAGCCTTGACCTCCGCGCGCTCTGCGCGGGCTCGTTCCAGGAGTTCCCCGCGGTGGCGCTGGATCTCGGTCAGCGACAGGTTCATCAGTCCTGCTCCAGGCTCTGCCGATCCTTGGACAGAACCTCCACGGTCTCGCGCAGCGGACGTCGGTTGCTGCGCGAAATGATGGCGAGCACAACGGCGTTGACCACGCCGAGGCCCAGGAAGAGTCCAGTGAGCAGGCCCAGCACGGCCAGGCGATCGGAATCCCAATACAGCACCACCAGAAAGACCGAGAGCAGGACGATCCCCAGGCCAAGGCAGAACATGGCCGCCCCGCCGATCAAAACCAGCCGGCCCAGGCGGACCCGTTCCTCTTGCAGTTCGGTCGCCAAGATGCCCACCCGCGTTTCCGCTGCGGAAACCAGCACGGCGAGCAAATGGTTTGCCGACCCGAGAAGCCCACGGTGCGAAGCCGTGGGCAGGGGTTGGTCTGCCATTGCAAGCCCTAGCGGCGGCTGATCAACAGTCCGAACAGGACGCCAGCCCCTGCGGCGATTCCCACGGCCTTCCACGGATTCTCGTGGACGTAGGTATCGGTCGCGCGTGCCGCGGCCTTGGTCTGCTCGACGGCCTTGTCCTCGAGGTCGGCCAGCTTGGCCTTGGTCTGCTCAAGCCCCCGCTGCACCTTGTCCCGCACCGCGGCGACCTTCTCGCCCGCCTGTCCAGCGGTGATCTTGAGCAACTCCTCTGCGTCAGCCACCACCATCTTCAGATCAGCCACGAGCTTGTCCCTGGTTACGATGTCCGTGCCATTCATAGTGAGAACCTCCTCGGCAATTGTAGCAACCATCCGATCCTCTGCGCTGTGGGACTTCTCCCTGATTGTCCCGAACGCCGAACCTGCCCACCAACTTACCGCGCCCGCGGGTTCGGGGCAACGACGGAGCGTTTGTGTGCAAACTCTGCGCCCACGTCTAGTCCGCGGGCGGCTCCTCGTATTTGACCTCGAGCTTCCATTCCTTGGCTAGCCAGTCGAGGATCGTGGACTCGTGCCCCTCGATGGTGTCGGTCATCGCGGCGCCCATCACCGCGCCGAAGATGAGATCGCGCGCCTCGGGGCGTGTGATGGTTTCGAGGAACTTCTTCGCGGCCTCCTCGTCGGGAAAGCGCCGATCGACTTCCTCCACCGCCTGGCGATAGGCGTCCTCGCCTATCTCGTCGACCACGGCCTGGATCTCTCGCTCCTCGTCCTCTGTCACGTGACCGCTGGCCAGCACTACGAACTCGATCAAGGCGGCCAGGGCAACTCTTTCGTCGGCATTGAGCTCACGAAGTTCCATCTCTTGTCTCCTTGCAGAATCTTACACCATCAACGCCGCGTTTGAGGGCGCCACTTGCATCGCGTGCGAAATTCGCGTGAACTGCCCATGTGGCAACGTCAGGCAAGCTGAGAAATCTTCTGGTCACAATGGGCGACCCAGCCGGCATTTCGGCTGAAGTGGTCGTTAAGGCGTTTGCGGCGCTGGCGCGAGGAAGGCAGCCGCTGGCCCAACAGATTCGGAGATCTTTGCGCAAAGAATGCGCGAATCTCGCGGTGGTGGGCGACGCTGGGGTACTTGCCGAGGCGGCGCGGCGCTTGCGGCAAGGAATTCCCATCACGCCGGTGGCGGGCTTTTCGACCAAGTGGCTTCCGCCTGTGGCGCTGCGGCTGTTTGCCCACTCCCACATCGACATGCGGCGCTTTGGCTTCGGCTTGCCTACCTACGGGCGCGAGCAGCTCGGCTACCTGGATTTTGCCATCGAGCAGGCCCGGCGTCGCAAAGTCGCGGCCATCGTCACGGGGCCGGTCACCAAGGAAGCTGTGGCCGCTCTGCTCCCCGACTTCGTGGGGCACACTGGCTACCTGGCCGAAAAGCTGGGTGCGCGCAACGAGCGCATGGCATTTCTCACTCCCGATTATCTGCTGGCGCTGCAAACCACGCACATTCCTCTTTGCCAAGTGTCCGCCCAGCTCAAGTGTGCCGGGATCGTGACATCGCTCAAGATGCTGCAGCAGGCGGGCCGCGCCCGCTGGGGACGCAAGCTGCCCGTGGCGGTGTTGGGGCTCAACCCCCACGCGGGCGAGCATGGACTCATGGGTGACGAGGAAGCGCGCGTGATCGTGCCGGCCATGCAGCGGGCGCGGCGCCAAGGCATTGCCTGCGACGGTCCCTTTCCTGCGGATTCGTTCTTCATCGAGCGGGTCAAGCACTACCAGCTGATCCTGGCCATGTACCACGACCAGGGTTTGATTGCGGTCAAGCCGGCCTTTCCGCGTGCGTCGGTGAACGTGACGCTAGGCCTGCCCGTGGTGCGCACATCGGTGGATCACGGTTCGGGCTACGACATCGCGGGACGAGGCATCGCCAGCGAAGTGAGTTTGCTTTGTGCCATCAAGGCGGCGCTCGAGCTTCTGTCCGGGCGCTCTGCTGGTTGAACTTGGCAAGCACGGCCTGCGCGCGCTGTAATGTGGCCATGAAGACGCTGGCGTTCTGGGCCACCCTGCTGGCCCTGGTGGGACTGGCTTCACCTGCCCGAAGCGAGTCGATCTACCGCTATCGCGATCCCAACACGAAGCGCGACGTCTTCGTCACTCGGCTGGATCAGATTCCGACCCCATATCGTGAGCAGGCCAAACTGGTGGTAGCGGATGGCGTGCTGGTTGATTCGAGCACGCAAACAAACAAGGACGTGCAACTGGGAACCGTGGTCTACGGAAACCGGGCGCCCGCAGGTGCCAGGGAAACCGTCGAGCGCGCGTTCAGCGATGTCTGGCACGGCGGGCACGGTGTGAGTGGGCTGTTGCGGGCCTTGACCACCGCGATCGACACGGCGTTGGTCGGGAGTGGCAGGCGCCCCCTTTCCGTCGGTGACGTGGCGCAGATCAAGCGCATGCTGGTCGAAGCGGCCGCAGCGTTGGCGGTGGCTGGCTTGTTGGCGTTCGTTGCGTTGATCTTTGTGATGGCGCACGCTTTTCGCGCCGACCACCGCTGGTGGATGGTGTTCATCCTGCTTTTCCAAGTCCCTGGAATCGCATACGTGCTGCTTCACGTGGAGGACAAGCGTCGCTGGTTCAAGTTCGCGACCTTGTTCGCGCAGACCGCGCCCTATGCGGTCGTGCTGGCCACCGGGTGGCGGCTCGCTGCCCTTTTCAGGGCAATCCTGACCGGTAGCTAG
>Ga0265316_10003600_pt1 | contig 15616 bp, 12 predicted proteins | sample 4522metaG_FD_202092 | JGI IMG/M metagenome (GOLD analysis project Ga0265316, IMG submission 202092) | Rhizosphere microbial communities from Carex aquatilis grown in University of Washington, Seatle, WA, United States - 4-5-22 metaG | ecosystem: Host-associated > Plants > Roots > Rhizosphere >...
GTATCAGACAGGGTAATTTGCAATGATTTACAACAGAAAACAAAAAATAGTAAAGCAAAAAATATTTACACATCAATCAGCGATAGCTCAAAAATATACCTTGAGGCTTTCACAAAAGATCACAACAAGCCTCTTTTTTACATGTTTACAGATAATTTTCAAAAACAATTGAATGAATTGTCGATGCTTGATTTAAGTAAAGAAGAAAAAGAGATCATTGAGGCTATGAAGCTATCTGCAAAAATTTACAAAGAACAGAACCATCATTTACGCATTCAATTAATGAAAAATCAATTGATGAAAGTAAATCCCAAATGGAGCGGGGAAAAAAATCTGTTCAAATTTGGAGCGATTCATCTTGCTAAAGGCGAAAGCTTGTTGAAAATATATGATATTGGCAACCTGGTGAATAATATTGCAGATAGTAAATTTAAAAGCACTTTAAATATATTAATAATAGAAAAATCAGGCACTCTGGGGGCACCTTTTGGTTTGCCCGAACAACATGTCGATGAAAACAGCAATAGTCTCAAACAATTAAAACCAATATTCAAAGCAGTCAGTGGTGACCAATGGCATTGCTTTGATTTGATCCCTTTGAGGGAAGCATTGGAAAATGATAAAATTATTGTAAAAGATAAAATGCTGTCAAGAATAATAAAAGGCTATGACTTATTGGTAATCATACCAACGGTCACGGCTGCTAAATATATTGGAATAAAATAGCATTAAATGCCATCAATTAATCAGGATAGGGTTATAATTACAAAAATTATAATAATATGTGTAACCGTATTGGTAACTTCTAAATTGATGAGTGCCGCCCCAGTCATGCTGAGCGGAGTCGAAGCATGATTTATCCCTCGACTCCGCTCGGGATGACTCTTTCAATATATTTTTAGTAATCATTGAGGATAGCCATATATGATAAATACTTACCAGGAAATAACAATAAAAATTGCAACTAAGGAAAACAAGAGCCATAAGATCTGTTGCGGCGAACCTTATGGGGATTGCCAATTGTGTTATTAACAGCAAATATTATTCTTTAATCAATTTTGTCCCTATTTTAATCAATTCACTGTCTGGTTTTATAAAATTATATTCATCCCAAAAATCATTATCATATTTAATGTTGTTCTCCTGTAAACTAAATTTTTTCGTGACTAAATCTTCTTTTTTAAATTCAGAATAATTAGCACCTTCGAATTTTGAGTTTAACATTTCAGCTTGAAGGAGTAAATTTCCTTCTATTTTTTTACTGCGAATCTTTACATAATGTAAGGTAGATATTTTAATGTAATATAGAAACCAATTACCATTTATCTTGTAGTATCTTAAAGTTAATCCTTCTGATAATTTTTTTGCGGTGAATCCTAATAATCTAAGAAACGGCCTTTCTATTGCCGGAATATCAGGCTTTGCATATTTAATACCCTTTGGACTTAACCTTAAGTCAAATGATATTATCGCGTAGGTATTTTTTGAAATTACAATTTTTCCATTATACATAGCTTCTTTTAAATTTTCTTTCTGATCAAACGCTACAATATAAGCTTCGTCATTATCAACTATAGTATTTCCAACTATTTTGAAGTCGTGTTTTTTTCTAAACTTTTTATCAAAAAACCAAGGGGAATGTGCTATATCATTTTCCAATAATGCAAACGGAATCCCTTTTATTGTTTCATTGAACGGATTGTTTACTTCTTTATCACCAATCTTTTTAAGTTTTCTGCCTTTCTCAAGTTTTAACAGGATTTTTTCAGTTGATTTGTCATAACCCGGGTTTAATATTTTAAATACACCTTCATCAAAACCCAGATATGATGAATCTAACATTCCTATCTCCCGATAAAATGATGTTGTTTGAAATGCAGATGTGGTGTAATTTACAAGTCTATATTTTAATATACTATCAATTAGAGACTCCGCATAAAATGGTCTTACTACAACTTCATTTAAAGTAATTATTTCCTGCTCAAGTTTGAAAATATTTAAACTATTTCTTTTTAATGAGTTTAAAGAAATTTTAAGTTTTTTGTATCCTACATATGATATTATTATAGAATCATTAGAAGAAGGATCAGGAATAACTAATGCAAATTCTCCTTCACTATTTGAAATTGTCCCTATATTTTTTTTTGTACTGATATGAGAAAAAGGTAAAGGTTTATTTTCATCGTCTATAATTTTTCCTTTAATCTCAAGCTTTTGAGCGGAGATTGAAACAGCAATGCTTAATTGTATTATTAGTATCAAATTTTTCATCCGGAGCCGTAGTTAAAGTGATGGCTTTTATTTAATTTTTTTACACATTCTCTTAATACTTTTCAACTGTTGATCAGAAAAGAAATCATGCTCCAGCTTTTCATGAGTTGACCCATCAAATTCACTTAAAAAATTAAACCATTCTGATTTGCTAACTTTTGCATAAGTGCTATCCGGCTTATTCAACCAAACCTGTTTTGCAATTGCTTTCATATTATAAAAGCCATCGCCAGTATCCTCCCAAATTATAAATGGAGGTCCAAATGGTAATATCCTAAAATAAAATGGCGAAATATAATTCCATCTGCGCTTTACGAATTCATTTATACCCAATATGTTTAATTCAGAATCATAAGGCTGCCAGGAATCACCATTGTAAAATAAAACCCAGACATGGTCATTATGATAGTCACCAAATGTTCCCATGTGTTGCTTTTTGGCTTTATTTGCCCACCAGAATACATTGTTTCTCAGGTTTATCTCGAATGCAAATTTAGCAGGTACGCCTGCCATTCTCAATAAGAAAATACTTATTCTTGCATGATCGTAACAATTCCCTTTTCCTTTTTTTATTATATCATGAATATTATATTCTCTTCCATAACATTTTATGTTTTTATGTACATAATTTTTGATTTTTGTTGCTTTTTCAAATGCAGTTAAACCATTTAATTTCAATTCATTTATAACTTTTGTACCCCAATCTATTGAAAAACTGTCAATTTTCAATATCCTGTCATCGGTTTGACTCCCAAATCCAATTATTTTTTTATAATCAGTGAATTTAAAAATTGAATCTGATCGAGAATAACCTGGGAATCCTAATAATAAAAGAAAAAGTATTGTTATTGAAAATTTTTGAGAAAAGCTTGTCATACTTAAATATTTAATGAATCGCTTAACTTCAGTTACTTCTATAGTAGGTATTTGCATGGGTTATAATCTACCAATGCTGTACCGGATGAAATAGTTATATTGTTATTCCAATCAATAAAACATCATCAATTTGTTCAAAATCCTGCTGCCATTCAGTTAATCTTTTTTCGAATAACTGTTTTTGAATTTCCAGTGGTTGATCATTAATTTCAATTATCAATTGTTTAAATTGTTTTATATTAAATTTTTTACCTTTTTCCCCTCCAAATTGTGAAATATAACCATCAGAAAAAATGTAAAGTGAATCGTCCGATTGAAGCTGAATTTCCTGATTTGTAAAATCGATATTATCTTTTGGATGTACGCCAACGGGCATATGGTCCGCATGATATTCAACAAGTTCCTTATTACGAACCAGGTAAAGAGGATTAAAAGCTCCTGAAAACTGAAGCATTTTTGTTTCTAGGTCAAACAGGCATAAAGCAATATCTATTCCATCATGCGAGGTAGTTTCGGAATTGTCTTGTTTTAAAGATTTCTTAAGTTTTTTGCGAAGTTCATTTAATACCAACGCAGGAGGGTTCAGATCCCGTTTGCTTACAATTTCATTGAGCAATGAAATGCCCAATACACTCATAAATGCTCCCGGCACTCCATGTCCCGTGCAATCAGCAGCTGCAAAGTACAGGTAGTTTTTGATTTGTTTGAACCAGTAAAAATCGCCGCTGATAATGTCTTTTGGTTTAAATAAAATGAAATTCTGTATTTTGCAATTATCTAAAATTTCGTGACTAGTCAATAAGGCTTGCTGAATAAACCTGGCATATTTAATACTGTCTGTAACATTTTTATTTTGAATATACAACCTGTCTCGTTGGGACTCAATTTCGTCCCGTTGAGTAGCAATTTCATCATTTTGCTGGTTCAACTCTTCGTAGGCTTCATCTACAGTATGCTTTTGTTCTTCGATAATTCTTTTTTGCTTTCTGGTTACATAAAGTGAACGGAATATGAAAGATGCAAACGCCAGAACCAAAAACAAACCAAACACTACAGACCAGATAACTATTTTTTGTTTTTTGTTTTCTGCAGCTGCTATGGCAATTTTTTTGTCGTTTTCAGCTTTTGTAATGGCTTCTTTCTTCTCAAACTCATAATTCATTTCCTTTTGCACGAGTTGTTTTTTATTTTCTTGGTTAATAAGAGTATCGCGTATTGCAATGCTCCGTTTATAATAATATAAAGCACGAAGACGCATTTGTTCCATGTTTAATAGTTTGCCTCCAATTGTATCGGGAAATGGAATATCTGACTTTTCGTAAAGTTCACTTAAAAGACTATACCAATCTTTTATATCATACATTTCCTGAATATCAGAAGAAAGCGCAAGTGATTTATAAAGAGAATTATAGGCTTCTTTATATTTTTTAAGTTCAATATATAATGAACCAATGTTTCCAAGATTTACTGCAATTCCATACTTATCTCCGATTTGCTCAGCTATTTTCAATGCCTTTAAATAATATATAAATGCTTTTGAATAATCGTGTTGTAAATCATAAATTATGGCAATATTGCCAAACCAAATTGTCATTTCACTATTGTCTCCAAGTTCATCATCTATTTTCAATGCTCTAAAATAATAGTTCAATGCCTTTTGATATAATGAGTCTCTTTTATAGGCATGAATACTATTATTTGGTATTTCGCAAGCTTGTTCTTTAAATACTAAACCAATATTGCCAAGTTTACTTGCAATTTCAATATTATTATTTAGCTTTTCAGCCAAATTTAATGATTTGAAATAATAGTCTAATGCTTTTGGATAATCACCTTGTTCATCATATATTACACCTATGTTTCCTAAAGTTTTTGATTTATTTAATAGAATTTGATGCTTTAAATTAAGCACTGGAAAATTTTCAAACTTATCCCATATAGCAAGTGCCTTGAAATATAAATCAAGAGCCTTCGTATAATTACCTTTTAAATATTGAAATGCTCCTATGCAATGTAAACTAATTCCAATTTCTGTTTGTTTCCATTGTATAGGAATGTTCTTTGCATGGTTAAGAAAATATAGTGCTTGATTGGATAAAAGTATTGAAGAGTCCGGATTGGAATATTTTAATTCAGATGCAAGTTCATTGAAGTGTTTTATTTTGCTGGTATCTGATTTGTCAGTTTTTATAAGTAATAATAACGAATCAATTTTATGTCTTTCCTGGGCAATGGATACAATAATAAATGAAATGCTTATAATGTTAAAAAGTAGAAATTTCTTCATATTATTTATTCAATAATATAGCCCTTTATTAAAGGTATGAAAATAAATGCAAATACTGAAGGCTTAGAAATGAAGAAATAAAAAAGCCGGAAATTTTCCGGCCTAAATTTTAGTTAATTAGGAAGGGAGAGTATGCTTTACCGGCCAACAATTATACTTAGCTTCTGCTGCTTCCCCACCTCTAATCTTGTTCATTTCTTCAAAACTGAGTTCGTTTTTCTGTTCAATTTTTTTAATTTCTTTTTTCATTTTAGTATAATTTAAAAGGTTATTAAATATTGAAATACAATGATTAATTACTTTCCCTATTTTAAAATTTTGTTAGTTACAAAAATATATTAATAAATTAAGAATAACAAAATTAGTTTTGTGATATTTGTCAATGTCAAATTATTCAATATAAACAGAATAAATGCTAAAGTTTCTCATTTTAAACAAAACGATTCTACCGACTGTGGCCCATCATGTTTGCGCATGATTATGAAATATTATGGCAAATCGATGGATTTACTACACTTGCGGGAAATGTGTTTTATTACATGTGAAGGCGTTTCGTTATTAAGTGTTGCTGAAGCTGCCGAATCATTAGGTTTTCGTACAAAAGGGATACGTATTTCTTGCCCGCAACTGGCCAAAGAGGATTTCTGCAAAAGTTGGTTTAGCAATATTAATGAAGAAGAAGAATTAAAAAAGAGGAAAGAACTGGATTACAAGAGATTTACCAAGCTTTCGCATAACCAAAGTAACACATTAGAACTTATAGAAGGTATTCATTATGTAAGCAAAGTGAAAGAAAAGAATATTTACCTTCGCGTTCTTTGCGTGAAACGTATTTTAAAACGGTCTTTTTTCATACTAAATTAATGATTAAAATAAAACTCCTGAAGACCAGATTTTCTTTATCTTTATTATATTTAAAAAAGAATAGTTGCTTTTGGGTATTTATAATAAAGTCATGAATAGAAAAATATTATTTTTTATTTCCCCATTTATATTTCACTTCGCATCTTTTTCCCAGGAAACAAATATTCTGCCTAATACATATTATTCCAATGGCGAAACGCTGACTTTTGTTCTAAGATATGGATTTATAACTGGAGGACAAGCTAATTTGGAACTTTATGCAACAAATAAAGACAGCATTGAGCTGTATCATCTCACGGGTACGGCAAAAACTACCGGTATTGCTGATAAATTGTTTCATGTAAAAGATGTTTATGAAAGTTATTTTGATGAACAGACTTCGTTGCCAGTGTTTGCCATTCAGAATATCAAAGAAGGAAGTAGTTATAAATATTACAACGAAGTTCGGTACAATCATTCGAGCAATACAATAGTTTCTTCAAAAAGCGGTGGACACAAAGTCAAAGAAAAAACTCTTGATATATTATCCTCATTTTATTATATCCGTAGAATGGATTTCACAAATATCAAAGAGGGAGATATATTTAAATTTAATACTTTTTTTTCTGATGCCGAATTTCCTTTTGAACTTCGTTTTTGCAAACGAGAAACTATATCAACAAAATGGGGTAAAATAAAGTGCCTGAAATTTGCGCCCATTGTCGAACCAGGTAGGGTATTTAAATCAAAAGATGATATGCTAATATGGTATACTGACGATGCAAACAGGATTCCTGTTAAAGTTATTCTGGAAATGTTAGTAGGACATGTAACTGCTGAATTACGTAATTTCTCAAATTTAAGGACGCCTCCGGCTTTTATAAAATAATTTTAATCCTGTTTGAACCAGTTTTGATCATTTACCTGAATACTATTAATTCAATTTCTTATTTAATCAAATCAGAATTTATTAAATTTTGTCAGTCATTAATTTTAACGATAAAAAAAATTTTATCACATTGAAAGAAGCTAAAAATACCAGGATATATATTAAAGCCAATATAAAAAGTCCTATGCAAATTAACGTGATTACAATCCCGGGTAAAAGAGCTAAAAATACTATAACTATAATTACATCAATAAGAAAATTCAATACAGGAACATGCACCGGTGACCAAATTGAATTAATAAGGCTTCCAATAACTTGTGCAGGATAACTATGATTCTTAAGAGAAAAATAACTCAATAATATTATGCTTAATAAGCTTATGCCGTAATAAAATAATTTCCATGAAAATATTTCTTTTAAATAATAAAAATTTCCTTTATCAGATGAATTGTTGCTGGAATTTACACTTAAATTAACTGCTGACAATTCTTCATATTCGTGTCTTTTTTTTAAAGGATTCCAGGCAAATATTCCCGGTTTCGCATTTGACATTATAACATTATAACTATTATTTTGATTATCGTAAATAATTTCTTTAAAAAATTCGCTTTTCTCTGAGAATATATATTTTTCTTTACTATTCGTTGTTTCATAAGAATCATCCCTGATCATATTAAGTTCAGCTAATATTTTATCTGGAACAGGGAATGTATTTTCCTGGTATAATATTTTTTTTCCATTTTTTTCCTTTATATATAGCCTGTTCATATTTACAATCAATTTTTATTAAATGGAAAATCGATCCTGATCATTACCTGGTATGAATTATCAACAGCGTAGCCCTTCACAAAATGAAAGCTCCAGTCAATTTTAGTATCAACATGTTTAGTTTTAATTAATTTAAGGTATGTATCCAAACGTCCGTAATTCCCGCTGCGGTAAAATAAGTCGCCCCAGACAAGAAAAAGTTTTCCTCCTTTATAATAAGTAGCATCAATACCAAAAAACTTGTAAAAGAGGGAAGCTCGTCCCTGCATTCCCCAGATATGGTTATAATCCGCAGGCCTTACGCGAAAATAGCTTGTCACGCCTCCAATATCGAAATTACATTTGTCTAAAATAGTTTTTCCGGCCAAGTCAATTCCAACATAAAATGCACCGCCTCCATTGTCCTGTACCCAGGTTGGATTATCAATAAGACCTGCAAAATGATACATATAAAAATAGTCTTCAAAATAAATTATGCTGTACTTTATATGTCCTGAAATACCAGCCATAAATGCTTCATGAACAGTAGGTGTTTGTCTGCCGGTCCAATCGCAAAAAGCATTTTGATAACCCCAGTCACCACTTGCTTCCATTAGTCCTCCCTGAATGTTGGGACGATAATATAAGATTGAATCAGTAAGTAACGCAAGTGGAAAATTTAAAAGCTTATAACGTGGAAAAGATCCAAAAAAAGCCCGGAAATGATCGATAGAATATTTATAATAAAGGTCCGGAACAGGTTTTAAAGCGAATGGATCGCTTCCATATTCAAACATGTAATTCATACCTGCAGCAATCTGATGGACAGAATCGACCTTAAAGGCTATTCCGGCATCAAACCGCGCTCCAAGTATTGTCTGGCTGTTCGCCTGACCACTAAAATATTCCCTATCATCGAAAATATTGTCGAAACTTCCATATACCCAAGGTCCTTGTGCCATACCTTTTATGGCAATCAATAAAAGAATTGCCCCAAATAATAAAGATTTTCTGTTCATATTTTTAACTTTGAAATTCAACAACAATGATATAAATTTAAACATAAAGTTGTTTACATTACTTTTATTATTTTAGAATTTAATATACTAAAATGGTTATAAATTTCAAACAACGCCACTGGCGAATCAGTAATAAGATGCTCTGTGCCATTTTTCTGATGATTTGGCTTGCAATAAATTTAATTCAGGCCTGGTTCACTCAACTACATTATGACGAAGCCTATTATTGGGTTTATTCAAAGCAACTGGCTTGGGGATATTTTGACCATCCACCTATGGTAGCTTTACTTATTAAAATCGGGTACAGTATTTTTCACAACGAACTTGGGGTCCGGCTGTTTTTTATTTTGCTCGGTACTGCAACAACCGGGATGATTCTATATCTTATTAATGAAACAGAAGATTTACTATTTTTATTTTTATTCCTTTTGTCCGTGCCATTATTGCATTTTCATGTAGGTGGGTTCCTGGCCTTACCCGATACACCCCTGGTATTTTTCGCCACTTTATTTTTTGTTATGTATCGCAGGTTTCTTAAAAATGAAATAGTTTTAAATGCAATCATACTGGGCTTTGTTGGTGCAGCAATGCTCTATAGTAAATATCACGGTATATTGATAATTATATTTACCATTTTATCCAATTTAAAACTACTTGGCAGATGGAGAACATGGGTTGTTGCACTTACTATTCTATTACTTATGGTGCCTCATTTATGGTGGCAATATGTAAATAATTTCCCAACCATTGGATACCAATTCTTAGAAAGGTTTGAAGCTGTCAGATATAAGCAACCCTTTGATTTCATCTTAGGACAGTTTTTAGTTCCGGGTTTATTCACAGGCATTATCATGCTTTATTTTGTATTAAAATATAAATCAGAAAATGATTTTGAGAAATCATTAAAATGGAACATTTATGGTTTTTATATTTTTTTTATCATTTTCAGCTTTCGCACAAATACACAACCACACTGGACAGCAGCAATTATTCCACCCATTATTTTTATCTCATTTAAATCAATTAAGTTCTCAAGTTCCAATATAATAAAGTGGTTTAAACCTTTAGCAGTAGCTGGTATGATTGTTATGATTTTTCCAAGAATTCTCATAGCAAACGATGTATTGGCAAAAAAAATAAATGCTTCAACAGGGTTTAATTACTGGAAACAAATTAATCATTCTGTCGACAGTGTCGCTAAAGGTGGTCCTGTGTTATTCATATCATCATACAGAAGACCGTCAGAGTATGCTTTTTATTCAAGTACTCTGCCTGTAGATGTTCCGGAGGTTGATTCGAGGTTTTCACAATTTGACCTGGTTCATTATGAAGACAGCCTTGACCATAAGGACGTCATATTAATTGATACCAGAGATCACCATGACCCTTGCGTAATTGGTGAAGATCTGGAAATGTTGCATTATAAAGTTATTCCCGATTTTATATCCTATCATCATTTAAGTTTGTTTTACGACAATACGGACATTGAGGCCAGGCGAGATTCAATAATTAATATTCCTTTGACAATAAAAAATATCTCAAACAAGGAGATAACTTTTTCCAAGAATCCTGATCTTGTTCCAAAAATAACTTATGAAATTTTAGGAATAATCAGGGTAGAAAAGTTTAAAGCTTTTTCGGAATTTTCAGAAAAGAAATCATTACTGCCACAAGATACTATAGTTAATAACTTTGCCGTACGGATGCCTGCAATCAAAGGCGATTATCATTTGCGATTTTTTATTTCCTATGGCGACCATTTGCGCAGCGTAACAGGTAAAGCGATAAAATTAAAAATTAAGTGATTTTGCAGATGTGTAATTCTCCAAGGGAAACCATCAATCGACTAATCTTTTTACCGCTTCGGCAATTTTTATTGAAAGGTCATCAAGAAAGTTATACCGCCTGAAATAGAGTGCGCGTTTATTTGTTTTGATCTCCTGAAAACTTTTACGAACCGGAGTAAGCGGCAATTCATACCAGCCGTCACTTTTCCGTTGGCCGCCAGACTCGCTCCAAAGCGCATCGTAATCGAATTGTATTGCATGCCACCATTGAAGATGGATCGCGTGCTTACGGCGGTAAGCCTGAATAGCATCGCCTGCACCATAAACAGCAGTAAGACCCAATTGCCTGGAGAACTCCTGAACAATAAAGACTATGAGTGATTTTGGACGAATACCGTGCAGTAGTTTTTGGGCAATTTTAGGTGAATTTAAATCATTAGTCTTAAGTCCCTGAATGCAAGCAATCCTGGATACCCAGCGACCCATTTCAATTTCTTCAAATGAAAACGTTGCTGCTGCAATCAATCCGCCAAGCTGATCACATTCAAATGAAAAAACCAATTCACCTTCTTTCCTGTACCTTTCATCATACCCTAAATTCAAACAGAATTCCGTGGAGTTATTGAGCTTAAACCGGGTGATTTCTATATTACTGCTACGGCTTATTACCTGTTTGAATTCTTCTCCTTTACTCAGAATAAATCGATAGGTATCAAGAATGACTTTTACTTTTTGTTTTTTTGTCCACCTGATTGACATGTAAACTCTGAATGGCTTGAGATAAAGCCGGTTTCGGTATGGCACTACTTCAAGTAAATCCGGCGAATTGAGAATTTTGAACCACTTAGATGCAAATTTTGGATTAATGAGAGCGCCATAGAAACTCTTCCATTCCTGCTTTCTTCGATAACCTTCAGAACTGTCAGCAAACGCAAGCGATGCAAATTGCCAGCCATTTATGGCGGCGGAAAGAATTGGAACGTGCTTAATAATATTCTTAAGATGAACATTAAGTATTCTGAAATATATTACCCTCCAAATGGCGTCTTTTTTTCTTTCTTGTGTCATATTTTCCACTGTTCTTTATTTCCTTCAGATTCAACCATTAAAGTTTACAGGTAATCTTGTGAAATATAGTTTACAACTCGTTTTTAAGTCCAGCCCGAGCCAAACTTTTTTACTAAAAATATATATATTTTAAATACAAATCATTAAATGATGATTTAATTTTTTGTAAACTTTCGGTTTAAATGCTGCTAGAAAAATCCTAAACCTTGATAATATTTACCTGGAGGAAATTGATCTTAACCAGGTTATTGTTATATAGGTATTATCAATCTGTTTAATTTAATTGAAATTTAAAGGGCCAGATGTATCCAATACATTCGGCCTTAGAAGCTGGTCATAAATTTATATACCTGATATATAAACCTGGAAAATTTATCTGTTCAGTGTCATTTTTACTTCCATGCCCGATTCAAAAGCTTTCAAATAAAACATATTATTTTCAATTACAATAATTACACATTTTAATAACAGGGGTCTTAACCTGGCCCTGTTTTTCCACTCGCAAAAGGCTATATAACCTGAATCAAAAAATTGCCAGTAGACTTTTGATATATTCAATTCACTAATTGAAGCATCCCAGGTTACAGTGCTGTCTTCATTGAAAAATATATTGGTGCCAATTATAGTTTTCATTATCTCATCAACTTTAGCATTTAATTTGCCAATATTCCTCCCTTCCAAAACATTATTATTTAATTCGTTTATATATGCGGTTTTATATAATATGTTATTCATAAATAATTCGCATTTCGAAATTTTCCATTCACCAGTTATATCTTCTCGTTGATAATTCTGGGAATATGATAATGCAGGTACAAACAAAATAAAAAAAAATAATTTCCTCATAGTATAATTGCTGATTTGTATAATTTGCATTTATCTGATAAATTAACACAATTTTATTCCAAATTTATCAGATTGTAACAAATAAGTAGTTGCAAAATTAATATGTTTTATGGATAAAGTTCCTTAATCTACCTGGCCTTGGTTCTTATCAACCAATTGTTTCAATTCATTTTTTATTGCATCAATAGTTTGGGAAGGCACTTTCACTTTCATTGCTAATAAATACTTTGCAAGATTTATTGCCTGTTTTTTTCGACCAGTTTGTAAATAAATCAGTACCAATTTGTATTTTGGAAAAAACTTCATTGGCATGATTAAAGACGCTTTCAAAAAACAATTTTCCGCAGAGTCTATTTTACCTAAGCCTTCATAACTGCTTCCCAGATAAATGTAATGGTCGGAATCATTCAAGCGGAACTCATTACCTTTTAATATTTTAATACTCTCCTCGTATCTCTGCATTAATAAAAGTTCGGCACCATAATTAAACATGAAGAATTGACTGTACTTCATATTAGGATAAATTTCCTGGTAGGCATTATATGCTTCATCATACCTGTTTTCTCTCATTAATTTAAAAGCATTGACCCACGCACGTTCAGCATTATTTCTATTGAATTGCACAATTAAAAAAACTGCTACAATTAAAATACCTAATACTGAAATTTTTTTCCTGAATTTCGGTTGAACAGCAAAATCAAATATATGCTGTTTTCCACCAGCATCAATAACGGCAAGAGAAAAGAACAATAAAGTCATTGAAGAAACCGTATGCAGTGGATAAGAGAATATCATGCTTACCAAAATTGCTATCACACTTCCTTTAGCAGCAAAAAAGTAAATGTTTTCTTCTTCATCGTCCGTTTTTTCTTTACGTGTTATGAGTGCAAATACAAAAATCGAAGCCAGCAGGATGAGACCTATCAAACCTGATTCTACCGTTACCTGGATAAACTCATTGAAAGCATAGTTTACTCCATCAGCAATTTCAGCCCTGGCAATATCATCAGGGTGTTTTTTAAAATAGCTGGCCTGATAATCGTTATGGGCAGCGGCAAAGCGATCAAATCCAAAGCCCCACAGGGGTCTGTCTTTGACCATTTGAAGGGAAACCTGCCAGACAAATACCCTTCCTGATGAAGATTCTTTCTTAAGGTTGTATAAAAAATAACCGCTGAAAATGAGAACAATTAAAGTTGAAGTTATTACTATAACCTTAACAAAAGATGATTTCAGAATGCCAGATAACCTTTTTAATATTAAATATTTTTTATCAGCTAAATAAATTATTACCAAAATCGCTCCGATCCAGGCTGTCCTGGCCTGCGTCAACGGAAGTATAACTAATATACTAACAGTTGCAATAATACCAAGTGTTTTAATTTTTTTTGAAAAAAACATGACTGCCAGTGAGAAAGAGAGCAAAGGAGTTATGAAGTTGGTATATTGCCCTGGATTGCCAAAGGCCCCGCCAATCTTGAATTCCGCCTGCAGGTTTGGGAAAATTTTTAAATATTGAAGAATGCCCCATGATGCCTGCAATATGGCTATAATAAGCAAAATATTGACAATGGTTTCAACCTGAAATTTCTTTTTATCCTTTTGGTTATATGATAAATAAGGCTTAATCAGAAAATATAATAATCCATTAAGGAGGAACAGATAAAACTTGATATTATCCAGAGAAATGCCTGGTGAGAATAATATCCGTATTGCAGAAAAAATAATAAAACCCAAAATTGCCAGGTCGAGAAGAGAAAATGAAATACTGGTTTGATACTTTTTATTATAATTAACTAGGCATATTATAAGGATGAAAAGGCCTGATGAAAAGAAGAAGAAGAAATTTTTAGGTGTAAAAAAAGGATCCGTGTAACTTTTAGAAATGATAAAAGAGGTAAAAAAAGTGACAGAAAATAATATGGCTGGCCAATGCTTCAGGTTTATTACACTTTTCATATCAGGTAATTTTATGTGCTTAAAAATAATGAAAAATAAGCAAGTTTTGTCATGATATGATTGCTGTTTAAATCTCAAATAATTTAGAAAAACATACTTATTTTGAACAGGTAATTTAACTATTTTTACATTTGGTCCGTTTTGAAATTTCTAATTCTAGTATTTTGTTCAACTTAATTGGTATTTTCTATGTTTAATAATTTAGTCAGGTATCTAATAATTTGCTTGTTAATAAGCTCCTGCACAACTTACGAAATTCCTTCAGATATAACCTCTATTATAGAAAATACAAAGAATAAGAGTCAATTGTTAAAAACACTGAACCATTATAACAACAAAAAGGATTCCTTGAAATTTCAGGCAACCTGCTTTCTCATCCGTAATATGTTTGAGAAAGGTAACTATGGCGGAGAGAAAGTGGAACATATTGATGAATTTTTTAAAATAGTTATCGCTAAACAAAATAAAGGCAAAAAGCTTACTGAGAAAGAACTTGAACCAATTTGGGATTCCTTGTACCAAACCTGTCCCCAAAATATAGAGTTCAAAAATGATCTTGATAATATCACTTATCGTTTCCTGAAAAATAACATTGACCGGTCTTTTGAACTTTGGAAAAATATGCCTTATTGCAGGCATGTTTCATTTAGGGATTTTTTAAATTATATACTTCCATATAGGGCAAACAATGAAGCTTTGGAGGATAATAAAAAATGGCTCTCGGAAAAATTTAACTGGGTTTCAGACAGTTTAAAAGATAAAACTGATCCGGTAGCTGCATGCATTTTTATTAATAACAGGTTAAAATCCAAAATAACTTTTTTCGACAGGTTCAGATCTTATCCTGGTAATATTTCAATTAAAAATGCTTATGACAGCGAATTAGGTATTTGCAGCGATATGGCGAACCTGGGTGCGATGGTTATGCGGTCTGTTGGCATTCCTGTAACTATAGATTATACTACCCAATTTGCAAATATAAGTTCGGGGCATTCATGGGATGTGGTTTTTGATAAAAACATGA
>Ga0265316_10003601_pt1 | contig 15616 bp, 10 predicted proteins | sample 4522metaG_FD_202092 | JGI IMG/M metagenome (GOLD analysis project Ga0265316, IMG submission 202092) | Rhizosphere microbial communities from Carex aquatilis grown in University of Washington, Seatle, WA, United States - 4-5-22 metaG | ecosystem: Host-associated > Plants > Roots > Rhizosphere >...
CCTGTTGGTTTTCCAATCGCACCACGCGCTCGCCGTGGTCCAGCAGGAATTGATCGCGTTGTGCATCCAGGTCCACCCGACGGCGGTGTGGCGAGCCGTCCAGCTCGACAACAAGGCGAGCCTCTCGGCAGTAGAAGTCCACGATGTAGAGACCGATGGCGTGTTGCCTCCGGAAGCGAACCCCCAGAAGCTTGCGGCCACGCACGCCCGCCCAAAGCATGGCCTCGGCAATGGTTGGCTCGCGCCGCCTCGTCCGGGCGAGTGGCTTTGAGATAAGCTCCCAGTGTTTACCTTGGGCACGCCATCCCATCGACTCCAGTCGTCTCCGTGGCGGGGCAAGTTGCTCGCCAGCGACACCCCTCTCCGCTTGCGGACCGCTTGCGGAGAGGGGCCGGGGGAGGGCCGGGGGTGAGGTCTTTCGCAGGTGCCACAAAGCGCAGAGCGCCCCGCGGGGGGACCTGAGGGGGGCACGGACCTGAGGGTGGGCCGAGTCTCGGAATCACGAGCCCGTCTCGGGTACCTTCCGCGCCAGCATCTGCGCCAAAACGTCGCGGACCTGGTCGATGTCGAGCGGCTTCTCCAAAATCCGCGCTTTCGCAGTCTCTTTGAACTCTCGTGCCGCCGCGTCGTGGCCCTCTCCCGTGACCAAGACGAAGCGTTCCGCCCACTCGGGCATCGTCCGTTCGATGATCCGGTAGAGGTCCGCTCCCGTCATCGTCGGCATGTCGAAGTCGCAGAACACGGCGTCGAACCATTCGCCCCCCTTCAACCGCTCCAGCGCCTCGGCCGCGGTCTCGACCACGACGACATCGTGCTCGTGCGACAGCGCCCGCTGGAAGGCCGCGCCGAGGAGGCGCTCGTCGTCGACGAACAGCAGCCGTCCGCGCGCGGAGGCCGGCGGGCGAGACGGCGCGTCTCGCGGGCGTGCATTCCGAACCGCGGGCAACACCACACGCATCGTCGTCCCGCGCCCGAGGGCGCTCTCGACTTCGATGTCGCCGCCGAGCGACCGCACGATTCGCTTCGAGATCGACAGCCCCAGCCCCGTGCCCTGCCCGACCGGCTTGGTCGTGAAAAACGGCGTGAAGACGCGCTCGATGTCTTCCGGCGCGATTCCGCAGCCCGTATCTTTGACTTCCACGACGACGTTCGCGCCGCCCGAGCGAATCGAAACGGTGATCTCGTTTGCGTCGTGCGCCCCTTTTGCGATGGCGTGCGCCGCGTTGACGACCAGATTGAGGAGAACCTGGCTCACCCGAGACGCGCTCGCGCGAACGGGCGGGACCTCGCTGTAGTTCTTCACGACGCGGGCTTTCTGCCGGATCTCGGGGGCAGCCATGCGGAGCGCGGAGTCGGCCGCGGACCGCAAGTCGACGAGCTGGAGTTCCTCGTCGTTGCGAGCGAGCGTGTTCAAGTCGCGGGCGATGTCGCGAATCCGGCCTGCGCCTTCGTCGATTTCTGCGAGCACGTCGACTACGTTCGACAGGGCGGCCGCCAGACCCGCGGCGGAGGCTTCTCGTAGGGCGAGCTTCTCGAGCTGTTGCCGCACGAGGGTGATCTCGCCCGTGGCGTATGCAACGTTGGCCAAGACGTAGGCGAGAGGATTGTTGATCTCGTGTCCGACTCCCGCGGCCAGGGTCCCCACCGCGAGCATCCGATCGACGTGCATCGTCCGCGCAACGAGCTCCCGGCGCGCCGAGACGTCCCGAATGACCGTCAAGACCGCGGGCCGGCCGTCGAAGAGCACGGCCATCGCCGTCGTCTCGACGTGAATCGGGCTTCCGTCGAGTCGAACCATCGTGAGCTCCGCGAGACGGGACGGCGTGCTCGATCGATGGAGCTCCTCCATGCGTGCGAGGACGGCCTCGCGGTCCGGCGGAGCGAAGAGATTCAGCACGGGCCGCCCGACGAGGTTCTCGGGCTGAGCCGCACCGAGGAGCGCCGCCGCCGACCCATTCGAATGCGCGACCACTCCGTCGCGGTAGACCAAGACTCCGTCCGGGATGAGCTCGAACGCGGCGCGGAAGCTCGCCTCGGTCGCGCGTAGGGTGCTTTCCGCGAGCGCATGTTTGATGCGCATCTCGGAGTCGCGTAGCTCGCGCTCGATGGCAGGCACCAGCCTGGAGATGTCGTCGACGAAGTTCCGAGCCCCCGATCGCAGCGCCGCGGCTGCACTTTCGCCGCCGCCGCCCACCGAGACGACGATGCTCGGCGTGTCTGCCTGGCGCGCGTGTACGATCGCGACGGCGGCCGGTGCGCCGAGCCCCTGCACGCCGACGCCGCACAGGACCACGTCCCAGGCGTCGTCGAGCGCGCGCTCGAGGTCTTCGTGGGTGTCGACCCGCCAGAACGTGGGGTCATAGCCGCCCCGCCGCACCTCGCGGACCAGCGCGGCCGCGTCGCTTTCGCTGTCGTCGACGAGTAGCAAGCGCAGCGGCCGGCTCATCGGATCGGCCGTTCCCGTTCCGAAGGCACACCCGTCCTGCCCCGCTTCAAATGAAGTCCCGACGACTTCCCCATCGATCGTCCATAGTCGCCTCGGGCGCTCGCGAGTCAAGGGGCGCTTGGCCTTGTTTTCCCGCGCTGTGCGCCGCCCCTCGACATTGCCTTATAGGTCGGTCCCGCCCAACATCGCACCCGCGCGTGCACGTCCCGGTCAACCGGTCGGTCAACCGGTGGCGCGCTTTCTTCGGGGGGCGCCCTTTCCCTTCTCCTGCTTTTCCTCTTGAGGGGACTCTTTGGTCTTTGCCGGGCCGGGCTTGCCCGCCGCCTTGATCGAACGGGAAAGAAGCTCGGCGAGGTCGATGACCTGCGCGCCGGCCCCCTGGGTCATCGCCGCCGGAGCTTCGTCTTGTGTCGCGGCGTCGCGGGCGATCTGTCCCGCCTCCACTTTTTCGTCGACCGCCGCGAGAACGGCGCTCCTGTACTCGTCGGGGTGGCGAGCCGGGTCGAAAGGACCCGAGAGCTCGTCGACGAGATGCTGAGCGAGCTCTTTCTCTCGCGGACTCGGTTCCTTCTGCTCCGCGGGGGCGAGCTCGTCGCCCGGGACGAGCTCTTCGGCAAAGCGCATCATGTCGAGCGAGAAGAGGCGCCCCCGCGGCCGGACCAGCGCGAGCCGCGTCCGCGTCCGCAGCCGGACCTTCGCCAGCGCGACTTTCTTCGTCTCGGCGAGTACGGAGCGGAGAAGGTCGTAGCCGCGCACGTTCTTGCTTCCAGGACCTATCCAATAGCTCTTCTCGACGTACGCGAGGTCCACCTCGAGCGGGTCGACGAACTCGACGATTTCGATCGTCCCCGCCGACTCCTCGCCGTCGAGCTTCGACAGCTCTTCTTTGCTGAAGAGCGCGTACTCGCCCTTGCTCACCTCGTAGCCTTTGCCGATCTCTTCCCACGCGAGATCCCGATTGCACTTGGGGCAGCGACGCACCATCGTCACCCGCGTCCCGCAATCCTTGTGGAGCTGGTGGAACTGCGGCGTCAGGTCTTTCGTCGCCGTGTACAGTTTCGCCGGGATGGTCACGAGGCCGAAGGCAATTTCACCGGACCAGAAAGCTCGCATCAGAGAGGCTCCTACGACGAAAAAGGGCGGGCGCAAGCCGGACACTGCACAGAAGGGCAGCGATCGACTGGAAACGTATCGTGCGAAGCGACGTTTCGGCGTTACGCCGGAGCCGCCTCCCGACGAATCGTTGCAGGCCGCGGCACTGCGGGAAAAGAAAACGGCGCCCGCGCCCGACGTCGCGGCGCTGCCCGGCGTCCGCCCCGTCTTCGTCGTCCAGAAACACGACGCCCGCCGCCTGCACTACGACCTGCGACTGGAGGTCGACGGGGCGATGGTGAGCTGGGCGGTGCCGAAAGGCCCGAGTTACGACCCGACGGCGCGCCGGTTGGCGGTTCAGACCGAGGACCACCCGATGGCTTACAACGAGTTCGAGGGGCGCATCCCGGACAAGGAGTACGGGGCCGGCGACGTGCTCATCTGGGACTGCGGCACGTACGACACGGTCCCGAGCGGCCAGCAGCGGGCAATGCTCGAGAAGGGCCACCTCCACGTCCGACTCTCCGGCGAGAAGCTGGTCGGCGACTGGCACATCGTCCGCACCGACCGGCGCGGCGGAGACGACGGCGCAGGCGGGAGCGGAAAGGCGCAATGGCTCTTCTTCAAGGCAAAGGACGCGCACGCCAATCCGGCGTACGACGTCGTCGCCGAGCGGCCCGAGTCGGTCGTCAGCGGGCGCGTTGCAACGCGGGGGCCCCAGCGCGTCGGCGCTTCGGAGCAAGGCAAGAGCGCGCGCGGCCTTCTCGACGCGGTCGGGGAGCCGGCGCTGGCCACCCCCGTGAAGGCGATCGCCGACCCCGCGACGTGGCTCTTCGAAGTGAAATACGACGGCTATCGCCTGTTCGCTTGCAAAGCCGGCGCCGAGGTTCGGCTCTACACCCGCCACCAGAACGACTGGACCGACCGTTTCCGTCCGATCGCCGACGCAGTCGCGAAGCTCGCCGCGCGCGAATGCGTGGTGGACGGCGAAGCGTGCGTCGTCGACGAGTCCGGACGGCCGTCGTTCGGCGCCCTCCAAGAGTGGCTGGGCGGCAACAAACGAGACGCTCGCATCGGGTACGCCGTCTTCGACCTCTTGTGGCTCGACGGGCGCGACCTGCGGCGCGAGCCGATCGAGTCTCGCCGCGAACTCCTGGAGACGATGCTCGAGGGCCGCGGAGCGCCGCTGTCGTACTCGCGATCGGTCGACGGCGACCTGGCGGAGCTCCTCCGCGCCGCCAAGAGCGCCGGGCTCGAGGGCCTCGTCGCCAAGAAGAAAGGGTCGGCGTACGTCGCCGGGCGGTCGGGGCTGTGGCAAAAACTGAGGTTCGATCGAAGGCAGGACTGCGCCATCGCCGGCTGGATCCCCATGGCCGGCACGACCCACGACGTCGGGGCTCTGCTGCTCGCGGTCGCGGAGGGGGGGAAGCTCGTCTTCGCCGGACGAGTCGGAACCGGGTTCGACACGCGCGCGCGTCGCGCCATTGCCGAACGTCTGCTCCCCGACGCCGTCGAGCGACCGCAGGTCGAAGGAGCCCCGCAGACCAAACAGGCCCGCTGGGTGCACCCGCGGCTCGCGTGCGAGTGCGCGTTCACGGAGTGGACGCGCGACGGTTCGATGCGCGCGCCTCGTTTCTTGGGGTTGCGCGAGGACAAGACGCCGCTCGAGTGCGTGCGCGAGGATCCGCAAGGGGATCGCGAGCCGCCCGCTCCGGTCGCTCCGGCCCCGGCGCGCGCCGAGGCCCCCAAGCTCGCCAACGCGAGCAAAGTGCTCTTCCCGCGAGACGGCCTCACCAAGCGCGACATTTGGGACTACTACACCGCGATCGCGCCGTGGATTCTGCCGCACCTGGCCGGTCGCCCGCTCACGTTGCAGCGCTACCCGGACGGAATCGACGGCGAGGAGTGGTATCAGCAGAACGCGCCCGACAAGACGCCGCGCTTCGTCCGTCTCGTCGACGTCGGGCCGCGCCACGAGAACAAGAAGCGAATCGTCTGCGACAACCTCGAGACGCTCCAGTGGCTCGCGAACCTCGCGGCGCTCACCATGCACCAGTGGTGCTGCCACGTCCCGGCGTCCGCCGGCGGGCGCGCGGCGATCGACGCCGCCCTCGCGCGTCCCGACTATGTCGTCCTCGATCTGGATCCGGGCGACGGGCCTTGGGGACACCTCATCGAAGTGGCCGGCGCCGTCCGAACTCTGCTCGACGCGCTCGAGCTCGAGAGCCTCGTCAAGACCAGCGGCAAGCGCGGACTGCACGTCCTCGTTCCCGTCGCCGCCGGGCCGACCCACGACGAGGCGACCGGCTTCGCCGAACAGGTGGCTCGCGCGGTCGCCAAGGTGCTCCCCACGATCGCCACGGTCGAACGCATGAAAGATCGCCGTGGAGGGAAGCTTTACGTGGACTACGGCCAGAACGGGGAAGGACGAACCATCGTGGCGCCCTACACGATTCGTGCCCGCGACGGAGCCGTCGTGTCGACGCCCGTGGCGTGGAGCGAAGTCACCGAAACCCTCGACCCCGCGCGATTCACGATCCGCACGGTGCTCGACCGGGCCGAGAAGATGGGCGATCTCTTCGCGGGGGTGCTGAAGAGCAAGCAGATGCTGCCAGTCACCGCGAAGGGGGGAAGGGCGAAGTAGTCGGTTCGGGGCCGCAGCGAAGCTCGACCGCGGCGCACTCATGGTATCGTCCCCGCGCCGGATGCCCCGCCCATTCGTCTCGCTTGCTTGCCTCGCCGCCCTCGCGCTGGCACTCCCAGGTTGCCTCACGAAAATGCTCACGAACGGCGAGATCGAGTCCACCCGCCGCGCCGCCAACGCCTTCGACACCATCGGCGACTACGAACTCGCCCATTCCGCGACCGAGGCCGGGCTCGTCCAATTCGAAGGCATGCACGCCCTCGCACCCGACAACACCGACGCGCTCTTTCTCCTCACGAAAGGCTGGACCGGATACGGTTTCGGGTTCGTCGAAGACGACATGGAAGCGGCGCAAGACGCTGGCGACGACCAGCTCGCCGACTACCACCGAAAGCGCGCGCGGATGGCGTACGACCGCGCCGTCTTCTACGGGCTGCGCGCCCTCGCCGAGAGAGCCGACGGGTTCGACCGCGCGAAGCCGAGCCAGCAGGGGCTCACCAAGTGGCTCGCCGAGCACTTCACGAGCCGAGACGACGTCCCCGCCCTCTTCTGGGCGGGGAACGCCTGGGCCTCCCGCGTCGACCTGATGAAGGGCGACGACCAGGAAGGACCGGCGTTCGTCGCGGAGCTCTACGTCGGCGTCGCGATGATTGAACGGGCCGTTTCGTTGGACCCCGCGTTCGAACACTTCGCGGGACTCGCGGCGCTCGGCGCGTATCACGCGCGCTCGAACCTGGCCGAGCTCGACCAAGCCAAGCAGCTCTTTTACGCGGCGCTGACGAAAACCGAAGGCAAGTCCCTGCTCGTCGAGCTCTTGTACGCCACCAAGTACGCGTGCACGACGGGCGACGGAGCCCTGTACCAGGACGCGCTCAACCGGGTCCTTCTGGCTCAAGATCCCGACCCCCAGCAGCGGCTGACGAACGCCATCGCCAAGCGTCGGGCCAAACGCTGGCTCGGAAAGAGGCGCGCGAAGGAAGAATGCGGCATCGACCTCGCCGCGCCCTCTCCCTCCAAGTAACATCGATAGACGACCGCTCCCCGGGAGAAACCACCCCAATGCCTCGCGCAGTCTTCGATCCCCTCGCCCCCTTCATTCGCTCCGGGCGGCTTGGGCCAAGGTTCGTATGGGCGTTCTTCGGCACCCTGGTCGTGGTCATTGCCGGCTACGGCGCCGACGCCCGCGCTTCGACCACGCTCAAAATAGGCACTTTGGCCCCGCAAGACTCCCCCTGGGGAAAGGAATTCAAGCGTTGGGCCAAGGACGTGTCGGGCGACACGAATGCCGAGCTCAATCTCGATTTCCAATGGAATGGCCAGGCCGGCGACGAAGTGCTGATGGTGCAGAAGATCCGGACCGGTCAGCTCGACGGCGCCGCGGTCACCGCGATCGGGCTGGGGCAAACCGGCGTGACCGACGTCCTGCTCTTCCAGATGCCCGGACTCTTCGCGAACTGGGGAAAGCTCGACATTGTCCGCAGCGCGATGAAAGACGAATTCGACCGGCAGTTCGAGAGCAAGGGGTTCACGGTCCTCGGGTGGGGCGACGTCGGCGCGGTCAAGACGATGACCGTCGGTTTCGAAGTTCGCCGCCCTGCCGATCTGCAGGGCAAAGGATGTTTCTTTCTCGCGGGCGACCCGATTGAGCCCAAGTTCCTTTCGGCGATCGGTGGGATCACCCCGCGACAAATGACGGTCAACGAGATCCTGCCCGGGCTGACGAGCGGTGCCATAAACGCGATTGCGGCTCCTCCGCTCGCGGCCGAGCAGCTCCAGTGGGCGTCCCGCATCACGAACGTCAACACGATGACGAGCGCCTTCGCCATCGGCGCGATCATCATGTCGTCCCCGCGCATCCAGGCGCTCCCGCAGCGCTTCAAAGACGTGATGAGCGCCCGCGGACGCGAAGCGGCGGACAGACTCACGAAGTCGATCCGCAACCTCGACGCTCAGGCGTTCGCCCGCATGAAGTCCGGCAAGGCCGCGTACGAGCCTACCGACGCGGAGAAGAACGAGTGGCGCGATCTCTTCGCCCGCGTTCGCCAAGCCCTCCGCGGGGCGGTCTTCACGCCGAGCGTATTCGACCGAGTCGTGCAGCTCGCGCAGTGACCCTCGCTACTTCGAGGCTCGAGGAACATGGGGGGGAAGCCCCGGGCGGCCCGGCGTGGCGCGGCGCGGTCTCGCGCGCCGACGAAGCCTGGCAGCGATTCGAGTCGCGCCTCTGCGCCGTCGTCCTCGTCGCGGAGATCGCGTCACTGACGCTCTGGATCTCGCTCAAAGGGCTCTCGAGCGAGTTCGTTCCGGGCGGTAACGGGGCGGGGCTCGTCTATCGCAGCATCGTCACCGCCGCGCTGTTCGGTGCGGCCGTCCATTTCTCGATTCGCCGGTTGCCCGTGTCGCCCCAGCGGCGAGAGAGCGTTCGCGCCGCGGCGGTCGGCACGGCGATGGTGCTCGGGCTCGTCGCGGGACGGCTCTGGGTGCACGCCGGCGTCGGCTGGTCTTCGAACGCCCTCAATTGGCTCCAGAACGCCTCGGCGTTGATGTTGGTCGGCGGCCTGCGCGGCCTCGTTACGCGACTCACGCTCTGGCTCGCGCTCCTCGGCGCTTCGCTGGCCACGTCGCGAAACAAGCACATTCACGTGGACGTCCTCGTCCATTATTTGCCGTCGCGGGTTCGTGCCGCGACGGCGATCGCCGGATGGCTCGCCGCCGCGGCGGTGTGCGTCCTCGGGGTCGTCGGGTTCGTGGACTACATCTGCATCGCCGAGTACCGCGTGAACTCGGTGCACCCGTGCCCGGACGACCCGGGCAAGTCGTGCGACACGAGCCCCGGGGAGAAGTTCGCCGCTCTTCGCCGATTGACGTCCTCCGACTTCTTCCTCCTCGGCCGCCAACTGTCGCTCGACGCGAAGACGCTTCCCGAGGTCTTGGCCGGCCATCCGTACGACAAGTGGATGACGGCGGCCGAATGGAACGCGTGGCTCGAAGGCGCGGACTGGACTGCCCACTTCGACGAGGCCGCCGTCGGCGCGCTGCGCATGGACGCCTCGTCGCCGAACGCTTTACGGATGCCGCAGGTGGCCGTTCCCGGTACGGGCGAAGAGGCCCGCGGAGTGCTCATCCGCGAGCTCAACTTCGTATTCCCGTTCGGACTCGCAATCATCGCCGCCAAGCTCCTCATGAGCGCCCTCCTGCTACGGCCGTCCGAGCGGCCGGAGCCGAGCGCGTGAGGTGACGACGTGAGCCTCTCCATCGCGCTCTTCGTCGTGCTGGCTGCGCTGCTGGGGGCACCCCTCTTCGCGGTCATGGGCGGATCGGCCGAAATCTTGTGGCTCTGCCACCCGGACCCGAGCTACCACCATTTGCGCTTCATCGCTCCGACGGTGCTCGACGAACGATTCGCCGATTCGCCGATTCTCGTCACCATTCCTCTTTTCACGTTCGTGGGGTACGTCCTCGCCGAGGCGAAGACTCCCGATCGCCTCGTCGCCGCCGCACGCGCCGTGCTCGGCTGGATGCCCGGCGGCCTCGCCATCGTCGCGGTAATCGCCAGCGCCGTGTTCACCGTGCTGACGGGCGGCAGCGGCGTGACCATCATCGCGATCGGTGGCCTGCTCTATCCCGCCCTCCGAAAGCAGCAATACTCCGAGGCCTTTTCGCTTGGCCTCGTCACGACCGGAGGATCGGTCGGGCTCCTCCTTCCGTATTCGCTACCCCTGCTCGTCTACGCGCTCGTCGCCCACGTCGATTTCAACGAGGCGTTCAAAGCGGTCGTCCCCCCGGGGCTGCTCGTCATCGCCCTCCTCGGTGCGTATTCGATCTGGGTCGGCGTGCGGGAAAAGGTGGAGCGCGACCCGCCCCGCATGCATGAAATCGGGCGCGCGATGTGGGACGTGAAATGGGAGCTCGGCATCCCCGTGATTCTCGCGGGCGGGCTCGGCACCGGTCTGACGTCGATCGACGAAGCGGCCGGCGTCGTCGCGTTCTATACGGTCGTCATCGAGTTCTTCGTGTACCGGGATCTGTCGTGGAAGCGCGACCTCGTACGGATCGCCAAGGCTTCGATGAGTCTGGCCGGCGCGATCATTCTCATCTTGGCGATGGCCAACTCGCTGATGAACTTCGTGGTCGACCAGCACGTTCCGTCGCGGGTGCTCGCGTTCCTCTTGGCCCTCGGCATCGAGCACCGGTGGCAGTTTCTCATCGTGATGAACGCCTTCCTTCTCCTCCTCGGGATGCTGATGGAGGGCTTCAGCGCGATCCTCGTCGCCGTTCCGCTCATCTTGCCGTTCGTGGCCGCGCTCGGCGCAAGGCACCCCGACGAGAAAATGTCGCCGTTCCAGCTCGCGATGATTTTCCTGCTCAATCTGGAGCTCGCCTATTGCATGCCGCCGCTCGGATTGAACCTGTTCATCGCGAGCTTTCGATTCGGGAGGCCGGTTTCGAGCCTGTACAAGGTCGTCCTTCCGTTCGTCGGGATCCTCGCCGTCGGCCTCGTCCTCGTGAGCTACGTCCCGTGGATCAGCAACGTCGCGGTGGCCGGAGACGTGGCGGCCGCTCGCTCGAAGGCGGAAAGGGAAAACGCGCCCCCGCGCGAGGCATGGATGATGGAATGCGTTCAGGAGGACCCGAGCAACCCGCAGCCTTGTTCTCCCGCCGACCGAGCCAAGTACGCGGGCGTCCGCTCGGCCCCTTCACTCGAAACGGGCGGCGCGGCGGAGCCGTTCCCGGACGACAGCGCGGGGGCGCTTCCCGATGCGGGATGCAATCCGGACTTCGACGACTGCGCTGACGCTGGAGGAACCAAGTGAACGCGAAACGACTCCCGCAGATTGGCGACGTATTCGCCATTCGTCGTCCCTTGGCGGAGGCCCTCCTCGGGCGCGTCGTCTCGACGAGCGCCATCGTCGGGCCGACCCACGGATGCACTCTCGTGTATGTGTACCGCCCCGGGGCGAGCCTCGCCCGCGACGAGCTGCTCGTCGCTCCCATGATGACGACGCGCGCGCCATGGTCGCGCCGCTACTTCGAATTCGTCCGCAGCGAGCCGCTGCTCCCGGACGACTTCTTCGAGCGCCACTCTTTCCGTGACGCTCGCGGGCATCTCTACGACGAAAAGAGCCGCCCGCTCGCGTCGCCGGTGGGGCCCGTGGGAGAGTGGCGGCTCTACGAAGACGTCGAGGCAATCGAGGAAACGATCGCGGGAGTCTTCAGAGCTTGATCGTCTTCCAGCTCCCGCCGGCAAACTTGGTGCTCATCGTGGCCGCGGCGAGGCACGAATAGACGAAGGCCGCGATCCAGATCCCCTTGAGGGCCAAGTGCAGGACGATGCCGAGCACGTAGGCGCCGGGCACGAGACACCCGAATACCAGGACGAGCTGTGCGATGGCGACGAACTTCGTGTTGCCCGCCCCGAAAAGCCCCTCGGTGAGGATCATGGCCACGGCGATGATGGGCGTCGCAATTCCCATGATGCGAAGGGGGAAGATTGCCTCGGCGCGGACGGCGCTCGAGTTCGAGACGAGCGCGACCAGCGCGTGGGTGAACAAGAATCCCTCGCACACGCCGACGATTCCGAAGAGGACGATTCCCAGGCGCACGCTCGCCCACCCCCATTTTTGCGCCTCGTCCGGCCGCCGGCGGCCGAGCGACTGGCTGATGAGGGTGGCCGTAGCCGTCCCGAACGCGAGGCAGGCCGTGAACGTCAACTTCAAAATTTCGACGATATCGGTGTTGGCCGCGCTTCGGACCGCCTCGGCGCCGCCGCAGTGGCTCGCGACGGACGCCACTCCAGTCGCCATGCCAGCGTCCAGCTTTCCGACGGCGCGCGTGAACAGGCCGAATCCGAGCATCATGAACACCGTCGCCGCGCCGGCCGGGATCGACAATTTCAAGATGGACCAGGTCAGCGCGCCCGAGAGGTTCGACCAGCGCATCGGGTGGTATTCGCGACGAACGAGCGCGGCATACAGGATCATGATCCCCAGGCCGAGCCACGTCGCCAAGAACGCGGCCACCCCCGCGCCCGTGGGACCCATGCTCGGCGCTCCGAGGTGGCCGAAAATGAACATCCAGCACAGGACGATGTTGACGGCGTTCATCACGATTGCGGCGACGAGATGTACGTGCGTCCTCCCGATCCCATCGAAGAAGGACTTGATGCCCATGCTGGCGGCCATCGAAATGATGCCGAGCAGGCGCCAGCGCGTGTACGAGAGGGCGATGCGCTGGACTTCGGGGACCTCGATCATCGACCGAACGAGCCACGGCAAGCAGAGCATGCCGACGACCGAAAATAGCGCACCGGCGACTACGCAGAAAAACGCCGTGTTGGTGAGCACCGCTCCGGCGGCGCGCCGATCCCCCTCCGCGTATCGCCGCGCGACGAGGGCCTGCGTGCCGACGCTGATGGCGCTCAGGCTTCCACCGAAGAGCCACGTCAGAATGAGGGAAGGAAGGAGCGCCGCCTGCCCGTTCGACGACATGGGGCACGGCAGGTGGGAGAAGTAGATGACGTCGATCTCGTTGACGACGCTCTGCGACAGCATGGCGAGGACGGTCGGCAGCGCGAGGCGGAGGATGACTCCGTAGCGGTTTCCGCCCGGCGCCATCGAGGGCGCCACGAGATCAAGCGTCTCCATCTGGCTGGTGTCGACCACGCTGCGGGAAAGCGGCCCCGGAGCAGCCGCCATCAGCGTGGGACTTATAGCGGGCGAGCGGCCAAAGACAAGCCGATGCGCAGATGCGAGTGGTTGCGCCTCACGTCACCCGGGTGGGACGAAGGAGGCATTCCGACTTGGGGAAGGCTGGGCGGCGGCAACTCGGCGGGGGGGGTCGGCGTCGCGGGAGGTAGGCTGGCGGCGGAGATGGCCGAGCCTTCGGGCGGGGGCGGAAGGTTCTGCGGGCGAGGGTCCGTCACGGCCAACGCGGCCACCGCCGTAGTCGCCGCTATCGCCACGATGACCATGACGACCCGAAAGGCAAACACGACGCCCGCTCCAGCGAGCGCACTCGCGAGCAGACGTCGGGCAGGCGGTCGTCGCCGCTCTGGCGTCGGGCGGACCTGCTCCAGAGCCGTCCCCATGGAGACAGCGCTCGCGAACCGCCGCTGGGGGTCCTTGGCGATCGCCCGCAGCACGACCGCTTCGAGCGCGCTCGGGATGGTCCTCCCCGGTGCGCGCAAGCTCGGCGGCGTTGGCGCATCGCGGACGTGCCTTCCCATGACGGCGACGGAAGACCCTTCGAAGGGCGGAGCACCGACCAGCATTTCGTAGAGAACGCACCCGAGCGCATACACGTCGGTACGCGGATCGATCGCGCCGCCCCGAACCTGCTCGGGGGCCATGTATTCGGGCGTACCGAAGACCGCGAAACCGCGCAGCGCAAGCTCTTTCGCAGTCGCCCCCGGCGCGTCCGGATCGGCTCCGCCCGCGTCGACCGCGATTCCGAAGTCGAGCACCTTGACCCCTCCGCTCGCGGTCAGCATGAGGTTCTGCGGCTTGATGTCGCGGTGGATGAGGCCCCCCGCGTGGGCGGCGGCCAGCGCTCCGCACGCTTCGATCGCGATGCGCGTGGCCTCGGCGGAATCGATCGCGCCTGCGCGAAGCCTCGCATCCAGGGTCTCGCCGACCAGACGCTCCATGGCCAAGAACACTCTCCCGTCGCGCGAGCGCCCGAAGTCCAGGACCTGCACGAGGTGCGGATGGGCGAGTCCGGCCATCGCGCGCGCTTGGCAGCGGAAGCGGTCGAAGGAAGCCTGCGACGACGTGTGCTCCGCCGCGAATACTTTGAGGGCGACGAGGCGGCCCAACTCCACATGCTCTGCCTCCCACACGACGCCGCCCGAGCCGTGGCCGATTGCACGCACGAGTCGATACGGAGTCCCCGGGAGTCGGGACGGGTCGGCGGCCTCGGACGGCGACGTCGCGGAGGCGGCGCGTCCGATTGCTCCGAGCGGCTCGGCGGGCCGCGCATCGTCGTGCAACGCTTCGCGCCCCTCGCGCAGGAGCCGAGCGAACTCCGTGCGCGACCGCCCCGGCTCCTGAGGCCAGAGTTTGCGCATGAGCGCCGCGGTCCGCGCGCGCACCCCGCGCTCGCACGGCTCGGACGAGGGCGCGCACGCGAGCAATCGCGCCAGGGCGGGCACCGCGAGCGAGGCGCGCGCGTACCGATCGTCGGGATCGCTTCGGGTCAGCCTTGCGATCACTTCGTCGAGCTCGATCGGGGCGCCGCAAGCGTCGGCGACGGCGGGCATGACGACCTTTCCGGCCGCGACGTCGTCGAGGTGCTGCTGCGGGTCGGTGCTCAAGAACCGGCGCCCCGCGCAAAGCTCCCAGAGAATGACGCCCAGAGCGTAAAGGTCGATTCGCCCGTCGCCGACCTCTTGCCTCGCCACTTCCGGCGCGACGTATCCGGGTTTTGCGAAGACGACGCCCGCCACCGTGTGGCAAAGGCGGTTCTGGCCTCGTGCCGTGCCGAAGTCGATGATCTTGACCTCCCCCTCGAAGCCAATCATCACGTTCTGCGGCGACAGATCGCGGTGCACGATCCCGAGAGGCGCACCGTCGTGCCCGCAGCGCTCGTGGACGTGCGCCAATGCTTGGGCGACCTCGATGGCGATCGCCACCGCGTCGGCCCACGACAGCCGCGCCCCCGTCACGAGGGCTCGCTGGCGAACGTCGCTCAGCGGCCGTCCTTCGACGTACTCGACGACCGTGTAGGGCTCGCCGTTGTCGTCTATCGACGCGTCGATCACCTGTGCCACCCCGGGGTGCTGCAGCTGGGCTTGGACTCGCGCTTCGTCGAGGAAGCGTGCGAGAAACGAGCTGTCGTGCACGTGATCCCCGCGGACCGTCTTCACGATGCACGGCCGCTCCGTTCCTTCGATGCCCGTCGTCGCCGCGAGGTACACGTCGCCCATCCCGCCGCGCGCGATACGCTTCAAGACGACGCGCCCGCCGATTCTTCGCGGCAAGCTCGGACCCGGAGTCGGGGACGAGAAGCCTCTGGCAACTTCGCCCATCGCCGCGGACGCTAGGTGTGAGCGCGGGAAGCGGCCAAGTTTTCGAGCCGTCCGGCCGGACAACTCCGCACAAAACAGAGACGCCGCCAAGCCGGAGCGTGGCGGCGTCTCGCGCTGGTCACCGCGCGAGGCGGCGACTTACGGCTTGCCCGAGCTCGCGTCCCGTGCACCGATTCCGGCGTCGACCGGCGGGGGCGGCGCGGTCACATGCGACAGAGCGGTTCGACTGTGTTGCTGACCGAAGCCGCCGGGTAAGCGTTGGCTGGAAAGGTCACTAAACAGACAAGGCCGTCCCCTCTTTGGTTTCTCTCAGGGAACGACGAGCACGTTGCCCACGACGGCGGGATTCGAATTCCCGGAGAACGTCGATCCCTGGACGAGGGCTTGCGTGGATCCCTCGAAAAGAATCGCG
>Ga0265316_10003602_pt1 | contig 15613 bp, 12 predicted proteins | sample 4522metaG_FD_202092 | JGI IMG/M metagenome (GOLD analysis project Ga0265316, IMG submission 202092) | Rhizosphere microbial communities from Carex aquatilis grown in University of Washington, Seatle, WA, United States - 4-5-22 metaG | ecosystem: Host-associated > Plants > Roots > Rhizosphere >...
GTACGGTCGAGCAGCGCGCGCAGCTCCGATAGCGATTGGCCTTTCAGCTCGCCCCGGATCTCCAGCAGGTCGAGGCCGGCATGGCACTCGGCCGCCTCGGCCCCGGCAATTCGGAACCGGCGTGCCCGGTCAGCTCCGGGCATCGGGTACGCCTCGGCAATGTTGAGGATCACCGACTCGGCCGCGCGGTACGACTGGTCGATGACGTGACCGCGCCGGTTGCGGGTTGAGTCGCGCAGCAGCCGGTAGAACTCCACGGCCACGCGATACGCGTCCAGTCCCTGGATCCCAGCTTTCGGTTTCGGTGCGGAGCAGGCGGTGGCATTTTCCATGTGGTCCCTCCTTGCCGCCTCGAAGGGCGGCGTTCGCCCCCCACGGCCCAAGATTCGTGCCAACATCGCGCCCGGCCGGATCCGGATCCGAATCCGGATCCGTTTCCGGCCCCGGCCAGCCGGCCTCCGGCCCCGCCGCCGTCCGACTAGCTCTCGTCGCGGGCCATCGCCCTATGGTACCACGTGCTTCACAGCCCCTGCGCCGGACGCAGCGCTGGGCTCGACGGTGGCGGCAGTGCACCAGGCGCAGCGAGTTCCGATCGCGCGGCTGCAGGCAGCAGGATGGCGAAGGTCGTTCCCCCGGCGGGAGGCAGATCCACTTCGATGCGACCGCCATGGTCACTCACGATCTGTTGCACTAGCGCCAGTCCCAAGCCTGTGCCCTTGTCCTTGGTCGAGAAGAAGGGATCGAAGATCTTGCTCAGGTTATCTGGGCTGATGCCCGGCCCGCTGTCGCCAACCGCCAGCCGAACCCAACCTGGGTCGACGGTGCCCACCTCCACGCGGATTCGGCCACCTTGGGGCATGGCCTCCTTGGCGTTGCGGACCAAGTTGAGCAACGCCTGCCGGATCTGACTCTCGTCGGCCGCCACCTCTGGCAAACCCGAGGCGATGGCCAAGTCCAGGTCGATCTTGGCCAAAGACAGCTCGCCGCGCGAAAACTCCATCACCGAGCTGGCCACCGCTCCCAGATCCTCGCTCTCGAGCTTGGGCTTGGGCAGACGCACGAAACGCAGGTAGGTTTCTGTGATCTCGCTCAGCCGGTCGACCTCGTTGGACAGCGACTTGACCAAGCGGCCTGCTTCAGGGTTCTCCCCGATCTCGTCGGAAAGCAGCTCCAGATAGAGCCCCACCGACGCCAGCGGGTTACGAATCTCATGCGTGATATGCGCGGCCATGCGGCCCACGGTGGCCAGCCGTTCGGAGCGAATCAGCTTGTGCTCGCGTTCCTCGATCGCGTGGGCCATGGCGTTGAACTCGCGGGCCAAATCGCCGATCTCGTCGTGTGACCGAACGCCCGTGCGGCGCCCGTAGTCGCCACCCGCAATCTGGCGCGCGTGCTCCCGTAGCACGCGCAGTGGCCACAGAGTCCGCAGAACCAGCAGGGCCGCCGCCACCGCCAGCACCAAGCCCAGGCCCGTCAGCAGCATGGCGGCATCCACAGCGCGGCGCTCGTCGTTGGAAAGTTCCGCGGCAATCTGGTTGCCCCGGCCGCGCAGGTTGCTCTTGAGCCGATGGAAGGTGGACAAGAGATTCGCGAGGCTGCGGTCAGCCTGATGGCCGGCATCCTCGCCGGCAGCGGGATCGCTGGCGCCCAGGTCGGCAGCCACCGCCACCACCCGCGCCTCCATTCCCACGATCTCACGGCGATAATCTTCGAACTCGCTCCGCCGGCGAGGATTTGCTTCGTCGCTCAGGTACTGATCGACGGCGGCAAGCGCGTCACGCAGGTTCTGTCGGGCGGAGGCGATGCCATTTTGCGCCGCCACCCGGCTGGTCAGGCCCTGCGGGATTCCCGAGCTGTCGTTGGCGCGGGAACTCGAGAAATCTTCCAGCGAGCGCAACGCGGCGTCGACGGCGACCTGGACCTCCAGCCGGCGCTGATTGGCCGCCAGTTCTTGGCGTCCGCGGTGCAGATACAGCAGAGTGAAAAGGCTGTTTGCGCCAAACACGCTCAGGAGGACGGCGTACGCGAGAAATATCTTGGCCGAGACGCCGATCCGCATGGTTGGTACCGCTGGTGGATACGCTAACACGGTCAAGCGCTGCCAGCGAGCCGACCATAGGAATGAAGCCCTAGTCATTGACAAGGGACCGCCCCTGGGAAAACATCATCTTGGTATGAAGAATCCACGTGCTCGGGCCTTCTTCCCAGTGTCTCTTCTCGCCGGCATTGTCGCGGCAGCCGCGTCCTTCCTCTCCGGCGGCCAGGTCTTGGCAGGTGACAACCCCACCGTGGCGGTGCTCGGCCTGGAAGCCAGCGAGGGCGTGCCCGACTCGGTGGCAGTAGGAGTCACCGAAGCACTCCGGCAGCGAATGTCGATGGCGGCAGGCTATCGGCTGGTTCAAGGCCGCGATCTGGTAGAGGTCAAGCTGGTGTTTTCCTGTTCCGATGAAGCGCCCGCGTGCATAAGTCAGGCAGCCAAAAGCCTGGGCGCCTCGCTCCTCATCTTTGGCTCGGTGAAGAAGGCCGGTTCCGACGCCTACAGCGTCACTCTCAAGCTGTTCGATTCCGACAAAGAGGCGGTTGCGTCGTGGACCACCGATCAGTTTGGCCGCGCCCAATCGAGTGGCCCCGCCCTGCGCGTACCAGCTCAGAAATGGATCGCGACCCTGACTGGCCAATCCTTGCCGGGCACTCTTCATCTTCAGGGCGGCGTGGTTGGCGCCGCGGTGGCCGTCGACGGGGTCAGCGCCGGGGTCATGGGGGCGGGCGGACTCACCATCGCAAGCGTGGCCCCGGGCACGCACGAAATCGCAGTGACTAAGCGAGGCTATTTGCCGGCCAAAGAGACTGTCACCTTGTCTTCCGGTGACACCCGAGAGGTCGCTATCGAGATGGCGGCCGAGGCGCCAGCGCCAGCGCCGACGTCAGCGGAAACGCCAACGGCTGAGACACCTGCGGTAGAGCCCACAGCCACGGTCGCCACCGAGTCGACTGAAACGGTCACGCGAGAGGCAGGCGGGAGCGGATCACGCGAAGGCAGGACCGGCGCCAAGGTGGCAGCCTGGGCTTCGTTGGCCGCAGGCCTGACCGGGATCGGAATCGGAATCTACTACAGCTATCTCGTCAATCATGCCAACGGCCAGCTCGATCCGTGGCGGCGCTTCACATGCCCGGTCTCAGTCTCACCGTCAGGCCTTTGCGACCAGAGCGGAAAGAAAGCTGATCCAGATCCTGACTATATCGTCGCCTGGATGACTCAGACCAAGACCCTTGCCGACCGGTATCAGAACTACCAGTGGATCGGCTACGGGGTCGGCGCAGCGATGCTGGCGACGTCGGCAGGATTTTTCTACTATGGCTACCTGTCGCGCTCTTCCGGCGCGACCGCTGATGCCCGCGGCTCTTCCTTCCAGCTCGCCCCGGTATTATCGCGCGAAGGTATGGGCGCGATGGCGTTCACGACCTTCTAGTCGCGTGGGGCACCGGCGTCGACTGTTCGCAGCGCCGTAACGTCCCGTCTACCGCGCAAGCAAAATGCGCAGCAGACCCGTGGCCAGCAGGCCCCATAGAATGGTGGCGACAAGCCAGAAACGCCTAGCCCGGCGCCTGACCCGCGAGAAGGTGCGCAGTCCCAGTCCGACGTTGAAAGTCGACAGCACCACCAGCAGCGCCATCCACAGCCGGCTGGAAGGCAGGTGTCGATCGGGGCCAAGGGCGTAGGCCAATGCTCCGATGAGAAACACCGTCCCAAACACTGACTTGCCGATGGCCCAGCGGGTAGCCCGCGCACGTAGTTGGGCCGCGCGCACCTGGTGCAAGGACTGGGCCGACGGTCCCGCCGCTTCGGGCTTTGGCTTGTCGTCCGGGTCGCGTGTCGCCATGGCCTGGGCTTTGACAGTAGCCGGTTACAATGCTGTGCGCACCATGAATAGCCAAGACAGGCAGAAGCTTGAGTACAATGTAGCTTGCCATGTCAGCAACGACCTATCTCGTACTCGACATCGAAACTATTCCCGACGGCGATCTGTACACGCCGCCCCAACCTACGCCCGGCATGGAACGTCCCTTCCCGCCTCTGTACGCCTGCAAACCTGTAGTCATTGGGGTCATGTGGATGGACGAGCACATGGCGTGCAAGAAGATGGGCACCATCGGCGAAGCCAAGGACGAGGCGGGCATGCTGGCCGATTTCGCCGACTTCATGGCCAAGTGGAAACCGCGCGTGGTCACCTGGAACGGACGCGGATTTGACCTGCCGGTGCTCATCCTGCGCAGTCTGCGCCAGGGGATCAGCATGCCCTGGTACTACCGCGAGCCTGGCTTCCGCTACCGCTTCAGCGCTGAAGGACACTGGGATCTGGGAGACTTCCTCGCCGATTTTGGCGCCGCCCGCATGAGCTCCCTGCACGGGGCCGCCCGGCTCATCGGGTTGCCCGGCAAAGAAGAGGGTCTTGACGGCAGCCAGGTCGAGGGCCTGTATCGCGCCGGTCAGATCGAGATCCTGCGCCAGTATTGCCTGTCCGACGTGGCGCAGACGGCGTTCGTGTTTCTGCGCACCCGGCTACTGGTGGGCGAAATCGATCGGCCTACCTACACACGCGTTGCCAGTGACCTTCTCGCCGCCATCGAGGCTGACGGCCGCCTCGCTCGCCTGGTCGCCCAATCCGACCGCGAACGCCTGCTGCTTGGTTAGCTGTTTCACCACAGAGAGCACAGCGGCCACAGAGCCGGACCGGAAAGGGAAGGGTTGGGTTCTGTCCGATCCGAACCCCTTCTTCCTTTCCGACCTCTGTGTTCTCTGTTCTCTCTGTGGAGAAAAGCTATCCTCTCCGCCGTCCGACCTCGCGCTCTATCGACGCGAACATGGCTGGCAACGACAGAGTCACCAAGCCGTCGGTGATCTTGCGCAGCAAGAAACCCGGCACAGGGGCCTCAATGCGCAGGGCCACTTGGTATTCCACCCGCGTCCCGCCCGCCTCGGCCACAAGCCGCCAACCACCCGTCGAGTTCTTCACCATCTCTCCCTCGACGTATGTCCACGTCACAGTTCCCGCCTGCGCGTCGCAGTCCAGGTCAAGCACGTAGCGAAAAGGCAGCACCAGGTTTCCGCGGAACTCGGCGCGCACTCTGCCAGCCTCACTGCGCAGGACGCGGGCCTGCTTGATCTCCGGAAACAGGCGCGGATAGGCGAGAAAATCCACCACCACGGCAAAAACCTCGGCCGGCGCCACGCCCGCCATGAGGGCGCTGTGGCGCACCGGTTTCAAGTTCGGATCCATTGACCAAGATATAGCAAGGGCAGAGTAGCGAATGCCCTCGCTTTCGCGCTAACGTGAGTGCTTCTTCGGAGGCCCATTCGCCATGCCTAGACCGTTCGCGCCGCCCGGCACCGCCACCCACTATGTTCCCGACCGCCCGGTCGCGGTCAGCCATGTCCGCTTGACCTTCGAACCAGACCTGGCTGCGCGCACGCTGCAGGGTCAGTCGCTCCTATCGCTGACGTCCCGCCAGGATGGACTGGACAAGGTCGAGCTGAACGCCGTGGACATGAACATCGAACAGGTGACTGTCGACGGGAAGCCAGTGTCCGGCATCGATTACGACGGCGAACGTCTGCGTATTCCACTGGGCCGGATCTTTGCGCGCGACGAGCGCTTCAGCTTGGCGGTCGACTACCGCTGCACCCCGCGACGGGGTCTCTACTTCGTCGGGCCCGACCAGGCCCATCCCGACCGCCCACTGGAATGCTGGAGTCAGGGTCAAGATGACGACTCGCGCACCTACTGGCCTTGCGTCGACCTTCCTGTGGAAAAGGCCACCAGCGAGGTGTTCTGTACCGTTCCGGCCGGCGTGACCGTCCTTTCCAACGGCGATCTCGCTGACAAAAGCGACCTGCCCGACGGCCGCACGCGCTGGCACTACGTACTTGACCTGCCCCATTCGCCGTATCTGGTGACCTTGGTGTGCGGCCCATTCACGGAACTGAAAGACCGCGCGCCAGAGACCGGGGTCGACGTCTACTACTACGCGCCCAAGGGCCGCGAAGATGACACCCGTCGCAGCTTGGGGCGCACCCCCGAAATGATCGACTTCTTCTCCCGACGGATTGGCGTCCCCTACCCGCACCGCCGCTACAGCCAAGTCTTCGTGCACGACTTCATCTTCGGCGGAATGGAGAACACCACGGCCACCACGCTCACGTCCGAGGCCATGCTCGACAAGCGGGCGGCTCTCGACCACGACGTCGAGTCCCTGGTGTGCCACGAGCTGGCCCACCAATGGTGGGGCGATCTGCTCACTTGCCGCGAATGGCCCGAGGCCTGGCTGAATGAAGGCTTCGCCACCTACTTTGAATATGTGTGGCGCGAGCACTCGCGCGGGCGCGACGAGGCCGATGTGGATCTGCTGGGCGATCTCGACGCATATCTGGGCGAGGCGGGCACCTATCAGCGCCCGATTTTCTGCCGCCAGTACGAGGAGCCCATCGACCTTTTCGATCGACACCTGTACGAGAAGGGCGGTCGCGTGCTGCACATGCTTCGCCACGAGCTGGGCGAGGACAACTTCTGGCGCGCCTTGCGTCTGTATTGCGAGCGCCACGCACGCGGCTCGGTCGAGACGCGCGATCTGGTGCGCGCCATCGAAGAGGCAACCAGCCGCAACCTGGACTGGTTCTTCGATCAGTGGGTCGGCAGCGCAGGGCACCCCGAGTTGGAGGGCGCCTGGGAATGGGATGCGGACAAGAAGGTGGGCACGCTTCGTCTGGAGCAGAAGCAATCCAGCGATCGCCCACATCGATTCACCGCCCAGGTGCGCTTCGAAGTAGAAGGCGTGGAGCACGAAGAAAGTGTGGACGTGGACCAGCGCAGCCACGCCTTCGAGTTCCACCTGGCCGCGCGCCCCTCCCAGGTCATCTTCGATCCAGGCGACGTGGTGCTCAAGAGCATCAAGATGAAGAAGCCACGCGCCCTGTGGGAACGACAACTGCAGGCCGCGCGCCTGGGCGTCGATCGCGTGCTGGCCGCGCGTGCGCTCGCCGATCTGCCAGAGCCCACCGCGGTCGCGGCCCTGGGTGCGGCGCTGGAGCGTGACTCGTTCTGGTCGGTGCGCGCCGCTGCGGCCGCCGCCCTGGGCAAAACCCGGCGACAGGACGCTCTCGACGCCTTGCTGAGAGCACGCGCGCAGGAAAATCCGCGCGTGCGTCGGGCGGTTGCCGCCGCGCTGGGCGACTTCGTGATCACCCACGCGCCCGGCAACCAGCGGGCAGCCGAGATGCTCGAAGGCTGGGTTGTCGCGGGCGATGCGAGCTGCTTCGTGGAGGCCGCTGCCGCCTTGGCTCTAGGCCGCACCCGCTCGCCCCGCGCGATGGCCGTGCTGCCAGGCGTGCTCTCGCGCAACTCGTTCCAGGACATGATTCGCGCCCGCGCTGTCGAAGGACTGGGCGCCACGGGAGATGAGGCGGCTCTGCCGCTGGTCGAAGCTGCCTTTGCGCCCGGGGCCTCGATCTATGCCCGCCGCGCCGCTGTGGCCGCCCTCGCCCGCCTGGCCGAGAGCACCCTGCACGTGCGGCGCGCCCGCGAACGCATCGAAGGTTGGCTTGCCGACCCTGATTTCCGCGTACGCATGGAGTCGGCCTCGGCGCTAGCCTTGCTGGCCGACGGCCGCGCGGTGCCCGCTATCGAGGCGGCGCTGCACGCCGAGCTGGATGGCCGCGCCAAGCGGCGCATGCGCGAGGCCATCAGAGAGCTGCGCGAAAGGGGCAAGCCCGACGAGAAGCTGCGCAAACTTTCCCAGGAGGTCGAGCGACTGAGTGGCGAGTCGACCCGTTTGCGCGAACGCCTTGAAGGTCTGGAGAACAAGCGGCGAGCATCGGTCCCGCCGATCGAACCCGGCCCCGGCGGCACCCCGACCCCGCGCAGCAAACGACCGCGCCCGGGTAGCCGGCGCAACGGCAAGCCGCTCGCGCCACGTCGACGGCGATAGGGGTGATCTCTTACTTCGCCTTGCCTTTGGCCGCTGGCGCGGCGGCCTGGGCACGGTATCCGAGAAGGCTCGGTGCCTCGGTCTCACGCACCAGGCGCACATTCACCTTGTCGTTCCTGTCGGTGTAGAGCCGCGTATGGTGCGGCAAAAAGCCCTCGGCGCGGATGTCGAGGTCGAGCGGGCCCGAGCTGCGCGGGCGCTGCACCTCGACCGTCGGGTTGTCAGGCGCGATGCGAGCGAGTTGCTTGCTGCCCCACATGACCACCGCTTTCACCGGCGGGTTGATGGACAGGGTCAGGGTGACGGTTTCCGACAAGGGGTTTGCTTCCCGCTCCTCGGATTGCAGATCGTCGTCGGCCTTCGCGCTCTCGGGGACAGGGGCTGGCGCTCGCGCAACCTTGGGAAAGATCTCCGCTGGCTCTCTCCGGCCAGGCGGCGCCGCCGTTTGAACGGAAGAAGCGGGGCCCGGCGCAGATGGTGCCGCACGCTCGACCGGCGGCCGACGGCAACTGCACGCGAGGGCCAGTGCCAGGCACGTTCCCAAAAACACACGCGATGTCATCGTGCCTTGCCCTCTGCGCTGGATTCGGCTCGACCGCCGCCCGCCTTGCTCTCTGGCCCGGTGGGCGCCAAAGGCAAATTGCTGTTGGCGTAGGTCACGCCCGGTTTGCGCACGTACTCTGTGATCGGCTGCTTCTGCTCACCAGCAATATTCCCCTTCAAAGTCTCGACCAGCATGGGCGGATCCAATTCATAGTAGAAGCCGCGCGTGGGCAGGCGCATCTCGAACACTTCCCCGTCCAAATAGAAGGTGCGCCGAAAGCCCAGGGCAATTGAACCGAGGACCTTGGCGTGCCGGTGCTTGAGCACGAACGAGAACATCCGCACAGCCAGGTTGTTGTACAGGCGGTGGCAGCCATGCGAGAAGCGGCCGCGCAAAGACAGATAGTCGGACGAGCCGTGGGTGCGAATGCCGTTGTCGAAATAGGCAACGCCCTCGCCGCGCTGCTTGGCTTGCTCGTGGATGCCCGCGACCAGGCCATAGGCTGACAAGAATCCCGGTCCGGTCTCGTCGTAGTTGACCACGCGCGGGTAGCCGCCTGCGACCCACTTGGTCTTCACCATCGACGCCAGCGGCGAGCTGGGCGGGGGCAGCCACACCGGGGCAGACACGATGTGCCGCCACACCCGTTTGCCCACGTCCGAATCCTTGTAGCGGTAGTATTCCTCGCCGTCGGCGGCGAGTTCCGCGCGCCAACCGCCAATCGTGGTGCGCCAGCTGACCAGGGGAACCTTCTCGCCTCGCCAGCGCACGTAGAGGTTGAAGGTTGGATAGCGCGTGCGCGGCTGGGGCACCCGGTTGCCCTTGCTGTCAAAGGGGAAGTCGTACCAAATGTCGCCGCGGTCGATCTCGGCGATCAGGTCCATCTTGTGCCCGTAGTACTCGGGCGGCTCAGGGAAGCGCACCGCGGCCCGCAGCCAATGGAGATCGCTTTCTCCATGGCGACGAAGAAAGGCCAGTGCGTCTTCCGGCGAAGCCAGGCCCAGACGCACCATCAAGGCATCGGTGGCCTGACCCACCAAGTCCGGCACAGGCACCGTTTCGCCATCCGCGGTTCGATAGCTGGGAATCGCGCGCGATTTGCCACGTTTGGGAAGAGGCATGGCGCCGATGGCGGTTCCGTCCTCGATGAATCCGCCGGCGTGGGCCGCCCGCTCGGCCAGAACCCGGCGCAGGGTTGCGAAGTCGTTGGCCAGAAGTGGCCGGGCCATGGCCTCCAGCGTGGCGTGCGTGAGGTCGGCCTGGGCAAAAACGTCGTTCTTTTGCTGAAAATCCAGCACGGCCGAGCGCATGGCTGCGTCGTAGAGGCTTGGCTTGTGTTTGGCCGGATCCATCAATCCCTCGCACGCCAAGCGCTTCTCCACTTCGGCAAAGGCAGCGCGCTCAGCCTCCACACGCAAGTGGGACTTCACGTCGTCTGCGTAGCGAGGGTCTTTTGCGGCCAGCTCTTCCAACGTGGTGACGCCCGCCTTGGCACGCGCGGCCTCCAGGCGCAGTCCGCGCAGCCGATGCTTGGTCGCTTCCTTCTTCTCAGTGCTGTGTCCGAAGGTCTCGATGCCATCCACCGCGAGCAGGCGGGCGTTGTCCACGCTGGCTTCGCAGGTGCGGGCCGCATCGGCGAGGAAGCGCGCCCGCAGCACCGAAAGCGAAGGCGGGATGCCGTAGAGCTCGAGATAGTTGCGCTCGCCGGGCGGCAGGGCTTGGCCATCACCGTCGCTGCGATCATTGGCCAGCCCGACAAACACTGCCCGGTAGCGATTGGGCAGAAGCGCGCCGTCGGCTGCTTTGCCGTCCTGAAAAATGTAGGGCGCCCATCCGTCGGAGAGATCCACTACAGTCAAACCGCGCTTCTCGGCCAGCTCGGCGTCGACCACCCGCTCTTTGCCGGCCACGACCTGGATGGCACGACGTTCGACAGGCGGAGCGGCCTCAGGCAAGGCGTCCTGGTCAGGTTTGGGCGGCGTTGCCGGCCCCTCGACTGGCACCACTGGCGCAGAAATCGCAGGCGTGGAAGCGAGCGCCGGGGCGCGGGCTGGCGCGCCCGAACCCGCACGACGACAGGCAGGCAGGCTGCCCGCCAGCGACAAGAACAGCAACGAGCCAAAGGAAACCGAGCGCAGGGTCAAGACATCCAGTTTCTAGCCTCCCAACCGACCGGAGGCGAGTCGAGAAATCGACTGATCGATCGGCTCAAAGACGTACTAGGATGCCGGCCCATGAAGCGACTCATTCTTCTAGCATTGGCTTCTGCGGCAATGCTTTCCGTCGGCCCACGTCCAGCGCACGCCACCGAAGTTGGGTCCACGCGCAATTTCGGCGTGGGCTTCCAGATCGGCGAGCCAACCGCCATCACGGCCAAGGCATTTATTGGGGGCCCCAACGCCGTTGACTTCGGGGTTGGGTTCGGCGGCTGGGGCTACGGCTGGTGCAGGAATGCCGACGGTCAAGAGTACCGTTGCGACGACGTCAATCACAACCTCAGCTTGCACGCCGACTATCTGTATCAAGAGAACATCATCAACATGACGAACCGCTTGGACTGGTATGCAGGTTTGGGCGGACGGGTGATCATGTCAGCCTATGGATCCAACAATCTCAGCCACGACGTCGTGGCCATTGCCCGCGTACCCATAGGGATCGCAGCCACCTTCCGACGCCCCGATTTCCTCGAAGCCTACCTGGAAATTGTCCCCGGCATCGTGGTTTTCCCGCCGGCTGAGTTCGCCATCGACTTCGGCTTGGGCGTGCGCGCGTATTTCTAATATGGGAACCCTGGGAGGGTGAAGCCGGCGGGCTCCCCACGCGACTAGCTCTCAGGATCGAATTCATTCCCGGTCGGACCGCTGTTTATCTCCACGCTGGAGATCTCTCCCGAAAGAAACCCAGGCTCGGCATTGGCAAGCGGCATCTCCCCTACCACGGCTCCCGAAGCTTCCTCCGCGGCCTGCGTGGCCACCTGGCCACCTTGCTGGCGGATCTTCCATTGCGTGATGGCCCGGTCGAAATCGGCTTGTGGAATCATCACTATTAGGGTACCGGGAAGATGCCCCGCCTGCAAATAGGACGTGGCGCCCGGGCGTTCACCTACTACCAGCATCGGCGCACTTGTCGGGCTGCGCAGCCGCCCGGGCACGATGGTCGCGCGTGCCGAGGTACAGGGCAAGGGCGCCCGGAGCCAACAGGGGCAAGAGAGTGGGCAACATGCCGGCGATTGACGTAGGCTCCAGTCCAAGATCGCCGCTGGCATCGCTTGCAAGAACCAACAGCACGCCGATGATCACCAGCAGCAGGTTGAGCTGCGATCTCCTGCGGTCGACGGCGTGCCGTTCACGCGCTGCCCTCAGCGCGGTGGCCAAAGCCAGTGTCAGCAGCGGAAACGCGAGCACGAATGTGTGATTCCACACGACCGGTGTAGCCAATAGGGATGCGCATATCGCCACCGTGGCCACGCGTCGCACGCGGCCATCACTGCTGGCGGGCGCGCGCCAACGAACGGCCAGCGCGGCCAGAATAGCGACCAGCCCAGCCACGACACCGGCCGGGATGTGCAGCCCGAAAGTCGACAACACCCTCACCAGCGCGATGCGATGGTGTGCCTGCATCTGTACCTCAGTGAACGAGGGCAGCGCCAAAAGACGATCCCGCCACGGCCACAGGGCTGCTCCGACGAGCACGAGCGCAATCGACACAGCCAACCAAGCACGACGGCGCTCGCGCCCGGACACGGCGGCCATCACGACGACGACCACCGCCGCGATCGGTTTGACGATAATTCCAGCGCCAAGCAGAAGCCCGGCCAGCGCTGGCAAAGCCGACCACGTGGACAGCGCCAGCAGCGTCAAAGCAGCCACGACTGGTGACAGGTTGCCAACCTCGATGCCCTCGGCGACCGGCGGCAGGAACATGCATGCCACCGCAACACCCACCTGCACTCGCGCTGGCCAGCGCGTCCAGGCTGCCGCAATCGCCGCAACCACCGCGCTCCCGCCGAGGATGCAGCCGCGCAAGATGGCCCGCACCGCTGGCTCGCCCAGCAGGCGCTCGGCAATCGCACCCAACCAGGCGAAAGCTGGCAGATAGAAAAACCGCGGACAGGCCAGATACGGATCGAGTCCCTTGCGCATGGCCGCGAAAGCACACAAATATGCGCTCTCGTCGCCGAGCGGCTGGGCGGCGACCAGAACCGAGTGCCAGCCCAACCAGCCGACGGCCATGGCGATAGCCGTCGAAAGCAGGATTGGAATAGTGGAGCGCGCGCGCCCGATCATGGCTGGGCCTGCGTGCGACGAAGACTGCCAAGCAGATCGCGTGCCGGTTTGAACGAAGGCTCGCGCACCAGGCACTCCTGCAACGCACGCATCGCGCCCGTCGCGTCGCCCCGGGCTGCCAGCGCCACCGCCAGGTTGTAGTGGTTGCGGGCGTTGTCAGGTTCCAGCTCTACTGCCCGCCGTGCCGGCTCCACCGCCTCGGATGCACGCCCCAGGTTTTCCAGGCAGCCGGCCAGGTTGTGCCAGCCGCGCGCATAACCGGGGGCCAAGCGTGTGGCGGCCAGGAATATTGGCAGGGCCTCGCCGCATCCGCGCCGTCGCAGAACCGCGTAGCCGTAGTGGTAGTGAGCGATGCCGTTGTCGGGGTCGCGCAAAAGATCAGCTCGGTAAAGCGCCAAATCCGAACTCCAGGTGGCGGCCTCAGACGACGTGGACAGGACCAGCAGCACAGGCAGCAACACGCCGGCTGCCATCCACAGGCGCGACATGCGACCGCGGGCGCGCCCGGCCAAGGGTGCCAGCAGGCCCACGGCCGCCACGATCAGTCCGCCCAGCGGAAAATAGGCGTAGCGGTTGCCATAAAAACCGATCGGTGGAATCGCCGCCACAAACGGAAGGAGTGACAGACAGAACCACGACACTCCGAACAACGGTAGTGCGAAGCGCGCCGGGTCGCGCCACCAGGCCCGCGCCAGAACCGCCAGCAGCGCCAGCAGAATGGTCAGTACGCCCATAGCCGACCAAGCGCCGAGTGGGACGAATGGGTCCAGCGTAGCGGAATTCCCAAATGAGACAAGCTGGACCCCGTAATGCCAAACAATGGTGGCGTAGCAGACGAGCTGTGACGCAAGTCCGCGCGCAAACTCATCGCTTCCCAGACCAACACCGAGGTGGGTGCGCCAAGCCAGGGCCGCCGCAAGACCAGCACAAGGCAGCAGCAAGATGAACCAACGGCGCGGTCCCGAAAGGCCACGCGCCCGCACCACTGTGTAAACCAGCAGCAGGACTGGAAGCACCAAGAACTGTTCCTTGCACAGAAATGCCATGACCGCGGCCAAGCCAGCCAGGCTTGAGCGCAACCAGATTGCGCGACCGCTGACAGGCCAAAGCAGCAATGCCGCCAGAGTGAACGCCATGCCCAGAATGTCGTGTCGGCCGGTGATCCACATCACCGGCTCGGTGACACTGGGGTGCACGAGAAAGACGGCAATCCCTGCGAACGCCGCCCCTCGGCCGATCCCGTTCCTGGTAAGGAAAAGCCAGAGCAATCCCGCGCATAGCCCGTGCAATGCCAGATTCGCCAAACGGAAGCCGAATGGGGAACGAGTGTGCGCGATTCCCTGCAACCACAGCGAGAGCATCGGAATGGGATGATAGAGTTGCGTTGGCTTGCCGGTCACCGGCCCCCACAGGTCGTGCAGCAACAGCGCACGCCACCCGTCAGCGCGAAAGATGGCCTGGTTTCCCTCGACCAGAAAGACATCGTCCCACACGAACTCGCCGCGCAGGTGCGGGCCGAACGCGGCTCCCAGCAGCACGGCCGCCACGATCAAAAACGCCCCGAGCGCGGCGCCCGGCCGATCGAGCAACCTGATGCTCGCGCCGGATGCTCGCGTGTCGTTCTCGTCGGCCATCGGCGGCATTGTAGCGCGGGCACACCGGTTCACGCGAAGGCCATGCGCAAGATGGGGCGCCCGCTCGTCGCCCTAGCCGTGGATCAGCTTCCGATAGCGGATCCGATGCGGCTGGTCGGCGTCGGCGCCCAGGCGACGATGGCGGTCGGCCTCGTAGTCCTGGTAGTTACCCTCGAACCACACCGCCTGGCTGTCGCCTTCAAAAGCCAGCATGTGAGTGGCGACACGGTCGAGAAACCAGCGGTCGTGGCTGATGACCACCACGCAGCCGGCAAAGCCCAGCAGCGCGTCTTCCAGCGCGCGGAGGGTGTCGACGTCCAAGTCGTTGGTCGGCTCGTCTAGCAGCAGGACATTGCCCCCGCTGCGCAGCAGCTTGGCCAAGTGCACACGGTTGCGCTCGCCGCCTGACAAGTCCTTGACGCGTTTCTGTTGATCGGCACCCTTGAAGTTGAAATCGGCCACGTACGAACGTGCGTTCACCTGCCGCTTGCCCACCTGGATGTAGTCCGAGCCCTGCGCGATCTCGTCGTACACGCTGTTGTCGCCCTTCAAAGAATCGCGCGACTGATCGACATAGGCCAGCTTAACCGTTTCGCCGATACGCAAAACGCCGCTGTCGGGCTTCTCCTGGCCGACGATCATGCGGAACAACGTCGTCTTGCCGGCGCCGTTGGGTCCAATGATGCCGACGATGCCACCGCGAGGCAGGTTGAAGGTGAGATCGTCCATCAACAAGTTGTCGCCGTAGCCTTTGCTCAAGTGCTCGGCCTTGACCACCACGTCGCCCAGTCGCGGCCCGGCGGGGATGCTGATCTCGGCGGTGTCCTCGCGCTTCTGCGCATCCTGCGCCAGCATTTCTTCGTACGCCGCCAAGCGGGCTTTGGACTTGGCCTGGCGGGCGCGCGGCGAGGCGCGCACCCACTCCAGCTCGCGCGCCAACGTGCGCTGCCGGGCGGACTCGGCCTTCTCCTCAGCCTCCAGGCGCTTGCGCTTTTGATCCAACCAGGACGAATAGTTTCCCTTCCAGGGCAGGCCCTCGCCGCGATCCAGTTCCAGAATCCAGCCGGCCACATTGTCGAGGAAGTAGCGGTCGTGGGTGATGGCCACGATGGTTCCGGGATATTCCTGCAGGTGCTGCTCCAGCCAGGCCACGCTCTCGGCGTCCA
>Ga0265316_10003603_pt1 | contig 15612 bp, 6 predicted proteins | sample 4522metaG_FD_202092 | JGI IMG/M metagenome (GOLD analysis project Ga0265316, IMG submission 202092) | Rhizosphere microbial communities from Carex aquatilis grown in University of Washington, Seatle, WA, United States - 4-5-22 metaG | ecosystem: Host-associated > Plants > Roots > Rhizosphere >...
TCGCGCGACGATGTGCCCAAGGTGTTGGCCGACTATGTCGCCAAGGACATCTACGACGTCGATCCGTTCGTCAGTCTGGATCGGGACGGCGTCGGCCAGCTCATGCGCCAGGCAGTGGCCTCTGGCCGCAAGACGCGGCCGAATATCAAGATCGGCATTTGCGGCGAACATGGCGGCGATCCAAGCTCGGTGATGTTGTGCGACGAGCTTGGTCTCAACTACGTGTCCTGCTCGCCGTATCGCCTGCCCATCGCGCGCCTGGCGGCTGCCCAAGCGGTGCTCAAGAAATAGTGATTCTCCGCCCCTCACAGGGAAAAGAGACATCAGCCAAGTGCGAATTACCGACGGGGGACATGTGCCGATGAGGTCCCCCGTCGGCGCTATTCCGGTTCTTGGACTTTGCGTGCTTGGGGCGCTTGTCCTAACCGGGGCTGCCTGCGGCCTGGGGCAAACCGGGATCGATCCGCCCATGGACCAGATCTTCTGGCCGGCCGGGATGGCGGTGGACCCCAACGGCAGATGGCTGTACGTCGTCAACTCGAACAACGATCTCCGCTTCAATGCCGGGACGCTGATCGCGATTGACTTGCAGCAGGCGAAAAATGATCGACAGAAGCAGGCAGCCGACGCGGGGCTAGCATCCCCCGACGCGGGGGAAATGTCCCCGTGGCACGAGTGCAGCACGACCCATTTCACCGACGACACCGCTGCGGAAACACTTGCCAACACGTTGGACGAGCCTTGCTGCTTCGACTTGCTCCGCCCGCACGTCCTCAACTGCAACGAGCGAGCGTACGTGCGAGCGGACGCCACGGTGCAGATTGGTAGTTTCGGTGGCGTGGCGGCCATTCAGACCTATCAGCAGGACCCCAATGATCCCGATAGTGGATTGGTGCGCCGTATTTTCACGGTGGTTCGAGCTGAACCTTCCATCACGTTCGTTGACGTCACCGACAGCGGCGATTCGGTGCACATGCGCTGCAATGGACCGCGCCAAGATGCGGATCCGCAACTTCGCAACCCGTTTTGCGACGACAACTGGCGTGTCCGGCGTCCCGGCGGCGCAGCCACGACCGACAATGTCCTGCCAGAAGAACCCCATTCTCTGGTTCTCGATCAGAAGTTGGGGATTCTGTACGTCAGCCACCTGACCATCACGGTGAATCGCCAGGTCGTAGGCGGCGGCATCTCGACTATCGATATCGGCGGTCCGTTAGACCCACTGGCGCCCAACGTAATCATCGGCGGTCTGGTTGACCCAAGGACGCCCAATGTTATCAATTCGATCGCCCGCGTGGTGTTCCCGACCAGTGCGGCCCAGGGTGTGACGGCACTGACGCTGAACCATCCCGGAGATCCCAACGAGCCGATCTACGCGGTGGCGCGCGCCAGCCCCGATATTACGGGGATGGTCCTGCAGTGCGGGCAGCATTGCGATCCGAACGAACCACCTCCGCGCGATCTTTCGCTGGTTCCGGGCGAGCAGGTGACGTCGTCGGTTTTCTTGCCATCAGGCACGGACGTGCGCGGGTTTCTCCTGTCTCCCGACGGCAATGAGGCCTACGTGCTTCATCGCAACTCACCCGACGTGACCACCTCTACCGATCCCGCGGCGCTGGTCGTGCTTGACCGCGGACCAGACCAAAACGGCGAGCCCAGCAACCGACCCAGCGCCATTCTCGAGATCTGCAGCGGGGCGAACCAAATGCAGTTTCACAATGCCGGCCGCGGGAACTTGCTCTACATCACCTGTTTCGAAGGTGGTCAGATCTACGTGGTCGACCCGCAAGCACTTCTGGTCGTTGCCATCATTGAGGCAGGCCACGGTCCCACAGCCCTGACGTTCTCACCCACCGATCCAACCATCGCCTTTGTGGCGGACTACGCGGACAACAACGTGGCAGTCATTGACCTTGAGCCAGGAAGCCCGACCGAGTACATGGTGGTGCAGGGGCTCGGCTTTCCCCACGCGGACACGACACAATGAGATCGCGAGCCACTCCGACGATGGTGATTTGCTGTCTACTTGGCGGTTGCAGCGCTACGCCAACCGTGGTCCCAGCACACAACATCGAGCGGCCTGGCGACATGGGTTTTGTCTGCCTGGCGATTGATCCAAACGATCCCAACGCCTTCCTTTCCGGACGACCCATGAGTGAGTGCCACCCGCCGGGCGAGAAGGCCCCTTTGATCCAGGCGTCGGGCACGTCGTCGCGGCAGCGGGGAACTTTCGCGTTCGTGAGCAACACCGCTCGCGGTGAGATGGCTGTGGTTGACATCGATAATGGCCGCCTCGTTGATCTCGATCCAGGCGTTTTTGGCTTCAACATGGTGCCTATCGGGTCCATGCCCGAGTCGCTGTCTGCCAGTCCAGACGGTTGCTGGGTCGCCAGCGCAAATCGTGATTCCTGTGATCTGGCGCGGGTCGATCCGTCGCGCCTGCTGGCATCACTGTTGTTTGGCAAGGCAGAGCCCGCCACCGGGATCGGCAATCCGGCGACACGCGTAGTGCCGAAAACCAAGTCAGGCCATCTGCTCAACTCGTCTCCCAAGGAGATCCTCTTCTTGCGGCCCAGCACCGCACCCGGGTTGTGCCAGCCGGCCGAGCAAGCCCCACCGGCTCTGGCTCTGGTGACCTTTCCTTCCTGCGATCTGGTCGCCTTGCTCGATATGCTAACTGGGACGATCCAGGATTCGGTCTTCATTCGTCCGGAGGGGGCTATTTCTGCAGGCAACGAGCCAAGCTGTCCGGCGGACTGCACGTTCTCCTCGGTCGCCGACTCGGACGTCGCAACTGATGATGATGGGGGTGTCGCGGACGCTAGCGGAGCCGCGCAAGGAGAGTCGGACGCAGGGACTTCGCGGCTGGGCGTCGGTGCAATGGCCTTGCTTCCGGACGGCAGCCGTGTGTATGTGGGCGCCAGCGCCGCCGACGACTTTCTTACCGCGTTGGACATCGTCGACGGAGCGTTCGTGATACCGGCAGGCGGCGGGCGCATCGCACTCGAGACAGGGGCAATTGGGATCGATCTCCTGCGTCTCTCCGTCGATCCCTTCAACCCCACGCCGACCAACTTGGTCGAGAGGGGGCGTTTCCTCTACGCATTCGCGCGCGACGGGTCAGTCCGCGTCGTGAACGTCGGCGTCCGGCCCGAACAGGAATGCGACGTAAACGCCCAGCCAGCCCTTGCCAACCTGCCGCCCAACACCGGATGCTTCCCGGTTAATCTCAAGGTTCGGACCCCCCTGGCCCAGGGTCCTGGAATCAGAATCCCGGTGCTTCCGGTTCGTACCGCCGCGCCGCCCATACCCCGCGACATCGCGATCGTCAATCTGCCGGTTCTCAACGACGAGGGTGCCCTCTCCAAGAACCCGTCATCGTTGTCTGGGCAATTCGCTTTCTTGCTCGCCTCGAATGACTCTGTGTACATCCTGAACCTCGCGCCCACCACGCTGGGCAAGAATTGCCAAGTGGTCAACGGCCAAGCTGTCAATATGGGCGATTGCCAAGTGCTCGATGTGGGCGATTGCCAAGCGGCCGACAGCAATTGCCAAGTCGTCGACGAGTACAACACACTTACCCACTCGTTCCGCGGGATCCGTTCGACCGGTCAACTTACGGCTGACATATTGGCGTTGTCTTTCACGCCTCCGCTGCGCACGCCGGTTGCATCCGATCTCTTGTTCCCGACGACGCCCATGCTGTCTTCGACGAACGGCCCCCGGTTGGAGGAGGTGGTGGAGAATGCTTCAACGCTGCCCGCCGGCGCGAGCAAGAACTCGGTCAACCTCACTCCCTACTACTGGGCCAATTTCCCCTATCAGGGGACCTACGCATCGCGCTCCTTCACCATCGCTTGGGAGGCGGCCCTCCCCGGCACAACCCGCAGCTCTGGCACGTTCGCAACGCCAGCAACGGCGGGCTCATCGGCAGGTGCGCTGGACGATGTTGGCGCCGACTTCTGCGCCAACGGCGTGCTTTCCGGCGACTTGGCTGTCTTGCCAGGGTGCACCGCTGACACCGACTGTGTCCCACAGGATACCTTCAGCTGCCATCAGGCGATCGGGGGCGCGATGGGGCTATGTCTGTCCAAGACCGCCCCGCAGAATCTGGTCGACAGTTGTATCCGACTCATGGGCAGTCGTCGACGCTACGAAGTTGTCGCAGCCGGGCCCACGCACCTGACGCTGGGACTGCACCTGGACGAAGTCCCCAAGACGGCACTCAATCGCGTGGCAGCAGGCGCGGCGGGCGACGACGCCGATTGCCAGCCCACCACTGCTCACCAGCCATCGGGGCCGACAAATCCAGGTTTCCAGTGGCAGCAGGTTTGGCCGAGCGAGAACTTCAAGCGTTGCGTGAAGGCATGTGGCTACCTGACAGCAGCGGTGGGGACTACGCCGGATGCCGACCGTGACTGCCGACCAGGCTTCGTGTGCGAGACGCTGCCCGGCTCCCTCGGACCCCGCTTGCCCGGCGACACGGAGGCTCGGCAGGGGCCAGGAAAGTACTGCGTCGAGGCTCCACCTATCGATCTCGACTGCTGGCCTCAGCCTAGCAATCGCTACCACGTGAATGTCGGAACCAGCTATCTCGTCTTGGGTAGCTCGCTGCCGGACCTCAAGATCACGACCGTCATCAACGGCCAGTGCCAGCTCGACCCCAACCGCGATCCAGCTCTGGTTGACCGTATTCCACTGTCAGCACCAGCTTGCGCGACGATTGATGGCGTCGTGCCAATCGCCAACGTCACGAATTCGATCGGCGCGACGAACACAGAAGTGGCGCTGTTCGGCCAGACGGCAACAGGGACACCTAGCCCTCCCTACTCGCCAGTTGCGCCGCCTGGACCTAATCCATGCTTGTACCAAGACTTCAACTACGACGATCCCTCGTCAGTCCCCAGCGCCGGCACGGCTGATGCCGGGGCTGGCAACCAGAAACCGATAAAGGCCATTTTCCAGAATCCTCAGATTCGTCTCATCATCACCAACCTTGACCAGTACGGCGGCGATAGTCTGACGACGAACCTGAGCCTCATAGGTGGATTCGTCCCGGCGACTGTCACGGTTCCGTCGTACGACATCGCGTTGACCCAGCCCATCCACGTCTTTACCGGGCCAACCCAGCTACCCGAAAGCCCCGTGGTCACCGATCCCAACAACCCGGTATCGTATCCCTACGTCTACGTGCTGGACCAAGGACGCACCGCACTCACACCAGGCAGCCGCGGTCAAATCGTTCGTATCAACGCCCGCGAGGGCGACACCGCCGTGACCACCTTCGACCCAGCGTCGAGCGGCACCACGCCATTCCAGATTCAGTAGCGCCAAATTTCATCGGCGCTCGCTGAAATTGACATGTGGTACGAGTTGGACCTACAGTGTAGGTAAATGACCTCCAGTGTTCGAACCACCGTCCGCGTTCTTTTCCAAACAGCCGTCGACCAGGCCAAACGCGATGGCCTCTTGCCCGGAACTCCCGACAGCATTTCGATCGAGCGGCCCAAACGCCCTGAGCATGGAGACTACGCGACCAACGCGGCACTGGCTTTCGCAAAGGCATCTGGCAAGCAGCCGCGCGCCCTGGCGGAGATCATCGTCGAACGCCTGCGGGCTGCAGGCGGTGCGGATATCTCAGAGGTGTCTGTGGCGGGCCCGGGTTTCATCAATCTGCGCTTGTCAGATGCGTTCTGGCAACGGCGGCTTCTCGCCATCCTGGCCGGAGGCAGCCGCTGGGGACAGGGAGAAGCCAAGCAGTCGCCACGCGTGCTGGTCGAATACCTCTCCGCTAACCCAACCGGTCCGCTGCACTTTGCTCATGGCCGACACGCCGCCGTTGGCGATTCGCTGACCCGTCTGCTTCGTTTCGCCGGCTACGATGTGCTGCGCGAGTTCTACCTCAACGACGCCGGAAACCAAGTCGCCATGCTGGCCCTCTCGGTGTGGGTCCGCTACATGGAAGCCGCAAAGGGGGAAGACTGGACCGGCGTGATCGTGCCCGAGGTCGCGTTTCCCGAGAACGGCTACCGAGGCAACTACATCCGAGAGTTGGCGCTCGAGTTGCTCGAACGCGAGGCAGGGCGCTTCGTCGGCGCCGTCCCCCCGGCTGACATGGAGCCGATCAAGCAGTTTGCCATCGGCCGCTGCGTGGACATGATTCGCGGCACACTGACCAAGTTCGACGTCAGCTTCGACGTGTGGCAGAGCGAGAGAGCCCTGCACGAAAGCGGCGAGGTGTCGAATACCCTCGCTGCGCTGGAACAAGCCGGCTTCATCGATCGACGCGACAACGCCGTGTGGCTGAAGACTACGGTGCTGTGGGGTGACGACAAGGACCGCGTGGTGGTCAAGTCCGACGGCTTGCCCACCTATCTGTTGGCCGACATTGCGTACCACCGCAAGAAGATCGAACGCGGTTTCGACGAGCTGTGCGACATCTGGGGCGCCGACCACCACGGCCATGTGCCGCGCATGCAGGCAGCCCTGAAGGCGCTCGGACACGACCCAAGCCGCCTGTCGGTCTTGCTCATACAGATGGTCAGCTTGTTGCGTGACGGCAAACCCATTGCCATGGGTAAGAGGGAAGGGGAGTTCATCAGCCTCGACGAGGTGATTGACGAGATCGGCCGCGATGCCACGCGATTCTTCTATCTAATGCGGCGACACGACACGCCGCTGGAATTCGACCTTGAGTTGGCCAAGCGTCAGTCGATGGATAACCCCGTGTACTACGCCCAGTATGCCCATGCCCGGTGCGCCTCGCTGCTACGCCGTGCGGCCGAATTGCAGGCCCCGCGCATGCCGCCATCGGCCGAGCTATTCGCGCGATTGAGTTTGCCCGAGGAGATTGCGCTTCTGCGCCGGCTCTCGGATTTTCCCGATTTCGTCGAGGATGCGGCCGCAGCCCGCGAGCCGCATCGATTGGTGTCGTTCATCAGCGAGCTGGCAAGCGAATTCCAAAGCTACTACACCCGGTTGCAGAAAGTTCACGGCGACTCGGTCCTGCCCCAAGAGCGCCAGCGCGTGGGCAATTGGCGCGCGACCTGGGACTGGCAGAAGACCGCAGCACGGCTGCACTGGGTCGAAGCCATCCGACAGGTGCTTGAGACCGCGCTGGGCCTCGTGGGAGTTTCGGCGCCGACTGTCATGAAACGTATAGGCGAGGAGGGAGACGAGGCCTCGTAGCGTCTCGACTCAACTTCCCACTTTTTTCGAGGAGCGAAGCATGGGTTACACTTCCGGAGTAGCGATGGATCAACGAGGTCTTCGCGATGTTGAACGCTGGCGCGACAAGATCGAAGTCCGCCTCGACAACCGCCAAGTGTTTTTCTTGTTCTTTGGCAGTGCTCTGGTGGCCTGTCTGCTGTTCGTTCTGGGCGTCGTGGTGGGCAAACGACTGGAATCGCGGGGCCGCGCGGTCGCGCCCGAGGTGGAAGACCCACTGGCCTTGCTCGACAAAGTTGCCACCACGCCTCGGTCCACCCAGGCGCCGGCCGTGACCTTTCCGCAGACGCTCTTCGGTGGCAAGAATGCGGCAACTGGTGCAAAGCGGAGCGACCTGAAACTGGCTGAGCCCAAGCTGGCGGATCCCAGCAAGAGCGAGGCAGGCAAAGTCGCCGAGGCCGGCAGGCCGACCACCAGGAACGGCGAGCCAAGCCAGACGGCTTCGGCCGCGCCAGAGAAGCCTTCCACCAGGCCGGCCAACGGCAAGCTGGTTGCCTCGCTCGACGGCAAGGTGGGCTCCCCTGCGAAAGCCGCGGAGGCCACATCTGTGCCCAGTGCCGCAAGAGCTGCGACCGCGGCTCCTCCGCCCGCGGCACCTGCTCCCAGCAAGGCAGCGGTCGCGGCTGTGCCGGCTGCGCAGCAACCCTCCGAGGCGGCGCCCGCGCCGTCGAAGAATACGCCAGTCCCGGTCATCGGCGCCGCGGCCACTGACTCGGCCAAAGGCAAGGTGCATTTCACCTTGCAGCTCAGCTCGTTCCAAGACCGCGCCGAGGCCGAGGCGTTCGCCGCGAAATTCGGCTCCGAGAAAACCTATCTAGTGGTTTCCGATCTGCCGGGCAAGGGTACCTGGTACCGCGTGCGCGTGGGCGATTTTGCCACGGCTAAGGATGCCATAGCCGGCAAGCTGGCCTTCGAGAAAAGGCACGGCGTGATCGCGTACGTGGCGCAGCGATAGCGGTTTTCGGCCAGGCGAGGTACTCTCGCCCACGAGGGTCGCAAGGGTCGCGCAGCTACCTGGCCAGGACGCCACATTCGACCCGAATAGCAGACCAAGAAGACAGAGAGACTCTCGATGCTTCACCTGCTGCTTGTGCTGTCCTTCGCCTCCGGGATGTGCGGTATTGCGTACGAGATCCTTTATGCGCGACTGCTGACCACATACCTGGGCGACATGTTCTTCGTGTCAGCCGCAATCCTGGCCACCTTCCTGCTGGGGATCGCCGTGGGATCGCTGCTAGCGCGCCGTCTTGTCCGTTGGCTGTGGACAGTCGAGCTTCTCATCGGTTTGTACGCGGCGGTGCTGGCCACGGTGTTCTCTGTGTTTGGGCAGGAGGCGCTGCGCAGCCTGTACCCACAAACTGCTGGCAAGCCAGCGCTGGTAATCGTAGCTGTGTTCGTATTTCTGATCCTGCCGGCGACCCTGGTGGGGTGCAGCGTCCCGCTGTTCGCGGCCTACTGTCGGGGCCACTCGGGCTCGCGCAGCTCGGGCGCGTGGTTTGAGAAAGTCTACGGCTTCTACAACCTGGGGGCGACTTTCTGTGTGCTCCTCATCGAGTTCTTGCTGTTGAGGAGGCTGGGCATCCGCAACACCTTGTTCGCCATCGCGGGCGTGAATTTCGCCAGCGCAGCTGCGCTGTTTCGCATTCCACCGCCGCCAACCCCGACCGAAAGCGAGCCGTTCCGACTGACCGCCGTGCGCCGGCCGGCGCTGGTCCTTTTCATCGCCAGCATCCTGAGCGGCGTCTTCCAAATGGTGTTTCTGAAGTTCGTGGAGGTCTTCTTCGGCCCATATCACGAGAACTTCGCGCTCTCGGTGGCGCTGGCGCTGCTGGGTATTTCCGTCGGAACCTGGGCCGCCGAGCGGCGCAAGTGGCCGTTTCAACGCGTGCTGCTGTGGGGAGCGGCTGCTCTTGCCACGACGTTCTTGTTGCTCTACCCCATTGCGCGCCTGTGGGGCTACGTGAACGCCTTCTTCACCGACCTAGGCTTGCCCACAACCGTGGGCAAGGCTTTCTGCCTCCTGCTCATGGGTATCGTTCCCTTCTCGGTCTTCGGCAGCACAGTGCCGGCCTTGATCCGGGAGCATCAGGGCCATCGGCGCGCAGTTGGGTATTTCCTGTTCGTGTCCAGCCTGGGCAATTGCGTGGGTTACCTGGCCGCGGTGTTCTGGGTCTACCAGAGCTTCTCCTACCGAAGCATCGTCCTCTTGCTAGCGGGATTGTTGTTGGCCAGCGGGGTCGCGGCGGGCCCGGTTCGGAACATCATGCGCCTGTCGGGAGCATTGGCCACCACCGTCGCAGCCATGATTGTCCTGGTAATGGTGTGGCCCGAGTGGATCTTCTCGCTGGAGTACCAGTCCTTCGTGTCCCCGGCGGCTCTACAGAGGACCACGGAGAGCTTCGCAAGCACGGAGGTTCTGCGACGCTTCGACAGTCATATCAGCGTGGTGACATCGAAGAGCGGGGCGGAGAGCTTGAACATCAACGGCCACCGCAGCCTGATGTCGTACCGTGGGCAGACCATTCCCACCGAGATCGTCTACGGTCTGGTCCCGGCCAACTTTGCCCCACGGCGAGGCCACGCCCTGGTGTTGGGTGTTGGCACGGGAATGTCGGCCGGCACGGCGGCGCTGCTGTTTCAACACGTGACCACGGTGGAGATCAACCCGGCCATGTTGGAAATGCTGCCGCGTTGGCGCGAGCACAACTTCGATCTGCACCTGCGCAAGAACGTAACACTTGTGCTCGACGACGGCCTCTCATTGCTGGCGCGCAAGGGTGAGCCCTACGACGCCATCATGAACACGGTCACCGGCCCGCTGTATTTCTCATCGAGCAAGCTCTACACCAAAGACTTCTTCGACCTGGTCAAGGCGCGGTTGGCGCCTGACGGCATCTACACCATGTGGTTCGATGCCCACGCGACCGACGAGGGAGCGCGTATCATTTTCACCACGCTGACCCACAGCTTTGCCGACTGCATCTTCGTTTTCCTGCGTACCGGCTACAGCCAGGTGATCTGTTCGCAGCAGCCTATTCAGGCGCGGCCCATTCCCGAAGACCAGTGGCCCGAGCCCATCCGGGCCAAGCTGGCCGATCGCAACCTGACGCCCGTCGCGGCGCTGGTCGACGCGCTGGCGCTGCCTGCGCATCATCTCTTCGATACTGCGTGGAAGGCGCCGGTTAACACCTTCGATTTGCCGGCTCTGGAATACACCATGGCGTCCAGTTCGCTGCGTCTGGAGAACGAAACCTTCCAGTCCTACACGACACTGCGGGTGGATTTCCGAAAATCGGCGTTCCGCAGCCAGCCTCTCAACGATGCTGAGCTATCAGTCCGCTGCGCACGCCTGCGTATTCTCGGGGGAGTTGCGTTGCCCGAATGTCTCTCCGCCCTGGGCATCCAGGACGCGGGACTGGCGCCCTACGAGTACGTGCGAATGGTACTGGACCATCTTCGCGGAAGAATCGGCCTGGAAAGAGAGACTCTCATCGGTCGCCTGATGGCGCTGGGGCACACCGACGAGGCGCTAGCTGAACTCAAGGATTTGGTCGCGGTTGGGGGAGAGACTGCGCGCACCCGCCTAGCCGAAATCTGGGGCCAGTTGCGCGACGCCGGCACCGTTTCCGACGCGGCTTTGTCCGACCTCATCCAGCTCGACCCGCTGCTGCCCGACAGCCGCCGTGCCATCATCGCGACTCTGTTGCGTCGCGAGCAGTGGGGCCTGGCCTTGCGCCACTCCGAAATCCTCAAGCGCATGCGCGACCTCAACGAACGAGACGCAATCGTGACGGCCCAGCTACAGCAGTTTACGGCCACGGGGGCTCCATGACCGACCGGGGGCAACTGCGCCCGCTGCTAGCGGCCACCGCGTCCTCCGGCGCGGCCGCACTGATGTACGAAACGCTATGGACCCGATCCCTGGCGATTGCGCTTGGCTCGACAGTGCAGGCGGCCGCGGCAGTGTTCGCCGCGTTCCTGGTCGGGCTCGCGCTGGGCGCGGGCCTGTGCGGGACGATCATCGACCGCACCCGGCGAGTGATCGTCATCTACGCCGCTATCGAGATTGCCATTGCGCTGGCGGCAGTTGGCACCGGGTTTCTGCTGTACTACGCGCGTGAGAGTCTTTCGGCGACACTGGGGCAGAGCATCGGCGCGGTGGGAATGCTGCGCGCTTTTGGCATCACACTTGCGCTGGTACTGCTGCCGACTTTGCTCATGGGCGCAACATTCCCAGCCTTGTTGGCCGCGGCCCGGCGGCTCGGCGCTGGCGCGGTTGAAATGACCCGTTTCTACGCGGTGAACACGCTTGGCGCCGCATTGGGCACGCTGGCCTGTGGGTGGATCACCATACGCATTCTGGGCGTGACGAATTCGCTCCTAGTTGCCGGAGGACTCAATGTCGTGTCCGCCGTGCTGTGTTTGCTGGCCGCGCGCCATAAGGGCGACACGACTCCGGCGGAGAGTGTTCTGCATCTGGCCCGGGCTGGCGTTGAGCCAGCGCAGGCGCCCAGCCAGGCCCTCTTGCTCGCCAGCGCGGTCCTGAGCGGAGCGGCTGTGCTGTCCCTCGAGGTGGTGTGGACTCGGCTTGCCTCGTTCACGCTCGGGAACCGGTGTTTCGCATTTTCCACGTTCTTGGCTTGGGTGCTGCTTTGGCTGGCGGCAGGATCTTGGCTGGCAGGCCGGCTGGTTCACCGCTTTACGGGGCGCTCCTCGCTGTTACTCGCCGTGCTGCTACTCGCTGGGGCGGTCGGTATCGGCAGTTCCATCTCGCTGGTGAATACGTGGATCGCAAGCCCGGGCAATTTGGTGCAGATCTTTCCCCACAGTCCGGCTGCGGTGGTACTGGTGCGCGTGCTCGGCATGGGACTGCTGATGGCGCTGTTTCTACTGCCGCTGGGCTGCCTCTTTCCCGGCGGACTGGCCTGTCTGCGCACTATTGAGACGCGCACGGGAAATGCGGCGGGACGATACTACCTGTGGAACACCCTGGGCTCGGTGACAGGATCATTGCTTGCTGGTTTCGTGGCCATCCCAGCTATCGGCTCATTTGCCTCTGCGGTCGCCGTGGCCTCGCTGTGCAGCCTGGCTGCCTTGACCGTGTTTCTGTTTCTGGCGCGCAAGTCGCACAATCGGCGCGCGGCCGCTGTTGGCGGGCTGGCGGCACTTGCCGTCCTGGTCATCGTGCCGCTGGTCGTCCCGGCGCAACTGCGTTCCATCCGTCTGGACGAGCGTTCCGTCACTCGCGTTGAAGACGAATGGGGGGTATTCCAGGTGACCGAACTTGCCGACGGACGGCTTCGCGTGACCAACAACCGTACCGAGCTGGTCTTTTTGGCCGGCGACTTCTCCACCTCCTATGTGCAGCAGATGCAAGGGCACCTGGCTTCCTTCATGCGGCCCCAGGCACGAACTGCTCTCGTGCTGGGCAGTGGCTACGGGATCACCGCAGGGGCGCTGGCGGCCAACCCGGGCCTCGAACGCATCGACGCCGTCGAGATCGTGCCTGCCATGGTGGCTGCGGCCGACTTGTTCGAGCCCTTCAATCTGTCCTATCATCGACAGCCCCGGGTCAGGGTGTTTGTGGACGACGGCCGGCACTTCTTGGCTCACAGCCAGCAGAAGTACGACATCGTGTCTATCAACGTATCTGACCCGCATCTACCCGGTGAATCGTCATTGTTGCATGCCGACTTCTACAGGGTGGTGAAACGTCATCTCAATCCGGGCGGCGTGGTGGTCCAGCATGCCTTTGGCAGCGACGCCAAGACGGTGCTCTCGACACTGCAACGCTCGTTCCGTCACCTGCGCCTCTTCCCCACGTACCACAACGGGTACAATGTGGTGGCCGCGGAAGAAACCCTGACGCCATCGCAGGCCGAGGTGGCCCGACTGGCCGCCCTGCCATCGCTGCGCGACGCCCTGGCTGGCATCGGCATCCTGCCGCCCATTGATCCGTGGGCCATCTTCTCCCGCGGGCGGAAACCATCCCAGCTTCCCGCTCTCTTCGACTCCACCCTGCTAGCGACGGATGATCGTCCCATCTTGGAGTTTTCCCAGGCCGGGGATCCGTTGCTGTGGTTCTCTAGCAACGAGTGATGCCCAGCGTGTTCAACTCGCAGAGCGCGGTCAAAGCGCCTCGCTCAAAACATCAACCCGACGTTGACATGGAACCGCCATGAGCTGTCGCCTGGCTTCGGGTTGAGCGGTATCGCGAAGGCCAGGCTCACGTCGCCAATCGGCAACTTGAAGACAAAGGGCGCAAAGCCGAGGCCGTGGCGAAAATCCGAGGCTGACAGTCCGTCAAACGAAAATGCCACCACGCCGCTGTCGAGAAACACGGACCCGTACCAGGGACGCGCGATGGGGAATTGCAGGTCGATGTTCTGTATGAGCCGCAAGTTGCCACCGACCGGTTGGTACTGAACGGCGAACGCACTTGGCACATACACCGTCTCGGTCAGAAGCCGGTCCAAATCGTATCCGCGAACCGTGGTATCGCCGCCGGCGAAGAAGCGCTCCACCCGAGGCAGAAGCGATGCGCCCCCAAGGGGGAAGCCTTGGTCGTAGCGTAGGCTGTGGCGCAGGCTCAGCCACGACAAGAGAGGCACCACCGCGAGCGAATGGCCGCTCAGCTTGATGAAGGAGTCGGAGCCGTAGTCGAAGGAGAAGCGCGGCAGAGCAAGTTCAGCCCCCACTCCGACTCTGAATCCCCGGCTTGGCACCAAGGTATTGTCGAGGCGCTGCCATTCGATGCCTGTGCTGACACTTCCCACAATGGTTCCAATGCTGACGATGTTTTCATCCTCATCGGCACCTGCCCCGCGCGCCAAGAATTCGGTGTGAAAGGTGTCGCGAAAGTTGTAGCGAACGTTAGCATCCACGCCGGGGAGCAGCTCGCGCGCAAATCCGATGAAAGTCGCGCCCGAACGCAGATCGCCCAGCCGCACCGTAGCCTGGCGCAGATAGCTGCCGCCGATCTCCAGGCGGAAAAGCGAGCCGAAAAAGCGCGGATCCAGGAAGCTCGCGCTGACCCGGGTCAGCGAAAAGCCATAGGCCCCCTGTGTGGTGAAGGTCCAGCCGTGACCGAAGAGGTTCCGGTGCTCGTAGCCCAGCGCCGCGTATCCGCCCACGGGGAAACTGGAGGTGGGCGATTTCTGGTCGGTGGAAATGCCTCCACCGATAGTTACGATGCCGAAATGATCGTGTCGTTCTTCCACTTCGACTACCATGGGAACCACCGGTTGCCGCGGACTTTCGCTGGGGAAGCTGACTGGGTTCGGGTTGTTGAAAAGCTGGATCATGGCCAAGTTGCGCTGTGCCCGTTCCACGGCACGCGTGGTCAGCAACGATCCCGGACGAATCTCGGCCCAGGTCATGATGGTGTCTTCCGTGGTCAGGAAATTGCCCCGCAGGAACACGGGGCCCACGTGCACCTGCGAACCCAGCTTGATGTTCCACACGATTGTGGCGTGATCGCCCTCGCGCTCGATGCGCGACTCGACCGTGGCGTTGCGATAGCCTTCGTCCCCCATCAGGCGTTTGAGTCGTTCCTCATCGCGACGCACGACCGCCGGTTGGTAGGGTGCTCCTATCACCGTACGCAGCGACTTGCGCAAGAACAGGTCGTCGCGGGGCACGGGCGTGGCGGGGTCGGCAGATACGAAGCGCATGTCCGCCACCCACACCAGGGGGGCTTCCTCGATGAGAAAGCGCAGGTAAAGCGCGTTGGATTTTCGCCAACCCGGCTCTTCTTCGAGCGGGATGACCGCCTTGGGCCCCGCGGGTGCCGGCCGCCACTCGCCCGGCGCTGGCGCAATCTCAGCACGCACCTTGCTTCCCGGACGACCGATACTCTCGTAGTAGTCGACCAGGCTCTGCACGTCGAGTTCGATCTGCCGTGGAGTCGCAAAACCGCCCTCGCCCAAGCCGAGGAAGCCCAGAAACGGGAACTCCTTGGTTCGAATCTCTTCCGCCAGGGTGGAAGACGACACCTGGTGGTTGCCCGCGAACTCCACCCCGCGCACTTTGAGGACCGGCCCCTCATCGATGGTGAAGACGATGCGGTCGGCGTCCTCGTCGATCCGCTCGCGCCGCCAGGTAATCTTGACCAGCATGTGCCCCCGCTCGCGGTACGCCTTTTCGAGCGTTTCTGCACCCTCGGCCGCATCAACGTCGTCGTACACGCCGTGCGCCAGGGCAGCGACGTCGCCCGTCAGCGCACCCGCGGACCGTGAGTGATTGCCCTCGAAAGCCAACTCGATGCGCCGGCGCTCTTTGACCTGGATGCCCAGGTGCACATCCTTCTCGCTGTGATCCACGCTCGAATTGGGGTCAAAGTCATCGGTGACACGTGCGCCGGGATAACCGAGCTTGGCGTAGCGC
>Ga0265316_10003606_pt1 | contig 15609 bp, 10 predicted proteins | sample 4522metaG_FD_202092 | JGI IMG/M metagenome (GOLD analysis project Ga0265316, IMG submission 202092) | Rhizosphere microbial communities from Carex aquatilis grown in University of Washington, Seatle, WA, United States - 4-5-22 metaG | ecosystem: Host-associated > Plants > Roots > Rhizosphere >...
TGGATACGATTGCATTACGCTTATCCTAAAGATTTTCCTAAGGATTTACTCAGAGTCATCAACGATAATCCTAAAGTTTGTAAATATTTAGATATTCCATTTCAGCATATCAGTGATAACATGTTGCAAAAGATGCGTAGAGGGATGAATAAAGATAAAACAATTAGACTCATAGAAACTATTCGTTCAGCCATTCCAGAAATTGCATTACGAACAACTCTTTTGGTTGGCCATCCGGGTGAAACTGAAAAAGATTTTGAAGAAATGGTTAAGTTCTTGCAAGATACTCGTTTCGATAGACTAGGAGTTTTCAAATATTCTCATGAGGAGAATACTTATGCAGCAGCAAATTATACAGATAATGTTAGCTTAGCCACAAAAAACAAAAGAGCTGACATCATTATGTCAATCCAAAAAAATATTTCAATGGAAACTAACAAAAAAACTATTGGACGGGAATATAAAGTAATTATTGATCGCAAAGAAGATTCGATCTTCATTGGTCGAACTCAATTTGATTCACCAGAAGTTGATAATGAAGTGATTGTGAAATCAACCAAACCAATAAAAATAGGTAATTTTTATACTATACGAATAAAGGAATCAAGTGAATATGATTTAATTGGAGACAGAGTTTAATTCTGGTTACTATTTATATTACCCTTAACCTCAATAGGTTCAACATCGATTTTAATTTCTTGCTTTTCTTTATCAAACCCAATCCTAATATTATCCCCTTCATTAATATTAGCTTTTATAATAACTTCAGCCATAGGGTCCTCTAAATATTTTTGAATGGCTCTTTTGAGTGGTCTTGCACCAAACTGAATATCATAGCCCCGTTCAATAATAAAATCTCGGGCCTCATCACTTAATGTTACCTTATAACCTAAGGTATGAATTCGATCATATAGACCTTTTAACTCAATATTAATGATTTGTGAAATATGCTCTTTGGTTAATGTATTAAATAATACAACATCATCTATACGATTTAGAAATTCAGGAGCAAAAGTCTTCTTCAATGAATTTTGAATCACACCTTTTGCATATTCATTAATTTGTGATGCTTTAGCATTGGTACTGAAACCGACACCTTGTCCAAAATCTTTTAACTGTCTGGTTCCTATATTAGAAGTCATGATTACTATGGTATTCTTAAAATCAACTCTTCTGCCTAAGCTATCTGTCAAAATACCTTCATCGAGCACTTGCAATAAAATATGGAAAACATCGGGATGAGCTTTTTCGATTTCATCTAATAAAACTACTGAATAAGGTTTTCTTCTGACTTTTTCTGTCAACTGACCACCTTCTTCATATCCAACATAACCCGGAGGTGCACCAACCAAACGAGATACTGAAAATTTCTCCATGTATTCGCTCATGTCTACACGGATTAAGTTGTCAAAACTCTCGAATAGATATTTTGCGAGAACTTTCGCCAATTGCGTTTTTCCAACTCCAGTTGGCCCCAAGAAAATAAAAGTACCAATTGGCTTATTGGGATCTTTTAATCCTGCCCGGTTTCGTTGTATGGATTTAACTACTTTTTCAATTGCTTCGTCCTGGCCAATTACACTACCTTTTAATTCATCTGCCATTTTTAATAGTCTGGTTCCTTCAGCCTGGGCAATTCGCTGGACAGGCACACCTGTCATCATGGCAACAACTTCAGCAACTTTTTCAGCATCGACAATTATACGGTTTTTGCTTAGTTCGTTTTCCCATTTCTGCTTTTCAACTTCTAACCGATCCTGCAATTCTTTTTCTCTATCACGAAAACTTGCTGCTCTTTCAAAATTCTGATTTTTAACAGATTTAATCTTTTCTTTCTTTGTTTCTTCAATATCTTTTTCAAGCTGTAAAATCCTATCGGGAACAACTATATTTGAAATATGCACACGAGAACCTGACTCATCCAAAGCATCAATAGCCTTGTCGGGTAAATGTCTGTCTGAAATGTAACGTGCAGTTAATTTGACACATGCATCAATAGCATCCGGAGTATATGTAACATTGTGATGGTCTTCATACCTTTCTTTTATATTATTTAGAATTTCCAATGTTTCTTCAACAGAAGTTGGTTCTATCATTACCTTTTGAAAACGGCGCTCCAATGCTCCATCTTTTTCGATATGCTGACGATATTCATCCAGGGTAGTAGCTCCAATGCATTGAATTTCTCCTCGAGCCAAAGCCGGTTTTAACATATTGGCAGCATCTAATGAACCTGTTGCACCTCCAGCACCAACAATTGTATGAATCTCATCAATAAATAATATCACATTGGGATTTTTTTGAAGTTCATTTAAAATCGCTTTCATGCGTTCTTCAAATTGACCACGATATTTGGTACCAGCTACGATTGAAGCCAAATCTAAAGCTACAACTCGTTTTCCAAAAAGAACCCTTGAAACCTTACGATGTATAATCCTCAGAGCCAATCCTTCAGCAATAGCAGATTTACCAACGCCGGGCTCACCAATTAGTATTGGATTATTCTTTTTCCGCCTGCTTAATATTTGTGCCAGTCTTTCAATTTCTCTTTCTCTTCCAACTATTGGATCTAAACGACTTTCTTCAGCAGCTTTAGTAAGATCCACTCCAAAATTATCAAGAACAGGTGTATCAGAATTTGATTTTCCCTGTTGGGGATTTTGTGGGTTACCACTTTTTCCACCAAAAGTAGATCCTCTATCATCATCTTCATCACCATAGTCGGCACTAGCCTGAGGTTGTCTTATTTCTAACTCAGTTTTAATGCTATTATAATTGACATTTTTTTCAGAAAGAATTCGTGAAACAGAACTGCTTTCATCTCTGAGAATAGCAAGCAGTAAATGTCCTGTATTTATAGTTTCATTTTTAAGAGATCTGGCTTCCAGATACACCATCTTTAATATTCTTTCGGCTGATTTGAGCAACGGTAAATTTTCTGTATCTTTAATTTTAATTGATCCTTCAGGCTTAATTGAACGTTCAATATTCTTTTTTAGCTCAGAAAAATCCATACCCATTTCAGTTAACATTTCTACAGCAACACCATCTCCCTCACGCAATATGCCTAAGAAAAAATGTTCTGGTCCAATATAAGCATTGCCTAGCCGAATAGCTTCTTCTTTGCTATATGACAATACGTCTTTTATTTTCTGCGAAAACTTAGCATCCATATTATTTCTTGTCAATTACCTATTCACTATTAAAAAATACAATCAAACACTCGATAAAATATTAATTTTACAAATTAATCACAATTACTACATTATTAAAAGTAGCCAAATTTCTAAAAATCTGATATTAACAATAAACAGACCTTTTATCATTCTGTTTACAAATATAGTCCAATTCTGATAAATAATTTTAAACATTAAATGTTAATAATTATCGGGCGCCACGGTTCATTATTAGTTAAGAAATAGCTAAATTCGTGGTTTTCTTACAAACTTGAAAAATATTTCTATATGGCTGAAGGAGAGCGAATAATACAAATAAATATTGAAGAAGAGATGAAAACTGCCTACATAGATTATTCTATGTCGGTTATAGTTTCACGGGCCTTACCTGATGTACGTGATGGATTAAAGCCAGTTCATCGAAGAGTATTATTTGGAATGTCTGATTTAGGGTTAGCTTCTAATCGATCTTATAAGAAGTCGGCAAGAATAGTGGGAGAGGTGCTAGGAAAATATCATCCTCATGGTGATACCTCAGTATATGATGCAATGGTACGAATGGCGCAAACCTGGTCCCTTCGTTACCCTTTAATTGATGGTCAGGGTAACTTCGGTTCGGTGGACGGCGATAGTCCGGCAGCAATGAGATATACTGAAGCCCGTTTAAAAAGGATTACTGAGGAAATGCTGACAGATATTGATAAAAATACTGTCGATTTTCAGCTCAATTTTGATGATTCGCTTGAAGAACCGTCGGTCTTACCGACCCGTATACCTAATCTTCTAATCAATGGAGCATCTGGTATTGCTGTGGGAATGGCTACCAATATGCCTCCTCATAATTTAACAGAAGTTATTGATGCAACTATAGCATATATTGACAACAATGAAGTTACTACAGATGACCTGATGAAATATGTAAAAGGTCCTGATTTTCCTACTGGAGGAATTATTTATGGATCATCAGGTATTCGGGAAGCTTTTGAGACTGGCCGTGGGAAAGTTATAGTTAGGGCAAAATCTGAAATTGAAGTCACTGAGAGCGGTCGTGAAAAAATTATAGTAACCGAAATTCCTTATATGGTTAATAAGGCAGAGCTTATACAAAAAACAGCTGACCTTATAAATGAAAAAAAGATTGAAGGTATTTCTTATATTAACGATGAGAGCGATCGCGATGGGATGCGAATTGTTATAATATGCAAAAAAGAAGCAACTGCCAATGTAGTATTAAATAAACTTCTAAAATATACCCAACTTCAGACTACATATAATGTAAACAACATTGCACTGGTAAATGGACGTCCAAGAACACTGTCCTTGAAACAGTTAATTCATTATTTTGTAAAACACCGTCATGAAGTTGTTGTCCGTCGAAGTCAATTCGAATTAGATGAAGCAGAAAAGAAAAAACATATTTTAGAGGGTTTGTTGATTGCATTAGATCATTTAGATGAAGTGATAAATCTTATTCGATCGTCCAAAACACCTGACGAAGCAAAAGACGGATTAATGAAAACGTTTGGTTTGACTGAAATTCAAGCCAAGGCTATCCTCGAACTTCGTTTGCAAAGATTGACTGGTCTTGAACGTGACAAAATAAAGAATGAATTTAACGAACTCGTAAAATTAATTGAATATTTAAATCAAGTTCTTTCGGATGAACAATTGAGAATGAATATTATAAAGAAAGAACTTCAGGAAGTAAAAGAAAAGTATGGTGATGCAAGAAGAACAGAAATCAGACCCGATGAAACTGAGTTCAATCCGGAAGACTTTTATGCTAACGAAGATATGGTAATTACTATATCGAGGTTGGGTTATATTAAACGTACACCATTGACCGAATTTAGAACGCAGATTAGGGGAGGAGTTGGTGCCAAAGGAAGTACGACCAGAGATGAGGATTTTCTGGAATATATGTTTAGCGCAACGATGCACAATACTATACTTTTTTTCACAGAGAAAGGAAAGTGCTTTTGGCTTAAAGTTTATGATGTTCCAGAAGGAACAAAAATATCCAAAGGAAGAGCTGTTCAGAACTTATTAAATATTGAACCCGATGATGCCATAAAAGCATTTATTAATGTTGCAAGTCTTACTGACGATTTATTTATTAAAAATAATCATATTATATTATGTACAAAAAAAGGAACCATTAAGAAAACTCTTCTTGAAGCATATTCCAGACCAAGACAAAATGGAATTTTAGCAATTAATATTAAAGAGGACGATAGCTTAATAGAGGCTAAACTTACAAATGGCAATAATGAAATTCTTCTTGCAATCAAATCTGGAAAGGCTATAAGGTTTAATGAAAGTACTGCAAGACCGGTAGGTAGAAATGCATCAGGAGTAAGAGGAATTAGACTTGCTAGCAAAAGTGATGAGGTAGTTGGTATGGTTTGCGTTTCAGTACCGGAAACGACTGTAATGGTAGTGTCTGAAAATGGTTATGGTAAACGTTCAGATATTTCTGATTACCGAATAACAAACAGAGGGGGAAAAGGGGTGAAAACTATCAATATTACTCCTAAAACCGGTGATTTAATTACGATTAAAGGAGTAAGTGATAATGAAGATCTTATGATAATAACAAAAGCTGGCTTAACTATCAGAATGGCAATTTCTGATTTTAGATTGACAGGAAGAGCAACTCAAGGAGTTAGACTCATAAATCTGAAAGAAAATGATTCCATTGCTGCAGTGACTCAGGTACCTAAAAGCCAGGAAAATGAGACTAAAGAAATTACAGATGCTGAAGAGCCAATAATTGAAGAATAATTGATAATTCTATTTTATTAACTTTACATTTTTAAAACAAAAATTTATATAAAATGAAAAAAGCATTTTTAATAATCCTGGCAATGCTTGTCACAATGTATGCCGGAGCTCAAAAAAAGATGATTAGTGCTGCTCAGGATGCACTTGAAAAAGGTGAACTTGATAAAGCATGGGAGTCAATTCAAACAGCTAAAAATAGTGTTGAGACTAAAGACAATCCTAAAACTTATTTTGTGATGGGACAGATTTTGCAAGCGGTCAGTAAATCAACCGACTCTAAATATGCTGCAATTTCTGAAAATCCAGTGGTTGATGCGTTCAATAGTTATCAGAAAGCTTTGGACATCGATCCTAAAAAACGTTATAGCAGTGATGTAAGTAAAGCATTTCTTGATATTTCAGGAATTGGTCCTGCAAAAGACTTATCTACAATTGCTTCAGTTAAAGCAATTTCTGAATATGAAAAGAAAAATTACGATAAAGCTTTGGAGCTTTTTGAACTTGTACTTTCAATCGAAAAATATACAATATTCAAGGATTTAATAGATACTTCAATAATTTTTAATTGCGGATTAGCAGCTGTTAATGCAAAAAAATATGATAAAGCAATTATGTACTTAAAAAAAGTTACAGATCTTAAATATGGTGGAGGAAGTTCTTATTCATGGTTAAGAAGTGCCTATATGTCTAAAGGGGATACTGCTTTAGCTACAGCCACAATGCAAAAAGCCTATGAAATTTATCCTAATGACTTATCGGTATTGGTTGATCTCGTCAATTTCTATTTGACAAGCGGTCAAATTAAAGAAGCCTTTGATTACTTAAATAAAGCCAAGGAAAAAGATCCCAAAAATGTATCATTTATATTTGCTGAGGGGACCTTATATGAAAAAATGAACCAGCCGGATAAAGCACTTGAAGCTTACAATAGCGCAATTAAATTAGATTCTAATTATTTCAATTCATATTATAACATTGGAGTAATGTATCACAATAAAGCTAAAAGCTTATATGATAGTGCAAATAATGAAAATGACATGAAAAAATATGCTGAATTAAATAAAAGGGCTGAAGAAGAATTGAAAAAATGCATTCCTTATCTGGAAAAGGCACATCAAATTGATCCTAAAGAATCACTAACTGCCGAAACCCTTGAATCAATTTATTTCCGCTTACAAATGGATGAAAAATTACTTAATTTATGTGAAGAGATGCATCAATATTATCCTAAAGACGAAACCCATGCTAAAATGCTAAAGAATATATACGTAAAGCTTAAAATGGATGACAAATTAACTAAGCTAAAAACAGAAATGGGTTGGTAAGTTAAAAGGGGGCAAAACGCCTCCTTAATTTATTTTTTATATTTAACATAATATTAATTATAGGACATTTGATATTTAAAAATTATAAGTATTTTTCTTAGCATAAAATTGATTTGTTAAGTAATAACATATATCTTATTTAAGATTAAATTTAAATTATACATATATCGTATTCATTTAAATATTTTCTATTTTTTTTTCAATATCCAACAATAGTAATTCTTATTAAAATGAATTAATTTTATTTATGATTTTTGAAAACAAAATATTGCAATTCAATTTATTGTATATTTTTCAGCTATTATTCAATTGCACAGTAAAATTATTTTTTTATTTTTTTTACTTAAAATATTCTCGGTTTTCAATGAAAAATGTATTATTGCACAAAAAATGCTGAGTACTGAAATATGGAAAAACTAAATAAAGTAATCAATTATCAAAATCTGACTTCCGATTTAATTGAATTACTCAATAAAAAATATCCCGATGGTTATCAGAATCATGTTATTAAGGTAAATACACCAAAAAAAGACTCATTTTATGGAGTTACCTTAGACACGCCTGATACCAGCTACTTGATTAAAGTACCTGTAAAGATAGATTCGAATCCTGAGGAATTTGAAGAAAAGGAATTTGAAGAGGAAGAAACCATTACTCCTGACGAAAATTATTCTGAAAACAGTGAGGATTTTGAAAATATTCCGGATGAGGAAAGTTAAAATATTGTTTTATTTCGTTCAATATTGAATTCTGACATTTAAAAGTCATTTTGTTACTTCATTCATCCAATAGCGGCTTCCGCGAACGTAATTTCTTTTTAGCTGAATGATTCGCTTTGTCAGATAACCTCTTTTTAATAGATGTTTTGCCTGGTTTGGTTTTTATTCTGATCTCCTCCGGCTCTAAAGCTTTGTTAATCAGAATTAGGAACTTTTTTATTGCTATTGATTTATTTACTGACTGATATCTTTCTTTCGAGACATTCAGTTTTAATTGTCCATTTTTACCAATTTTTGTTCGCAAACGGTTTTTAATTATACCTTTTGAACAACCATCCAATGCCACTGATTTTTCTACTTCAAAAATTAATGTTATTTTGGTTGAAACTTTATTTACATTTTGACCACCTTTCCCTGAACTTCGAGTTGCCTTAAAAATAAGTTCTTTCAGAAGATTAATCTTATTAATATTGTGTCTTTGAATATTATTCATAATCTAATTCTAATAAATACAATAACAATTAAACCCTTAATTCATGAGCATTCTATCTCTTCTGAAAATAAACCATATTGTATTATTTTTACTGATCTTAAGTATATTAACCATTATTGATTTCTTTGCTTTTCAAATAAGTATTAAGGTCCTTTATAAAAATAACAATAAATATCTTAAAATTCTTTTCACTTCTCTTTTCTGCATAATATCAATAGTAGTATATTTTTTTCTGGCATGGACTTTTTTTATTCATAAATGGAATAGAAATGTAGATGATTTTATTCATATCTATTATTTTTCAGGATGTCTGGTAATAATTTACATTTCCAAGTTTATCTTCCTTTTGTCTAATTATGCTGGGTTGCTGCTAAAATTCATAGGAATCAAATTACTTAATAAATTTTCTCATGGTAAAAATGACTATAATTTTATAAATACCAAAAATATTTCACTTATAGGACTATTTGTCGCCATTTTAACTTGTTTAACGCTTATTTATGGAGTTTTTTTTGGAAGATTTCAATACCAGATAAAATACTGCAATTTAGAGTTTGGAAATTTACCTGTTTCATTTAATAAACTAAAAATTGTTCAAATTTCTGACCTTCACATTAGCACATATCATAGCCATGAAAAACAGTTTGAGAGAATTATTGAGCTGGTTAATGCTCAAAATCCGGATATTATTTTCTTCACTGGTGACTTAATTAATAATTTTGCTGAAGAGGTAATTCCATATGTGCCAAAATTGCGGAATTTGAAAGCTAAATATGGAAAATACGCCATTCTGGGAAATCATGATTATGGAGACTATTACATTTGGCATAATGAAAAAGAAAAACAAGAAAATCATCAGCTACTGATTGCATATATTAAATCTGCAGATTTTAAATTATTAATTAATGAAAATATTGCATTGGTAAAATACAAGGATACAATTATCATTGCAGGTACTGAAAATTATGGGCCTAAGCCATACAGGCAGGCAGGAGATCTTGAAAAAACCTTAAAAGGGACAACAAGGAATAATTTTATTATGCTCCTCTCCCACGATCCTTTTATCTGGGATCATTTTGTCAGATCCCATCCAAATATTAAAGTTACGTTTTCAGGACATACACATGGTATGCAAATAGGAATTAATTGTGGCACCTTTAATTGGACTCCCTTTCACTATGGTTACAAAAGATGGAATGGATTATATAAGGAGAATAACCAATTTCTATACGTCAACAAGGGTCTGGGAGCTGGATTGTATACCGGAAGAATTGGTATGTGGCCCGAAATTACTGTATTCGAACTTAGAAGGGAAAAATAATCGACTTGTCACAATTTGGTAGATGAAAGCGCAAAACAAATTCAAATTTATAGCTTTTGGTATTAGATTGAATGCTAAATTTGATTTTTGGCACTGAAAGATTGAACAAATGAGGAATTGTATTTTAATATTTCTGTTTATTTTTTATTCATTTTCCGGAAATACACAGACACACGTCATAATTAAAGTAACAACTCTTCAGGGCACTCCATTAACTGGGGTTGTTGTATCTGAAAATTCAGCAAAGTTGCTTGGTATTACTGATGAAAATGGACTTGTTAAATTAAGCTTGAATGAGAAAAAAAACATTTGTTTTACGCTATTAGGCTTCTATGATACTTGCTTTATAGCTGAAAATTCAATAATAAAAGGTACTACTATCTCACTAAGAGAAAAAACTACAACTTCCGAAGAAATTGTAATTACTTCAAAAGAAAAAAACCTGATAATGCCAAAATTGCAATCAGGCATATTTGAAATAAAACCTGATGAATATCGCAATATGCCTAATATTGGAGGTGAAGCCGATCCGATGCGCATGCTGCAACTCTCTCCGGGAGTTTCGAAAACTGACGTCAATATGGGATTAAATGTCAGAGGGGGAAGTACAGATCAAAACCTTGTTATCATTGATGATGCCGTAATATATAACCCGTCACATTTAGCTGGTTTCCTTTCGGTTTTTAATCCATTAATCGTTAATCAGATAACAATGTTGAAGTCAGGCATTCCATCCTATTATGGTGGGCGATTGTCATCTGTTATAGATGTTGAAACTCAAAAAGAGATTCCTGAGAAAATGCATTTAAAAACCAATATTGGACTGATTATTTCTGGTTTTTCACTCCAGGTTCCGGTAATGAATAAAAAAATTGGAGTTTTTATTTCAGCTAGAAAATCCTATATCGATCAGACTGTGAAGTCTATCACACGATATATGTTGCAAAAACAACTTTCAATGTTTAACAATACGAATTACGGATTTTATGATATTAATGTTGGCATCACTATCGCACCTTCTATGAATGACAGAATCTTTATCAGTTCTTATTTTGGAAATGATGATTTCTCACTCTACAAAGCATCATTTGATGTAAACACTTCATTATCATGGAGTAATCAAGCTGTTTCTGTAAAATGGACCCATCATTTTAATAATAGATATATAATAAAAACGACAGGTTATTATTCGTATAATACATTGGATCTATTCATGGGGCAAACTGATTTCAATTTTAATCTCAGTTCAAAATTGAGTGACTTTTCTATTATTCATGAACATTCCCTTTATTTTACTAAAGCAAATTTAAAAATTGGTGTTCAGTTTCAGAAAATGCTGGTTACACCTAATCAAAGTCAGGCTCAACTAAATAGTTTTGAAGCTAATTTTGGGACTCCAAATAATTTTAATACTATAAATTTGAGTCCTTATATCCATTTGGAATATAATTTTACAAGCAAATTAGCACTATCATTGGGTGTAAGAAGCAATTTTTATTATCATTTTGGGCCTTACGACAGGTTTATTCGCGGGATGAACCAGGAAATATCAGATACTATTCATTATAACAAAAATGCAATAGTTGCAAAGTATAGCAATACTGAACCCCGACTTGCTCTCAGGTATAAGCTTGATTCTATTTCGTCAGTTAAATTCTCATTTACATATAATGTTCAATATTTGCATCAGGTAAATGTAACTGCCGTATCGTTTCCTACAGATTTTTGGATGCCTTCTTCAAACTTGCTAAAACCTGAAACAGGGATACAAATGTCGGGTGGCTATTTTAGAACTCTCATGGATAATCAATATGAAGGATCTGTTGAAGTTTTCTATAAAAAAATGAATAACCTCACAGAATTTAATGGTGGCTTACTGAGCTCAACCACAAAAGCTACAATGGAAGAAAATTTATTAGAAGGATCCGGATATGCCTACGGGTTAGAATTGTTAATACAGAAGAAAAAAGGAAAGCTATCGGGATGGATTAGTTATACCTTGTCCCGATCATTCAGAAAATTTGCAGAAATAAATGACGGTGAGCCATTTCCTGATAAATATGATCATATTCATGACTTATCTATATTGATGCAATATACAATAAATAAGAAATGGAAAACTGCTGTGGTTTTCATTTTTGCTACCGGAAGTGCTTACACTTTGCCAAATGGAAGATATCTTATCGAAGGTAATATAGTAAATCAATATGGGCCATATAATTCATTCAGAATGCCTTCTTACAACAGGCTTGATATTTCGTTTACACGTTCATTAAGAAAAAGTTCTTTCTCCGAACAAAACTTAAGTATAAATTTATATAATGTTTACAGCAGGATGAATCCTTATTTCATATATTATAAAGTAACCGGTGATTTAAGCAAATATATTTTACAGGTTACTCCTAAACCGGTTGCACTTTTTCCATTTTTGCCATCTATAAATTATGAATATAGGTTTTGAAAACATGAAACGACTTTAATGAAAATCTGAGAAGCTGTTTGGGATTTAATATTAATTTTAACACAGAGATACTTTTTGAGTAGCTTTTTGAACATTTTGGAGAAACTATTATGATAAAAGCTATTTTTGACATTCGATATATTGAGGAAACACAGAGAACACAGAGTGAAAAATCGCTTGCGATTTATTAAATCTCTGTACTTTCTCTGTTTTAAGAAAGTCAATCAAAGCTAAAGTTCTAAATGCATGTAGTATGCGGATTAATATGATAATTATTTCTCTGTGTTAATTTTTTAAAATTCCAAAACATCCCTGAATGAAAATTTTACAAAAGACATATTTATTTCTATTATTATTTTCAGCATCTGCCTGTGAACCCGACATACAAACAGAACTTCTGCCTTTAAAAAAACAAGTTGTAGTTGATGGTTGGATAGAACAAGGTAATTTTGCTTATGTATTTCTTACATACAATACACCCTATTTTAGTAATCTCGATTCTGCCTCTTTCAGGGCATTGGTAGCAACTTATGCAAAAGTTACAATAAGTGATGGGGAAAATAGTGAAATATTGACATTAATGCGGGATACAAATTATTTCCCGCCAGTTTTTTACCGTGGTACAGAATTAAAAGGAAAAGTCGGGAAAACTTATAGTTTGATAATCGTAGATAATCTTGATACGATAACCGCCTCAACGACTATTAATCAACCAGTTGTTCTCGATAGTATCTGGTTTGAATTCAATTCCAAAGGCGATTCAATGGGTATTGTCAAAGGAACTTTTACCGATAATGTAAACGTAAAAAATTATTACAGAACATTTACGAAAATAAAAAATGTAAACAAGGTTTTTGTTCCTACACTGATCTCAAATTTTGATGACAAATACTTCAATGGCGAGAGATTCACTTTTTCATTAAAAAAAGGCCCTGAAACATACCTGAAACCTGTGAAAAATATTTATTATAGCCGTGGTGACAGCATTCAGGTAAAAATAACAAGCATTGACGAAAAAAGCTATAATTTTTGGTTAAGTTACCAGAATGAAGTTATGAATTCCGGCAATCCTTTTGCCGCGAGTCATAGTAAGATAGCCTCTGATATTAACGGAGGTTTGGGTATTTGGTGCGGATATGGCAGCAGTTATTATCTTGTAATTGCAAAATAAAAGGGCCGTCAGAAAGACAGCCCTTTTTCATTTGATTATCAAATTTTATTTATTTGACGGTGGCGAAACATGATCAATGCTCCATCCATATTTGGTATTCATATCATCAATAAATGAATTCATTTCACTATACAAACCATCAAAGCCATCCTGGAAATATACATCAAGACTATTCTTTGATTTATCAGCAAATATCATGTTGAAATCTATATTCTCTGAAGTATATGTACCATCATTTGTCTGCTTCAAGTAAGCTTCAGCCTTCGCGATCATGGTATTATTATCAGCATAAACTACCACAAGAACCATGTCATTATTAATAAGAGCAACGCGCTGAGTGTTAGCAGCATCTTCAGTTATACTTCCATTGTTATATTGTTGGTCAATAGAATTCATTTTTGTATATAAATCCTTAAAGTCTACCTGACCGGCAATTTTAATATTCATTAACTGAAAATGCGCGTTTGCGTTATAAAGAATTTTGTCAGGATCTACGACTTTATTTGTATCAATAATATAAACTTCTTTTTGTAAATAAGAATCGTAATAGGAATAGGCAGTATCATATTTATAATGGTAAGCGTTTGTTATATTATTTTTGTCGAAATTACCATTAACACCACCTCCAATATCAATGATAGTAGTTGTTGAATTCTTTATTGAAAAATCAACATCAGAAGTAGATGTTGAATAATTAAGTACCGACTTGAATACGAAAGTACCAACTGTCAGAGTACTGGTTAAATTACTGGGAACTCCCTGGTCGTTATAAGTTCCAGTAAATTGAAATGACAAGCCGGTTTCGCCGTTTGCCTTGATATCAAAAGAAATTAAAGTTGGCAATTCTGTAACCGTTTGACTTCCATAAGTAAATGGACCGGTTTTCACCTGGGGAACATAAACAGTCAATATTCCGTCATTGGTTTTGCCATCTTTAGTAGTAGGGAAATTAATAACTACATTGGTCGATGAGGACACACTATCAAATGATTGTGTATCAAAGTTATAATCATATACACCAACAATTTTATTGAATTGATCAACAATTGAGACCGGTTCTGAACCTGTTTTTCTCATAGCGCCCATAATGTTTTTTACATTTTTTGTCTGACTATAAGATTTTAGTGCTTTTAGAATATTAGCTGCCGATGTATTTGTAACAATAGCAGGAGGATTTTTCTTATTTGTTGCTAGTGATAACAAGTTAACAGATGCTGACAAACCTATTGTATTATTAAGGTTTTTCATTTGATCAACTACATTGACACCCGTCTGTTCAATATCTGCTTTAGTTTGAGCGACTGTTTTTGTTGTGTAAGGTGTCTTTGTAAGAGAATCACTATTTTTAGTACCTGTATTCTCATCCTTCTTACAACCAATAAAAATTACAGCTGTCAGAGCTGCAAATAATAAGACTCTTTTTTTCATAAAATTAATTTTTAGGTTTTTGATAAATTTATCATGTACATTAATTTTTGTAAATGCAGTTATGCTGCCGTTTTATACTTAAAATATGTTAAATTGTTACAAAGATTGATATTTTTTTCTAACCGGCAAGGGTTAACTTACTTTCGTTGATTTAGATTTTTATTTAATTATGCATAATACTATTTGGTTTATTATGATTCTATAAATGAACTTAAATTTACCTGGGCAAAATATTTTTAGAAAATACTACATTAATTTTTTTTGAAAAATCAAAAAGGTCAATATCTTTGCGCCACTTTAAAAAAAAGTAGATTTCTTTGCTTGACAAATAAATAAAAGAGTTTTTCAGGTAAAATAATGTGTATTTTAAAATAGATAGTGTGATTTTGAATTTAGATTATTATAAAAGTTTGATTCAGTAGCTCAGCAGGTAGAGCACATCCCTTTTAAGGATGGGGTCCTGGGTTCGAATCCCAGCTGGATCACAATACAAACGATCCCGCCAAATGGCGGGATTTATTATTTTAAGCCAGGTGCAAGCTTGCTTGCGAACATGGCTTAAAATAATAAATAGTCGTCCCTTAAAAAGGTTTTAATATGTTGGATAATAACATGTTATTGTTAATAAAATTATCAATCAAGGCTGGCAAAATTGCAAGCAAAGAAATAATTTTAGCGAAAACCTTGCAAAATGGTCGGAAAAACAGAAAAGGTACCACAACTTGATATTT
>Ga0265316_10003609_pt1 | contig 15603 bp, 7 predicted proteins | sample 4522metaG_FD_202092 | JGI IMG/M metagenome (GOLD analysis project Ga0265316, IMG submission 202092) | Rhizosphere microbial communities from Carex aquatilis grown in University of Washington, Seatle, WA, United States - 4-5-22 metaG | ecosystem: Host-associated > Plants > Roots > Rhizosphere >...
CTCACCTGCCATAACACCGATGCCGTCACCAGGCGCGGTCTGGCCCGCGATGGTCAGGTTGCTCTTGACCGACACGGCGGATTGCAGATTGACGTACCCGCCGACGTCGAAAACCACGATGCGGTTGCTCGCACTGACGGCGTCGCGGAAGGATCCGGTGCCCGTGTCGTTCAAATTGGTCACGTGGTACACGGCATAGCCGCGTCCGCCGGTCGCTTTCTTGCCAAAGCCGAGCGCGCCGGGAAATGCGACGGCGGGACCGGACGGAATGGAGGAGCCACCCGTACGAGTCGCGCCGCCCGTGCTGCCGGTGACTCCACCTGAAGCGGTCGTACCACCCGCTGCGCCGCCGGTTACGCTCTTCGTGCCGCCCGCCGCGCCGCCAGTGGTGATCGTACCGCCCGCGACGCCGCCGGTGACGCTCTTCGTGCCGCCGCCAACTGCGCCGCCAGTACTGATCGTGCCGCCCGCTGCACCGCCGGTCGCGCCGCCAACAACGATCGTGCCGCCCGCCGCGCCGCCGGTCCCTCCCTTGCCTCCGGTCGCGCCGCCAGTGCCAATCGTACCGCCTTTGGATCCTCCGGTATTTGCCACGCCACCTGTGTCCGTCACGCCGCCGGGGACAGCGCTACCACCAGGACTGCTCGTGCCGGCAGCAGTCATCCCGTCGAGGACGAGCGCACCGCCGGTCGCGCCGCCAGTGCTGAGGCCGCTGCCACCGCTCGCCACAGTACCACCCGATCGCCCAGCGCTGCCTGGATTGGAGTTGCCACCCAGGCTGCCGCCAGAGCTTGGCGCTACGGAACTGTTTCCTCCAGCTCCTGCGATGCTGCCCTGGGGTGCGCCGCTGCCCGAGCAAGCGCCAGCAAGTGCGGTGCCCAGGATCGTGATGCTCAGAAGGACTTGGCGATTTCTCATGGTGCTGCCTTTCCGCATTCCTTATTCCCTATTAGGGTCGCTCTACTCGGTCGGCGGGTCTATTCAAACTTGAGAAAGCTGCTAACGCCGCTGATGTCCACCCGCGCCACAAGATCGGCATCCCTCGCGGTGCCAACTGCTATTGCGCATCGAGACGTCCATGTTGACAACATCCGCAAGTTCGAATGGTAGGCTGCCTCTCTCACCAGCATCTAACGAGGGTTCATGGCCAAACAAACCGCACTGATTACAGGGGCTTCGGCAGGGCTGGGGCGCGAGTACGCCCAGCTCTTTGCCAAAGATGGGCACGACCTGGTGCTGGTGGCGCGTCGGCGCGAACGCCTCGATGAACTGGCGCGTGAATTGACGGCCGCGCACGGGACCGCCTGCACGGTCATCGCAGCGGATCTTGTGGCGCCCTCTGCCGCACGGCTCATCGCCGACCAGGTGCAGGCCGCCGGCCTCGCCATCGATTTTCTGGTCAACAACGCGGGGTTCGGCAAGCGCGGCTCCTTCGCACAGTCGGAGGTCAGGCCCCAGCTCGAAATGATCGACGTCAACGTGCGAGCCCTGGTCGAGCTGACCCACCTGTTCCTGCCGGGCATGCTGGAGCGCAAGCAAGGACGCATCCTCAACATCGCCTCGATGGCCGGCTTCGTGCCCGGACCGTTCATGGCGACCTACTACGCCAGCAAGGCTTTCGTGCTCAGCTTCACCGAGGCCCTGGCGCAGGAACTGCGCGGCACCGGTGTCACAGTGACCGCAAGCTGCCCTGGGCCCACGGACACCGAGTTCGGCGAGGTCGCGGGCAGCAGCAAGTCCAATTTGTTCAAGCGCCACGTGGCCGACGCAGCCTCGGTGGCCCGGCACGGCTACCGTGCCATGCTGGCCGGCAAGGTGGTGGCCATCCCGGGGCTGCAGAACAAACTCAGCGTGCAGTCGGTCCGCATCGCCCCACGCGCCGCAGTCCGCGCCATTTCCGGCAAACTGAACAGCGATCGGGCACCGGATCGGCACTGAGCTTCGTGTCAGCGGCACTCCCCGATTGTGACGATTGCGGGTCGGATTGTTTCCGGCTTGTGTTGTTTCCGCTGATTGACGAATCGTAGTGACAAGCGTCGGCCGTCCATTAGACTAGCCACTTCGTGCGAAGGGCAAGTGGCCCACCACCCACGTTGGGGGGAGCGGCGTGGATCTTCTGAGAAAACAGACCGCCAGACCTCAGAAATTGCGGCGCCCACCAAAAGTGCGCGCCAGCGCGCCTGTGGCCCGACGTCGTCGCGAGCTAGGCGATGCATTCCCCATCGTCGGCATCGGCGCGTCGGCTGGTGGACTGGAAGCCATCGAACAGTTGTTACACCACTTGCCCGCGAGCAGCGGCATGGCCTTTGTCGTGGTCCAGCACCTGGATCCCACACAAAAGGGCATGATGGTGGAACTGCTCCAGCGGGCCACGGCCATGAAGGTCGTCCAGGTCAAAGACCGCCTCAGGGTCGAGCCGGATCGTGTCTACGTGATCCCGCCCAACCAGGACATGTCGATCCTGCACGGGGTGCTGCACCTGCTGGCACCGGTGGCGCCGCGCGGGTTGCGCCTACCCATCGACTTTTTCCTGCGCTCGCTGGCCGACGACCAGCGTGACCGAAGCATCGGCGTGATCCTTTCGGGCATGGGCTCGGACGGCACCCTGGGCGTGCGGGCCATCAAGGAGCACGCCGGCGCGGTCTTTGTGCAGGCGCCCGCCTCGGCCAAGTTCGACGCCATGCCTCGCAGTGTGATCGACGCCGGGCTGGCCGATGTGGTGGCGCCGGTCGAGGAACTCGCTGGCAAGATCGTCGCTTATCTTGAGCACGGGCCACTGGTCAAACTGCGCGGCCAGCCGCTGGCAGACAAAACCCAGAGTGCCATCGAAAAGGTGTGCGTTCTTCTGCGCAGCCAGACTGGCCACGACTTCTCGCTGTACAAGCGCAGCACCGTGTACCGCCGCATCGAGCGGCGCATGGGCTTGCACCAAATCGACGGCATCGCCGACTACGTCCGCTACATGCAGGAAAACCCGCAGGAGATCCAGCTTCTGTTCAAAGAGCTGTTGATCGGCGTGACCAGCTTCTTCCGCGATCCAGCGGCGTGGGAGTGTCTGCGCAAGAAGATCATCCCGGCAATGCTGGCCACGCATTCGGCGGGTGGCGTGCTGCGCGCCTGGGTGCCGGGATGCTCGACCGGGGAGGAAGCCTATTCCCTGGCCATGGTTTTCAAAGAGGTGGCAGCCGAGGAAAAAACCGTCCGCGGCCTCTCACTGCAGGTTTTCGCCACCGACCTGGATAAGGACGCCATCGACCGGGCCCGGCAGGGCCAGTATCCGGCCAACATTGTCGGCGACGTGTCGGCAGAGCGCCTGCGCCGCTTCTTCGTGCAGGACGAACACGGCTACCAGGTGAGCAAAGAGATTCGCGAGATGGTGATCTTCGCCACGCAGAATCTCACCATGGACCCGCCCTTCACCCGGCTCGACATGCTGAGCTGCCGCAACCTTCTCATTTACCTGGCGCCCGAACTGCAGAAGAGACTCCTGCCGCTGTTCCACTACAGCCTCAATCCCGGTGGGGTCCTCTTGCTGGGCAGCGCGGAGACCATCGGCGCGGCCACTGACCTTTTTGCTCCGCTCGACGGCAAGACGCGGATCTTCCGGCGCCTGGAAACTGCTTTGCCCGCAGAGCCGCTCGCCTTTCCCGGCTCGGGTTTTCTGGCCCGTCCCCGCGAGGCATCTCTGGCGGAGAGCGGCGCGCACAAAGTCGCGCCCAACTTCCAGACAATGGCCGAGCAGCTTCTCTTGCAGCGCTATGTGCCGGCCGCTGTGCTGACCAACGACAAGGGCGACATCCTCTTCATCAGTGGCCGCACCGGCAAGTACCTGGAGCCCGCCGCGGGCAAGGCCAACTGGAATATCTATGCGATGGCCCGCGAAGGACTTCGCTATGAGCTGGGCACGGCCTTCCAGAAAGCCCTGCGCGAGAAGCGCACTATCACCCAGACCGGCGCCAGCGTGAGAACCGACGGCGGGGTGCAAGCGGTGGACGTCCTGATCGAACCCATCCAGGAGCCGGAAACGTTGCGCGGGACAGTCATGGTCGTGTTCAGGGACGTGGCGTTGCCCGCTGCCAAGATGCCGGGTAAGGCCAAGCCCGGCGCGCCTGTTCCGGCCGCGCTGGCCCGCAGGGAGCAGGAACTGCGCCAGGCGCGCGACGAGCTGCAGATGACGCGCGAACAGATGCAAACTTCGCAGGAGGAGATCACGTCAGCCAACGAGGAACTGCAGTCCACCAACGAAGAACTGCAGTCCACCAACGAGGAGCTGACCACGTCGAAAGAGGAAATGCAGTCCCTCAATGAGGAATTGCAAACCCTCAATCACGAGCTGCAATCCAAAGTGGACGAATTGTCGCGGACCAACAACGACATGCGAAACCTGCTCGACAGCACGGACATCGCCACTTTGTTCTTGGACGATGCGCTCAACGTGCGGCGCTTCACCCCCCAGATGCTCAAGATCATCAAGCTCATCCCGGCCGACGTGGGCCGCCCGCTGACCGACCTCTCCTCGGACCTGGTCTACCCGGATCTGGTCCAAGATGCGCGCGAGGTGCTGCGCAGCCTGGTCTTCAAGGAGACGCAAATTGCCACGCGCGACGGACGCTGGTTCTCTGTGCGCATCATGCCCTACCGCACGCTCGACAACCGCATCGACGGCGTGGTGATCACGTTCGTCGACATCACCGCGGCCAAGACGCTGGAGGCGACCTTGCGAGAAGGGCAGTCCGACCAGGGTGCGGGGGGATGAAGAAGCGCGAAACCCCGACAGAGCTGCGCAAGCGGGCTGAAGACCGGCTGAAGGAGAAATCCGGCCAGTCTCCAGCGCCGGCGGCAAGCGTGGAAGAAACGCAGTGTCTGGTGCAGGAGCTGCAGGTTCACCAGATCGAGCTGGAGCTGCAGAATCAAGAGTTGCAAGAGGCACGGACAGAACTGGAGGTGGGGCTGGCACGCTACGCCGACCTCTACGACTTCGCGCCGATGGGCTACCTCACCCTCGCCCGCGACGGGGCGATCCAGGATGTGAATCTGACCGGGGCGCGCCTGCTCGGAATGGTGCGCTCGCGGGTGGTTGGGGCGCGTTTCAGCCTCTTCGTCTCCCCCGAAGATCGGCCGGCCTTCGACGTTCTCCTCGCGGAGGTCTTCACCAACCGGACCCGGCAAGTCTGCGAACTGAAGATTTGTCCAGAAGCAAGCGCCCCGCTCTGGGTGCATTTCGAGGCCGTCATCTCGAATGACAGCGGCCACAGGTGCCGCGCCCTCATCATAGACACCACCGAGCGCAGGCGCTTGGAGGAGACTTTTCGGCTGCGCGCATCTTTGGCCGAATATGCAGCGGGGCACTCGCTGGAAGACCTGCTGCAAGAGGCACTGGACAGGATCGGTGGGTTGACCGACAGCCCGATTGGTTTCTGCCACTTCGTCGAGCCAGACCAGAAGACTCTCTCCCTGGTGGCCTGGTCCACGCGAACCAAGAAGGAGTTCTGCTCGGCCACAGGGCAAGGCAGTCACTACCCAGTTGACCAGGCCGGTGTCTGGGCGGACTGCGCGCGCGAGGGCAGACCGGTCGTCCACAACGACTACGCCACGCTCCCACATCGCCGGGGGCTGCCCGCGGGACACGCTCCTGTCACGCGCGAGCTGGTGGTGCCGGTCATGCGATCGGGCCTCATCGTGGCCGTCCTCGGGGTCGGGAACAAGGCGACCGACTACACCGACAGCGACGTGCAGATCCTCTCGCACCTCGCCGACGTGGCGTGGACCATCATCGAGCGCAAGCGTGCGGAGCAGGCCTTGCAGGAAAGCGAGACGCGCTACCGCGAGGCTGCGGAGGCGCTGGCCGAGGTGGACCGCAACAAGGACCATTTCCTGGCCATGCTCTCGCACGAACTGCGCAATCCGCTCGCGCCCATTACCAACAGCCTCTACGTTCTCGACCATGCGATTCCAGGCAGCGAACAGTCCCATCGCGCCCAGACGGTGATCGGCCGACAAGTCGGGCAGCTCGCCCGCTTGGTTGACGATCTGCTCGACGTGACGAGAATCGCGCGCAACAAGATCCCGCTACGACGACAACGATTGGATCTTAACGAGCTGGTGCGGCGGACACTGGACGACCATCGCTCCCAGTTTGAAGCGAACGAGGTGCCGATCGAGCTTGCACCCGCGGCCGAACCCGTGTTTGTCAGCGGAGACGGAAACCGGCTGGCACAAATCGTTGGCAACCTCCTGCTGAACGCCGCCAAGTTTACCGGGCCCGATGGTCGGGTGCGCGTAGTCGTGTCGGTCGACAGCGAGGCCAAGCAGGCCGTGGTTCGTGTCGCCGACACCGGCATGGGCATGGCTCCGGAGATGCTGGCGCGCCTGTTCCAACCGTTCGCGCAGGCTGAGGCCACGCTCGATCGCAGCCGGGGCGGCTTGGGCCTCGGACTGGCGCTGGTCAAGGGGCTGGTCGAGCTTCACGGTGGCACAATCAGCGCGCACAGCGCCGGGCTGGGCCAAGGGGCGGAGTTCGTGGTACGCCTGCCGCTCGCGACCGGGGAGGTCGAGGCCGACAGGCGTGTGCGCGCCCGCACTCCGGCCCAGGGCCGCCGGCGTGTGCTCATCATCGAGGACAACATCGACGCAGCCGACAGCTTGCGCGAGGCGCTGGAGTTCAACGAGCATGACGTCGAGGTCGCATACAATGGACCGTCAGGCATCGCAAAAGCCCGGACGTGCAAGCCCGAGGTTGTGTTCTGCGACATCGGGCTTCCCGGCATGGACGGCTTCGGTGTGGCACGCGCTTTCCGCGCCGACGACGCCCTCAAGGGTGCCTATCTCGTGGCGCTGAGCGGGTACGCCTTGCCCGAAGACGTGTTGCGGGCGTCAGAGGCCGGTTTCGATCAACATCTCGCCAAGCCGCCGAGCTTGGAGCGCCTGGAACAAATCCTGGCGCACGTGCCCGCAGCGGCCGTTGTGCCCGAGCCGAGGCCCGACGAACGGACACCTGGACCCGTCGCAAACTAGCCAGAGCCTGCCATGACACCCGGCCAGCGCAGCCCGTCTCGCGTGAGCGCGAGCGGTAGCGTGAGCGGCCAGCGTGCAGCGGCTTGCGTGCGCGACTTGCGTGAGCGTGTGCGCGTGCCGTGTTCTCTTCGCCTCCCCGCAAAACGCACACGAACTCGCTCACCCTCACGCACTCGCCCACGCGACCCGCGATTCGCGATCCGCGGGTCGGCCCGCAATTTCCCGACGAGCCGCAACTACTAAACCAGCGCGACGGCGCCGCGCGTGTGCTGCTGGTCGCTGTAGGGGTGGCTCTCCACCACGCGCAGACGGGCGCGGGTGAGCCGCTCGATGTCGCGCAAGAAGGTGCGCTCGCTGGGGTCGCAGAAGGACAGCGCGATACCGGCGGCGCCAGCGCGGCCGGTGCGGCCGATGCGGTGCACGTAGCTCTCCGGCTCGTTGGGCAACTCGAAATTGATGACGTGGGTGATTCCATCCACGTCGATCCCACGCGACGCGATGTCGGTGGCCACCAAGACGCGCACGCTGCCCTTTTTGAAGCCGGACAAGGCGCGCTCGCGCGCCGACTGGCTCTTGTTGCCGTGGATGGCCTCGGTACAAACGCCACCGCGATTCAAGTGCTCGGCCACGCGGTTGGCGCCGTGCTTGGTGCGGGTGAAGACCAGCACGCGGGCCATGGCCCGATCGCGCAGCACCTCGGCCAGCAGGTTGCGCTTGTTGTTCGTTTGCACGTGCAGCACCCACTGGCTGACCTTCTCGGCGGTACTGGCCGTGGGCGTGACCGACACCGTCGCGGGGTTGTTCAGCATCCCGCTGGCCAGGGCCACGATGTCAGGCGGCAGCGTGGCCGAGAAGAGCATGGTCTGGCGCTTGCGCGGCACTGCGGCCACGATGCGACGGATGGGCTGGATGAAGCCCATGTCCAGCATGCGGTCCGCCTCGTCGAGAACCAGTGCCTCGATGCCGTCCAGCCGCACATGTCCCTGTTGCATGAGATCGAGCAGACGGCCGGGCGTGGCCACCACGATCTCAGCCCCGCGCCGGATGCCGTCCACCTGCGGCTTCTGGCCGACGCCGCCGAACACCACCACATGGCGCAGAGAAAGGTGACGGCCATAGGTGGCAAAGCTTTCGCCGATCTGCGAGGCCAGTTCGCGCGTGGGTGCGAGCACCAGGACGCGCGGGCCGCGCAGTCCCTCACGCCGGGGCGAGCCGGCCAGACGGGTCAGGATGGGAATGGCGAAGGCCGCCGTCTTGCCCGTGCCGGTCTGCGCGCAGCCGAGCAGATCGCGTCCAGCCAAAAGCAGCGGAATGGCCTGGGCCTGGATGGGCGTGGGCACGCTGTAGCCCTCGGTGTGAAGGGCACGGCGAATGGGATCGATGATGTCGAGTTGGGAAAAGGAGCTAATGGTATTCATTTTTCTCTCGGTTGTCCCCGAGAGACGCCATCCGAGCCTGCCTTTTCGCGCAACGATCCGAGACGACCACTTCGAGGTTGGTTACGAACTACGGCAGTAGTGATGAGGGCTACAACCCATGAAGTCAAGGTTTTCGTGATCGATCCAAATCTACGGCAACGCGACCGCGTACTTCTTCAGCGCCGCGGCGTGGGTCGAGATCACGGTGAGCGTGCTTGAGTCCGCGTCGTAGACGGAGAACCACCCAGCGGTCTCGTGTGGGGGATCCCCGGTCCACTTGCTGGGCGGACGAGCCTCGCCGCCCCAGGCCCAGAAATTGTCCCCGGCAATCGCGCCCTGTGCGGCCATTAGACTCTCGACCTTGGAAAACAGCGATTGATAATATTTGTCGCGATTGGTGACCGGGGTTGCGGGATCGTACTTTCCGGTGGATGCCCATCCGTCGCGGGCCAGGCCGAACTCTTCCATCACCAGTGGCTTGCCCAGGCTTGCAGAATCCGTGTTGTGCGTGTTGAGGTAGTTCACCGCGAAATCCGTCGCGGTCTGGAGTTGGCTGGCGCTGCTGTCGGTGGCGTTGTACTTGCCCCACGGCTCGACCCAGATGTGGCAGGTGGTGTAGTCGATGGTCGGACTTGCGTGAGTGGCCTTGAAATCGCCGCCCCATGAACCCTCGCTGCCGACCGTGAGCATATGGTTGGAATCCAGCGACTTGATGAATTGGCCAAGATCGCCAATCCAGTTGGCCGGGTAATTGCGCGGCTCGTTGGCGAGCTGCCAGGCGAAGATCGTCGGATCGTCGCGATAGGTCCGGCCGTTGACGGTATTGACCCGCTTGATGACGGTCTGTATGTGAGCCCGATAGGCAGTCTGGCAGGGCGCGCAGGCGTAGAAGCGATCGATGTACTGGGTGAAGGTGTTGTAGTCTCCACCCGGATCCAATCGATAGGGGATCTTGGTGCCCTGTCCCCAGCTCACATACTGGGCCATCCCTCCTGTCCATTCCCAATAGTTGTTGAGCACCATCACCACGCGAATGCCGCGTTGACTGAGCTGATCCAGAAAGTAGTCCAGTCCTGCAAAGACCTGCTCGTTGTAGACTCCGGGCTGGGGCATCAGCGAGGGCACCGTGCGATAGGGCTCCGTGTCCGGCCCTTCCGAGGCTGCCATGGCCCTGACGTTGGTGATGCCAAGGGTCTGCAGCCGATCAAGCTCGCGGCCCAGGCGCGCCCGGTCACCAGGCGAGCTGCTGGCGCCCAGATTCATGCCCTGCCAGAAATTGGTGCCTACGAAAACGTAGCGCTTGCCGGCTTCCGCGAACTGGGTCCCCTTGGTGGTGATAAAGGCCATGGTCGAGGGCTGGCTGCTCGCATCTGTGCCGCCCATGCTCCCGCTGCCAGCATCCAGGCTGCCGCCGTTTGCCGATCCACCGGGACCTGCGCCCCCGCTGCCTCGCGCGTCTATGCCGCCGTCTCTTCCGCCGGTCGCCGTGCCTCCGCTGCCAGCGGTGACCGGGCCACCAATTCCCGCGCCGCCAACGCCGCCCCCACCGCTGCTGCCCGCCGTGCCGCCAGTCGACGCGCCACCTGTCGCAACGCCGCCAGTCGCTGCACCGCCGGTCGCCGTGCCAGTCGATCCACCACCGGCACCACTGCTGCTCGCCGTGCTCGTGCCGCCAGTCAATAAGCCGCCGCTCCCGCCGGTTCCCGCCACGCTCGTGCCGCCAGTCAATGCTCCGCCGGTTACCGTGCCGCCGGAGCTGCTGGTTCCCGCCGTGCTCGTGCCGCCAGTCAATGCTCCGCCGGTGGCCGCGCCGCCGGTCGCTTTCCCCCCGCCCGAGGACGTTGAGCCACCCACTGCCGCAGAACCGCCCGCGCTGTTAGCCCCGCCAGAGTTCCGATTGGTTGCGCCGCCCGAACAGGCGACGGCAGCGAGCAACAACACGGAGCAGGCAAAACTGGAAAGTAATCGCATCATGATGATTCTAGTACGTCCGCACCCGCAATCCGCCGCCGAAGCTGGCCACCCACACTTCGCCAGCTTTGTAGGGATTGAAGAAGACCCGCATGGGGTGCGCAAAGGGATAGTCTGGGTCGGCAACGAACGTGGGGGCGGCGGCCGAGAGATTGCTGGTGCTCCACAGTCCGTTGGTCTCGGTGGTCATGAACATGTGGTTGGGATTGCCTGGGTCGATGGTGCAGGATTCCACGTTGTAGTCTTCAGTGTCGCCCTGCCAAAGGTGGGTCCAGTGCTGGCCGCGATCAGTGGTTCGATACAGCCCATTGGCGTTGGCTGGCCCCACTCCGCCATATTGTTGGAACACGCCGACATACCAGGTCTGTTGCGCAGAATCGTTGGGGTCGATGATGATGTCTTTGGTCCAGTAGTGCATGTTGGCGTCCGAGCGATCGAGCCAGGTCGTTCCGCCGTCGCTGCTGACGAACACACCCGAAGAATCCGTGAACGCGGTGGTGCGCCGCCCGGAATAGGTGGCCACCAGTGTGCCGTCCTTGAGCACCACGATGTTGTAGGGATGGCCTTGCGTGCGCGTTGGGTTCGTCAGCTTGGTCCAGGTCGCCGCCGCTCCCTGGTCGAGCTGGCTGGTGTGAAAAATGCCTCCTTGCGTGCTGTGGACCACGCTGGCGTACATGCTCTTGCCGTCGCTGGGATCGATGGCCAGGAAGATCACGGGATGCCCGAAACTGTGCACGGTCGTCCAGTGGGCGCCGCCGTCTGTCGACTGCATGATGGCCCCACTGCCACCATCCAGGGTCGCGTCGGTAAGCCGATAGCTCATGTACATGTCGTGCACCGACGATGTCGCCGCGTACATTACGCTCGAGGTCGGATGCACAACCGCCTGATAGGTGGTGTTCAGGGAAAGACCGTTGGCAGACTCGCGCATCCAATGAACGCCCGCGTCGGTGGAACGTACGCTCTTGATGTCGGTCAATGAGCCGAAAATCGAATTCGCATCCGCCCAAGTCAGCCACCAACCCGAGGTCTGCTCCACGCCCGAGGTGCGGTAGGCCTTGCCCTTGGGCGTGGCCGCGCCCTGAGGGTTCTGGTCGAGCGGATTGACATAGGCCTGCTGCCAGTGTGCGCCGCCGTCAGTGGTCAGGTGCACGAACCCCATGTCGGTCACGACCACGCGGTTCGCGTTGGTCTTGAGCACGGCGAACCCTTCGGCGCACTCGCCGAAACCCCAATTCTCATCCCCGCCGCTGCCCGACCAACCCGTGGCAATATTGGCGTTGTTGGTGGCCTGGAAGACGTTCGACCAGTGCGCGCCGGCGTCCGTGGTCTTGCAAACGCTCGGTGCCCCGGTTCCCGTGTCGGAACCGGCCACGTAGGCGACAGAAATATCGTCTTTGGCCATGCCGACAAACGCTGGGGCCTGGCCGGCCGGAAGATTCGCGGTGAGGTCCGTCCAGTTCGTGTCGCCCACATCCAGCCGATACACGCCGATGGATGCGGACCCGTACAGCTCGCAACCCGAGACGCCGGCCCACGCGTCGCCCGAGCCCGCGGTTACGGCGAAAAGGCGCGTTGTGGTCGCCGTCTTGGCCCCGGCAAACGACACAATCACTTCTCCACTCTTGATGCCGGCATGGGCTTGCAAGGCGAAGCTGGCGCCGTTGTTGGTCGAGACCAACAGACCATCGTTGGTCCCCACATAGATTGTGGTGCCGTCCCAGAATGCTCCGCCCAGGATCACGCCGGCGCCGGAATCCGCGGCCGTGTAGACCGAGGCCAACGTCGCGCCACCATTGCTTGAGAAATACAGCGTGCCGTAGTCGCCCACCAGCAAACGCTGCGTGCTTGTCGGATCCACTTCCAGGTAGAGCAAGTCCGTGCCGTTGCCGGCCGCGACCTTGAAGCTCGTGCCCCCGTTGTTCGAAGCAAACAGCGTCGGCGATTCAGAAACCGACGGGATCCCGTACAGCGTGGTCGCGGCGGAGGTGAAACGAATTTGGGCGTTAGCCCCGCCGCCCAGCGCGCGAAAATCGATGGTCGTCCATGTCGCCCCAAAGTCGGTGGAATGGAAGACTGCACCCATGTCTGTCGACATGTAGATCTGCTGGTCGAAAGGGCTGATCTCGGGCACGAAGAGCGCCCCACCACCGCCCACGCCGCGCGATTGCCACGGCCCAGGCGTCGTGGTTCCGCTGGAGGTTCCCGTGGTGCCGGTGGTGCCGCCGGTTGGCGCCGTGCCGCCGGTGCCTCCCCGCGCTGAGCTGGAACCGCCGGCGCCGGCGGTACCCGACGTGGTCCCGCGGCTTCCACCAAGGCTAGCCGTTCCGCCGATAATTCCGCCGATGGCAGCAGATCCTGCGGTGCCCACAGTTCCGCCCGTCTTGCCGCCGATGCTTCCGCTGGTAATTCCGCCGATGCTTCCGCTGGTCATTCCGCCGATGGCAGCAGATCCTCCAGTGCCCACAGTTCCGCCTGTGTTGCCGCTGGTGCCTCCGCCGATGCTTCCGCTGGTGCTTCCGGCGATGCTGCCGCCCGCCGCGATTGTCCCTCCCGTTGCAACCGTCCCCGCGACAGCAGAGGTTCCACCCATCACCGTGCGCCCTCCGCTCACGAGCGAACCGCCCGTGCCGGTCAGGTCACCGCTCCCGGATTTCCCGCCGGTCCCTGATGATGAGACATTGTTTGAAGACGAACTACAGGCCAGAAGGCCCAGACAACATGCCAAGGCAGCGAAGGCCGAGAAGCGCTTCATGAGAATTCTCCCTTGTACGATGGTCTCACCGCTGGTCTTGCGAGCAAGCGGAATCGTTGCCCTGATCGTGATGGCCGCGCCGCGTTCTGCCGGCGCAGCGCTCGGATGGCGTCATGAAGAAATGCGTGGGTCAGGACGTGATACACTCCCCGCTTCGATGCGCCGGTAGCGCCTGGACCGCTGCTCTTCACGAAGGATGAATGCAATGCAAACTGGACGGATTGAAATGGCGAATCTTCGTTTTGGCTTCATGGCCGCTTTGGGGCTGTGGTACGCGGCGGGCGTCGGTCTTGGCTGCAGCTCAAACAACAACGGCCAGGCTCCGTCGGGTGGCACGATCCATTCCACCACGGGTGGCGGCGCAGGCAACGCCGCAGCCGGGAGCGCGGGCAGCAGTGCGGCGGCGAGCGCGGGCAACGGCGCGGCTGGTGCCAGCACCTCTCCTTCGACGGGCGGCTCGACACAAAACGGGACAGCTGGGAGCAGCGCGGCTGCTGGATCGGCCGCAGGCGGCACAAGCGCGGCAGGTGGGTCGGCCACTGGCGGCGCAAGCGCAGCAGGCGGCTCAGCCACCGGCGGCGCGAGTGCAGCAGGCGGCTCAGCTGCTGGCGGTACGAGTGCCGCAGGCGGCTCGGTTGTGGGCGGCACCAGTGCCGCAGGCGGCTCGGCAACAGGCGGCGCAAGTGTGGCCGGCGGCTCGGCTGCTGGCGGCGCGACCAAGACAGGCGGTGCAACCAGCGGCGGTGCCGGCGCCTCTGGCTCTGCAACTGGAGGCTCAGCCGCAGGGGGCAGCAGTGGCGGCAGCCAGGGCGGAACCACCAGCACGAGCGCAAGCAGCGGCGGATCCACCGGCACAGGGGCCTGCGCGCCTCGCGTGCTTTCGCTGAGCGCCAACGCGACCGGCGGGGCCACTGACACGGCCTACGCCCATGTCGAAGTCGACATGAAGACCGACTTGCCCATTGGAAACGCGGCGCGCACCGTCGAGTTCTGGGCCTACATCAAGACCACGGACTGGGTCGGCGAAAAGAACGAGGTCTACTACATTGGCCCAGCAGCGAACGCCACATCAGCCTCGACATTCGGTCTCGACTTCGGCACCAACAACGTCACAGGAAGCACGACCAATCACGCGACGCTGAACCCATTTACCAATGGACTCAACGACGACACGGGCGCTGACCTGGGAATCAACTCGTCAACCGCCCAGTGGGTCCATGTCGCAATGACCTGGGATCAGAAGGCGTTGGTAACCTACGTCAACGGTGTCGCCAAGATCACGGACAACGCAACGACCGCTGTCCCGGTGCTCAACACCGCCCAGTCGATCCTGTACATCGGTTGCAACCCAACCAACAAGAATTGCTTCAATGGTGAATTCGCCGAGTTCCGCGTGTGGAACGTGGCCCGCAGCGCCGCTGAGATCCTGGCCAACTATAAGAAGCCGATGGTCGGCAACGAGACCGGCTTGGTCGGTTACTGGAAGTTCGACGATGCCGCCAACGCAACTACCGCGGCGGATTCCGTGACCACGACCGGGCACACCGCCCACCCCGGCACACTGAAAGCCACCACGACCGCGCAGAACCCGACCTTCGTCGCGCCGAGCCCGGCCGTGCCGATTACCTGTCCGTAAAAACCCGAGAAACAGGCGGAACCGCGTGAGTGCGCTGGTTCTGGAGGGCAAGGCGCTGCCCCAGTTGGTCGGGCGATACAGCCACCGTCGCTGAGGCGATTACAACCTCCGCCCCGGGTGATATCATGCGCCGCGATGGACTTGTGCATGCACCGAAACCTGGGGACGAACCGTGGCGAAACGTAGCGAGCGCGCCCCCAGGTCAGCGGCCAAGACCCAGGTGACGAGCGAAGCCGCCACGGATACCAAGCAGTCGGGAGCCACGCTCGGGTTCGAGGCCAAGCTGTGGCTGACCGCGGACAAGCTTCGCAACAACATGGACGCGGCGGAGTACAAGCACGTCGTCCTCGGCCTCATCTTCCTCAAGTACATCTCCGATACCTTCGACGAGCACCACGCAAAGCTGGTCGCGGGCAAAGGTGACTACGCGGGTGCCAACCCCGAGGACAAAGACGAATACAAAGCCGAAAACGTCTTCTGGGTGCCCAAGGAAGGCCGCTGGGCGCACCTGCAGGCCAGCGCCAAGCAGCCCACCATCGGCAAGGTGGTGGACGACGCCATGGTTGCCATCGAGCGCGACAACCCGCGCCTCAAGGGCGTCCTGCCCAAGGAGTACGCTCGCCCCGGCCTCGACAAGCACCGCCTGGGCGAGCTCATCGACCTCATCGGCACCATCGGCCTGGGTGACCGCGAAAACCGCGCCAAGGACATCCTGGGCCGCGTGTACGAATACTTCCTCACCCAGTTCGCCAGCGCCGAAGGCAAAAACGGCGGCCAGTTCTACACCCCGTCCTGCGTGGTGCGCTGCC
>Ga0265316_10003610_pt1 | contig 15600 bp, 19 predicted proteins | sample 4522metaG_FD_202092 | JGI IMG/M metagenome (GOLD analysis project Ga0265316, IMG submission 202092) | Rhizosphere microbial communities from Carex aquatilis grown in University of Washington, Seatle, WA, United States - 4-5-22 metaG | ecosystem: Host-associated > Plants > Roots > Rhizosphere >...
ATGGTCACGCCCTGGAACATGCCGCCGAAAAGCACGGCCATGGCGATGGCACCGGCGAAGACGAAGTGTTGATAGCCAACGCCGCCGCTGAGGTGAACCGAAGCACTCAGCCCCTTGCCCATGAAGACCAGCCAGAGGAGCGGGCGAGCGAGCGCTCCCATGACCTGGCTGCGATCGCGAAGAAATCGCACGAGATCGCGCCAGGTGAGCGCCCACATGGCCTCGAGTTCGTTCATGATCGTCTCCGCATGCGCACCATGCGGCGGAGCACGTCGCGGCTCGACGCCTCGTCGGGACGAATCGAGTGGCCCGTGAGCGCGATGAATGCGTCCTCCAGCGTGGGCTTTTGCCAACTCAACCGGCGCAGCTCGACGGGGAAGTGGCCGAGCCGCGCCAGGAACTCCTCGCCATTCGATACCGCGAACTCGAGACCGCGCTCGGTGGTCTGCGGCTCTACGCCAAAACGGGTGTGCAATTCTTGCGTTGCTCTGGCGTCGTCCGCCGTGGTGAGCGTCACCCGTTCTTCGCCGGCCTGGCGCTTGAGTTCCTCGGGCGATCCCTCGGCGACCAACTTTCCGTGGTCGATGATGGCCAGACGGTCGCAGTTTTCAGCCTCTTCCATGTAGTGGGTGGTCAGAAAGATGGTCACGTGCTCGCGCTGCCGCAGTTCGTGCAGGCGATCCCACATCGCGCGCCGGGTTTGCGGATCGAGTCCGGAGGTCGGCTCGTCGAGGAAAAGCACGCGTGGCCGGTGCAAGAGCGCTCGTGCGACTTCCAGTCGACGGCGCATGCCGCCCGAGAACGTTCGCACGCGTTGGTCGGCCTCGCCGGTCAGGCCGATCCACAACAGCGCATCATCAATGCGCGCGCGGCGCTCACTGCGTGGCACACCATAAATCATGCAATGGATCTTCAAATTCTCGCGCGCGGTGAGCCGGTCATCCACGGCGGGATCCTGAAAGATGAGACCGAGGGAACGGCGAACCGCCGCCGGCGCCGCGACCACGTCGTGCCCGGCGACCTGCGCCGTGCCTTGGGACGGACGCAGCAGGGTGCACAGGATCTTGATGGTCGTCGACTTGCCAGCGCCGTTGGGTCCCAGAAGTCCAAAGATCTGACCCGAGGGAACCCTGAATGAAACGTCATCGACCGCGGCCAGCTCGCCAAAACGGCGAACGAGCCGCTGGACTTCGATGGCGGTTGTTGTGGCAGGAATGGACATGGTTTTGGCCCTTATCGTGGGCGAGAAGGCCCCGACGACGAAACGGGCGAGAGAAAAATAATACGAGTGTCTAGTAGCAAGCGAGAATTTCCTGGGAACTGGCCAAGGTCGTCAGTCGCGCCAGGTTGGCCAGGGATCGGTCGTGGCTATCCTTGTTCATCGAGGAAACGCAGTCCGTGGCAATGACTGGATAGAAGCCCCGCGCGGCCGCATCGCGGGCGGAAAGTTCAACGCCCATCTCGGTGGCGATGCCGGTGAAAATCAGGCTCTTCACGCCGCAGTTCTTCATCATGAGCTCGAAATTGGTGCCCAGGAAGATATTCGCCGTGGCTTTTTCGATCTGGAGATCGCCGGGCTGGGGCTTCACGGTTGCTGGAATCTCGCCTTCGGGCGAGCCTTTTGCCATGAAGACTGGAAGTTCCGCGGGATCGTCGATGCGAAACCTGCGCATCATGGAAAGCAGGCTCCAACCCGACTGGTACGCTTGGGACAAGGGTGTAATGAGTGTGTACACGATGGGCATCCGGCCGCGCAGGCCCTCCACAAGGGTTTTCAATGAAGCCAGAAAAGCCTCCCTATTGAAGATGCTGTTGACCAATCCCTGTTGCACGTCCCAGACCACGAGACAACTGCGGGACGGCTCGACTATCTCCTTGAGGTTTTCGTAAATATCCACTCCGTTGAAGGTCTTCATCCGATCTCCCTTGTTTCATGTTGTCGTCACTCCACCAGCTCGGCGGGCGCGGGTACGCCACGTTCGCGTGCCTTCGACTTGGAGGCGAGAAAGAGCGCCGGGATCGCCCCCGCGCCCACAATTCCAGCGCCGACGAGAAAGGCATCATTGAAGGCCAGAACGGATGCCGCCCCGGCGATCTTGCGCGCGACGAGAGAGCCGGCCAGCAATCTCGCCAGCGAGGGAGGCGAGCCCAGCTCGACAGCGCGCAGAACAAGAGCGCGCGTGGCGTCCAAGAGCGCCGGTCTCGTGCCAGCGAGACCTTGACCCACCACCGCGAGGTGGAAGGTCGCTCTGCGGCCGAGCACGCAGGCAAGAACGGCGATGCCAAGCGAACCTGAAATTTGCTGGATCAAACTCAACATCGAGGAGGCCATGCCGGCTTTGGCCGTCGGCACGGCGTTGATGGCCGCGGTCATGACGGGCGTAACCAGCAGTCCCAGTCCGACCCCTCGGATCAGGGTCGGGTAAAGCACGGCCCACGTACTCGTGGTCGTGTCGAGTCTGCGGTATGTCCACATGAACCAGGCGATGAGCGCGAGACCCACAATCGTGGAAGCGCGTGTGCCGAATCTGTCCGCAATCCGGCCCGAGACCAGCATGACCAGTCCCATGACCAGGGCGCCTGGAAGCAGCAACAGCCCCGTGTCGATCTCGGTGCGGCCCATCAGATCCTGCAAGAACAGTGGCAAGAGAAAGATGCCGCCGTACAGTGCGACCGAGCGCGCGGATGTCACCACCATGGCGACGGTGAATTGGGGTTTTCGGAATAGCCCGAGGTCGAGAATGCGTTCGGACACGACGCTCTCGACGGTGAGAAAGAGCACAAATGCGACGCTGCTCAAGATGGCGCAGGTGATGACGTAGCTAGAACCCCAGCCTTCGCGATTGCCATTGGACAGCCCCAGCAACGCGGCAACGAGAAACGTGGTGAGGAGCAGGAAGCCCGGAAGGTCGAACCCTCGGTGCGTCTGGGCGTGCGGCTTGTCGGCGCGAAGCACACGGGTCGCGGCCAGCAGCCCGACCACGCCGATGGGAAGGTTGATGTTGAAGATGCTCCGCCAGCCAAGGGTTTCGGTGAGATACCCGCCCAGGGTGGGGCCGAACGCGGGGCCGACGACGACACCCACGCCCCACAGTCCAAGCGCGCGCCCGCGCTCCTTGGGCGGGAAGACCTCGGCAATCATGGCCAGCCCGGTGGGCGTGATGGCGCCGCCGCCGAACGCCTGAAGCACGCGCGCGAGGACCAGCGTCGGCAAGTTGGGGGCGACACCGCAAAGGGCGGAGCCGCCGATGAACACGGCGAGGCTGGCGATGTAGAGCACCCGGTATCCTATGCGGTCGCGCAACCAGGCGGTGAGGGGCATGAAGGTCGAGAAGCCGAGCATGTATCCCGTCACCACCCACTCGATATCGTCCACGCTGGCGCCGAAACTCGCCATCATGTTCGGCAGCGACACGTTGACGATGCTCGAATCGAGCGCCGACATGAACGTACCCACCATGACCACGCCGAGGACGCGCCAGCGATACCCGTCGTTGGCCGACGCGCCGGTCGCCGCTGCCACTCGACTCATCGAACTCGGATCCTGACCTCGACGGATTGGCCCGCGCGCAGGGTGTGGATCCGAGGGCTCGGGTCGATGGCGATGCGGATGGGAATGCGCTGAACGACTTTGGTGTAGTTGCCCGCGGCGTTGTCGGCCGGAATCAAGGCGAAGGACGAAGCCGCCGACTGGGTGATCACGTCTACCCGGCCGGAGAGCTCTCCACCCTCGTCGATCGACACCTCCGCGGTCTGTCCCAGCCGAAGCAGTCCCGAGGCCGTTTCCTCGACGTTGGCGGCGATCCACGCGTGTGCAAGATCCACGACGGTGACTGCTCCCTGCGCGGGCGAAAGGTAGTCGCCTGGATCGACCGTCACGCGCACGACCACACCGTCGACGCTGCTTTTCAGGGTCATGCGTTCGAGCGCGACCTCGGCCAGATCGAGATCGGCGCGCGCTTGCGTGGCCTGCGCCCGCGCTTCCTCGACTTGGCGCGCGCGGAACGCCACGCGATCAGCGCCGGCGTCGGCATCGAGCAGGCTGGCCTTTGCGGCTAGCACGCCGCTTTCCGCAATCGAAATGTCCTCGGGGCGATTGCCGTGTTCCAGCAAAGCAAGCACGGCGGTCTTGGATGCGAGCGCTGCGCGCGCGGAAGCTTCGCCGGTTCGCGCGGTTTCGAGGCTTGCCTTGGCGATGGCGCTCTCGCGCGCCAAGCCTTCCGCGCGGTCGAGATCGCGACGCGCTTGCGCAGCAAGCGTCTCGGCCGCCGCGGCGTCGGCTCGTGCCTTGTCGATCTCCTCGGTGCGCGCGCCGCGTGTGGTGCGTTCCTTGGAAGCTTGTGCCGAATGCACGTTGGCGCGCGCTCGTCGCTCGGAAACCTCCGACACGCGGCGCTCGATGCGAAGTTGTGCCTCGGCTTCGCCGATGCGAGCGTCCGCGAGCGCGACCAGCGCACGGGCTTTGTCGACCTGGGCGCGTTCCGCCACGGCGTCGAGGGCGACCAGCGTCTCGCCGGCCTTCACCGTTTGCCCCTCGCGCACGAGGACTCGATCCACGCGGCCACCCGAACCCTGGGGCGCGATGACGATGAGAGGCGCGGCGACGCGCGCGTCGTCGGTCGACACAAACGGCCGAAAGTGAAACCACCATAGGCCGAGCAGCCCAGCCAGCGCGGCCGCGAGCGCGGCCAGCACGCGGCGCAGGCGCGAGTGCCGCAGGATCGAGCGCTGGAGAAAATAGAGTCTTCCAGAGGGATCCGCGGCGGAACTTGGAACAGGCTCTTCGACGGCTGGCTCAGCGCTGCCCATGGGTGCCCTTCGCCAAGGAGACGCCGTCTTCCACCAGTGCGCTGAGCGAGCTTCGGATCTTCTCGGCCAGGGCCGCGAAGACGCGTCTTTCGTCGGCGGTGAGCGGACCGGCCGTCGCGTCCGCCAATCGCTTGTGCGCAACATCCAGCGGTCCGAGTGCCTTGCGGCCCAGGGCGGTCAGCGACACCATCATCTCTCTTCGATCCGAATCGCTTCGTCTTCGCTCGACCAGCTCGCGTTTCTCGAAATCGTCGAGGACGCGGACCAGCGCCGACGGGTCGCTCGCCGTGGCTCGGGCCAAGGCTACCTGCGAGACAGGTCCGCAGGCTCCAATTTCGCGCAGGATGGCGGCCTGCCGACCACTGATAGCCCCAGTGAAGGTCACCGCAGCCGCACGGGCCACGGCCCGTCGGAGCTGGATGATGGCGTCCAGGACATTCGTTGACATAGCCATCATTGTGCTCGCTATCATGGACTTGGGCAATGGTTAAATGGCGGCGGCATTACGCCGCCTGGGCGGCCCGTGGCTCGACGAGTTTTTTTAGCGCATGAGAAGCACTTCTCGTTGCCCGCCGGCAGATCGCATGGATGAGGTCGTTGCCCAACCATGAGATCGAACCTGCCGGGCACTCAGCCTTGGACGCCCGAAAACATTGCCTCCGGGCGTCCCTCATCAGGGAGCTCCGAAGCAACACCGCATGCTCACCCAGGGATCGATATTCCCGTGTGTGGAGTCGTTGCAGGTCCAATCACAAATGAGCGGCTCACACGTTGAGTAGGGGCCGGGCGACCACTTGTTCAAAGGGGAGTTTGCTTTCGCACAAGCGTAGTCATAAACAGTGGTGAGATTGGTCGCCATGCAAATCATCATGGCTCTGTACTGCGGTCCCAAAACCGACGCGACGGCGGACGTGTCCATAGTCAAAACGAAGCGGTTTTTTTGAGCGTCTGGGAACCCTCCCGACCCGCGCCTGCACCACCTGGAGGGCGTTCGCGCGGTGCGCCTGGGCAGCTTTTGCCGCCGTTCCCGGGTGCTGATGAGGCCGTGTCGATGACGCGGAGCAGTCTACTCGATTCCGCCCTGGTCGACGCGCCGTCAGTTCAGCCAGTCTCCGCCCTCACCGCCAGATTCCGAGGGAGGAGGTCTTGCGGGATATGGTTTGGGCGCCTCTGTGGGCAGGCCCATCGCGGCCAAGATTTTCTTGATGGTGTCGTCGGTCTTGATCAGGGCTATGAGACGCAGCGGGCTTTTGCAGCGAGGACACGTTATGGCTTGGGCTCGCTTGAGCGAAGAAGTGGTCCGTCCCTCGCCACCCATCCCCACCTACCCCCCCTGGTATGCGTGACCCAGGATCGCAGGGCCGCCCGCATTTCAATCGGGCATAGCTAACTCAGCACAGCGCGGGAAAGAAAAGGGTCGTCATCTATTCCCGCTTTCTGGTTAGGGTCTCGTGCAGGTCAGCCGTGGTCAGCGCAGCCGAGCCGAACTTGTCGTGGATGCGGTCGAGCGCGGCGTTGAGCCGACCGATGCGGCGGTCGGAATCGAAGAGTGACAACTGCCCACCTTGCGAGAGGAGCCTTTGCGCTGAAACGCCGTTGAGCCTGCCCACTTCACACCAAAGGTTATGCGACGTTTCATGCTGGCCCGACTTTCGTCGTGGTGTACTTGATCCTGTAGTCACAGAACAACCCCAGGTCCTCGTATAGCCACTTCCTACTCCATCGTTTCCAGCCGATCGGGGACACGCCCGAGCAGGGATCGCGACGCTGCCAAGACTCCCAGGAGGCTCCCCAAGAACACAACCTTTCGTAGCGTTCGCATGCCAGCCATCACCTCATGCAGATCCCGTTCCTCCTCGACCGACAATTCAAACCAGCGAGCGAGCGGAGCAGTTTGTACCAGGAACTCGGCAGATATTGGGAACTTTCGTCGATTCGCTCGCGACGGCACCCGTGGTGACTACACCCGCCGTCGCGTACAGGCAGCGAGTCGACGTGCAGTCAGGCGCGGCAACTACGATCCCGACGATGTACCGGAGCCGCCGGCCGAGCCCATCAGCAAGCGCGGCGACCTGTGGATCCTGGACCAGCACAGGATCCTGTGCGGAGATTCCACGAACGAATTCGAGGGGAGCCCGGCTGCATCCGGGACCTTCTGCCGCCTCGGCCACGTATTTGCAAAATATGAATTCCCAAGGGTCACGATCCGCAGACAGACGGCCATTGCGTGCTGTGACGGTGGGTTGCGCCGCCCCTTGCTGACTTGTCGGCCGACGTTCCTGAGAGACTGCCTGGCGTCTCCGCTGACGGTTCGGAACTTTACATAGCTTTACCTGGACGCCATACACGTGAAGCACACAGTGTGCATCTTAGGCGCACACGGGTTTGAAAAACAGCCGGTAGCAATCATGGAGGAAGACATGGAGTCGACGAAGAGGCCATTTGCACAATCTGGCTCACTCGCACCGAATTGGAGCACTTGGCCTACCCAGTTCTCGGAGAGAATGATCTGGACGACATATGCCCGAACTGAATCTCACCGCCATGGTTGATGCCTCCCTGTCGATATGGTCCCGGTGGCTCGCCGTCCTGGCTATCGCCGTGCTGCATGCCGCGTGTGCATCGGCTCCAATCGCCGCTGACGTGCCCCTGCCCGCGCCGACATGCTCCGCGACTCCGTCCCTGGGATCCCCGCCCGTCGTCGTGTTGCCCGCACCCGTCACGAGCGCCACCGTCACGCCCGTCGCGCCGCTACCGCCCGAGCCGGCGCATCTGCCGCCCGCCCTCCAGGAGGCGCTCGACGCCGCCGGGAAGGCGGTCGCTACGGGCGACGTGGCCGCGGCCGACAAACACATTGCTGGCGCAGATGCAACCGCAGGAGACGACGCGCACTTCGCATACCTGGTCGCGCACGTGCGCGCCCTGCGCTTCGCCTATGCGGGCGACTTCGAGCGCGCCGCTGCCTCGTTCCTCGCAGTGATCCCCACATTGGCCAGGCACCCTGAGCTTCCGGACGAGTTCTGGTCGCACAATGCGATGATGATGATCCGTGAGGCTGAGGGCGACCCCGCTGCGGCGCTGGCCGAGAATGACCAGGCGACCCTCTGCGCAGCGCGCGGCACGTGGGACCCGCAGGGTCGCAGCACGCTCGCCCTCCAGAAGGACCGCTGGCACCGCGCCTACCTCACACGGATGCTCGCCGAGTCGCGCACCGGCTCGGTCAAGCAGGCTCTCCTGCAGTACGCGCAGGCCGCCCTCGACGAGTACCGCGCAGTCGGGTTCCCCTACTCGGTGGCCGTGCTCGAGGCGTACTTCGCCGCTCTCGATGGCAAGCGCGACGCTGCGCTGGCCGCCGCCGACCGCGTCGATCTTGCGAAGGACGACGACATTGAGGATCTGTACCTCGTCGTCGTGGGTCTCGAGGTAGGGGGCGACCACGCGGCTTCCGAGGCTGTTCGCCGGGTGATGCGCCGGCCAGGGGACGTGCACATCTCGCGCGCGATCATGCTCCGGTGGCTTGACATCGATGTGAGCCCGGCGCCGACGCGCGGGTTTACGCCGTGGCACGCGGGACCGCGCTGAGGCGCCAGAGCAACGTGAAAGGACTAGAAGTTATTCTAGCGAGTGGAGTCTTCGCAGTTGCGCTGGGCTGCGGCGGCAGCGGTAGCAATAGCGGCACCGGAGGTAGCGGTGGAGACCCTTCTGGCGGTTCCGATCCCATGGACGGCTCATGGAATCTGGCCAGCGAGACCTGCAATGGCACGCCGGTGTCCGTAACTGGCATCAACGTCAGTGTGATCATGACCGTTCAAGGCAGTTCGGGCTCCTGGGCCACCACGATAGTTGACCCGGGTGGGGATACATGCGCGATGAGCATCCCAATGACTCTTTTCTATCCGGCAGTGGGCAGCGTGACGTGGACGTACGGCGCGTTGACCTCGACCCCTGCCACCTGCCTTTCCAACAGCGGCGCGACGAATGTCTCCGGCATGCTGCACGCGGGGACCTACGTGGTCGAAGGGAATCAGCTGACGCTGACCGAGGAAACGGCCCCAGAAGACGATCTCGGTTGTCCGGGCGGACGCGCGGTCCTGACCTTTCGAAAACCGAACTAATGGTTAGCGCGGGAAGGGATCTCGCGGCCTGGCTTCGCTGAGGGCGTGTGGCGGGAACCCGATAGATGGCGCGATTGGATGGGCGTGCGAGCGGAATTCGTGTGGTCTGCCGGTCGGTCGCGCTGAGCAAGCCATCACCCCCCCATCACAGTTCGGTTCGGCATCAGGGTTGGGTTCTCGGTGCTCATGGGCAGGTCTGGCCATGCCCCGAAGTGTCCGGAAATTCACCGCCGAGGCTCCGGTAGATTTGCCTAACTTTACTGTCGCGCAATACGCCAGCACAACCCAGGCGCCATATTTCCTGGGAACGCGATGCGGGAGAGCCCCGCACAAGGAGGACACCATGACTGATCGAGAATCTACCAATTTGCCTCAATCGAGAAGGCGTCGCTGGTGGTTTCTGCTGGCGCTGCCCGTGGCTCTTGCTGGCGTCTTGGGCGCGCGGGCCTGGGCCTTGGGCGGCCCAGGGATGGGTGCACTGGCCTTCGGCCTGGGGTCTTTCGACTCGGGCGGCTCGCCCGCGTGAGCGTCGCGGGTTGGACCATTGCCCTGATTAGCGGCGCGCTGGCATCCGCAACGGCGGGATATCTGATTAGGCGTCATGAGTGGAGGGAAAGACGGGAGGACGAGATCAAGTTCAGAGCAGAATTTGAGCAGAGGCAGAAGGCGGAAAAGCAGAAGCAGTGGCGGGAAAACAAGAGGCGAAAACTCTTTCAGGGCTTGAAGCTCGACAGGTGATGCCGCGATGTCCGCAAAGATATTGTCAAGATTTTGGCACAAGCGAAGCGAGGCCGTGTTGCCCTGCTTGTGGGTCGTTCTCGGGCTTGCGTTTCTGGCTCCGCTTCCGGTGCTTTGCGGCTGCTCACCCTCGCAGCGACGCGATCAATACTTCGGCACCGACGCAGGGCTCAATTACCAGATCCCCGACGCCGCTACCTTTTCCATCGCAGCTGGGGCAGGCGCCAGCGCGGCTGGTGCCGCTGCCGGGGGAACGACCGGCGCCATCGGAGGCGCGACCAGCTCCGGGGGAACGACCGGCATCGCCGGGGGCGCGACCGGCACGGCCGGTACAACGACGTCGCAAGGAGTCTTTGCTGCCATCGGCGACATGACGGTGGCCAGGGAGTTGCACACGGCAACGTTGCTGCCCAGTGGAAAGGTGCTCATTACCGGCGGAGACGATGGCAACGGCAATGCTCTCGCGAGCGCGGTGCTGTACGACCCAAGCGCCGGGACCTTCACCGCGACTGGCAGTATGACGGTGGCCAGGGAGTTGCACACGGCAACGTTGCTGCCCAGTGGGAAGGTGCTCATCGCCGGCGGAGACGATGGCAACGGCAATGCTCTCGCGAGCGCAGAGCTGTACGACCCAAGCGCCGGGACCTTCACGGCAACCGGCAGTATGACGGTGGCCAGAGAGCTGCACACGGCGACGTCGCTGCCCAACGGGAAGGTGCTCGTTGCTGGTGGAGACGATGGCAACGGCAATGCTCTCGCGAGCGCGGTGCTGTACGACCCAAGCGCCGGGACCTTCACCGCGACCGGCAGTATGACGGTGGCAAGGGAGTTGCACACGGCGACGTTGCCGCCCAACGGGAAGGTGCTCGTTGCCGGCGGAGACGATGGCAACGGTAATGCTCTCGCGAGCGCGGAGCTGTACGACCAAAGCGCCGGAACCTTCACGGCAACCGGCAGCATGAGCGGGGCCAGGGAGTTGCACACGGCGACGTTGCTGCTCAGTGGGAAGGTGCTCATCGCCGGCGGAGACGATGGCAACACCTATGCTTTCGCGAGCGCGGAGCTGTACGACCCAAGCGCTGGGACATTCACAGCAACCGGCAGTATGACTGCGGTAAGGGCGTTGCACACGGCGACGTTGACGTCCAACGGGAAGGTGCTCGTAACTGGCGGAGATGATGGCAACGGCAACTCTCTCGCGAGTGCGGAGTTGTACGACCCAAGCGCTGGGACATTCGCAGCGACCGGCAGTATGCCCACGGCGAAGGAAAACCAAACGGCGACGTTGCTGTCCACTGGAAAGGTGCTTGTAGCCGGCGGAGACCACGACAGTGGTGGGTCTGAACAGGCCCTCGCAAGCGCGGAGCTATATCAATAGCGGCAACTCAACACGGGTGAGGTGCCCGTCCATCGCCACCTTCACGGGTGGCTCCCGGGGCTCCGCGAACGGCTGACGCACCAGAGACGGCGCAGTTCAAACCTGGCCGACTCCGCAGTCTGGAGACAAACTACACCGGAGCTTCAATGAAACCAGCAAAAAGACTTCCTCGTCTCTCAGCCGTCCTCGGGGCGGTGGCCGTGGCCATCGCCACGATGGGTCTTGGCGGTCAGGTAGCTTCCACGCTCACTACCACCGGCCCGACCGAAGCAAATATCACGCGGCTGACAACCAACCTCTTGGAGCAATCGCAGTTCGCACATCATCCGTTCGACAGCAAACTGGCGGGGAATCTCCTGGATCGCTATCTGGATGACCTGGATGGAACGCGGTCACTCTTTCTTGAGTCCGACTTGAAGGAATTTGCCGTATTCCGCTCGACTTTGGCGCAAGCCATCCGCAGCGTGGGCGACACCAGCGCAGCCCGCGCGATCTTTGCTCGGTATCTTCAACGGCTGCGGCAGCGGGTTGCCTACGTCAGCAAGATGCTGCAGACGGCGCAATTTGATTTCACAGGACACGACGTCTACTCCGTTGATCGCGAGCACGCGCAATGGCCGCGCGATCTGACGGCGGCTCAGGAGATCTGGTGGCAGCAGGTGCGAGCGGATTACCTCCGGGAGAAGCTCACGGACAAGCGGCCAGAGCAAATCGTGAGTGCGTTGCAACGTAGGCAGGCGCGACAGTTGGCGACCATTGAGGCTCTGCGCAGCGACGAGGTGCTTGAGTCCTATCTGAACGCGCTCGCGCACGTCTACGACCCACACTCGGACTATCTCGGGCATGCAGGGATGGAGAGTCTTTCGATCGCCATGAATCTTTCATTTGTCGGCATCGGTGCGTCGTTGGCAACAGATGACGGCTACTGCAAGATTCGCGAACTGGTGCCTGGTGGACCGGCGGCGCGAAGCGGTCTATTGAAACCGGGCGACCGAGTCGTCGCCGTGGCGCAACCTAGCGGCGAGCCAGTCGACATCACGAACATGCCCCTTTCGCGCACCGTGGAGCTGATTCGTGGCCCCAAAGGATCGACGGTGACGTTGACCATCATTCCGGCGGGCGCAGCCGATGGACTGTTTTCCAAGACCATCTCCCTCGTGCGGGATGAGATCAATCTCGAAGACCAGCGAGCCAAAGCCTACATCCTGGACATGTTGACGGGTCCAGCGACGACGCTTCGACTCGGTGTCATCGAGTTGCCAGCATTCTACGCCGACTTGGGCGGTGCCAAAGAAAGTGGACATCGCAGCGCGACCGCGGACGTCGCGCAGTTGCTAGAAAAGTTGAAGGCGGAGCACGTGCGCGGGGTAGTTCTGGATCTGCGAGGCAACGGCGGTGGGTCGCTGGAAGAAGCGATTACTCTGACCGGTTTGTTCATTCGTCAAGGCCCGGTCGTGCAGACGCGGGGTTTCGATGGGGAGATCGAAGTGGACTCGGACGCCGATTCCTCCGTACTTTACGATGGGCCCTTGGTCTTGCTGACCAGCCGTTTCAGCGCTTCAGCGTCGGAGATAGTGGTCGGAGCCTTGCAGGACTATGGGCGCGGCGTGGTTGTAGGTGATTCCTCGACCTTCGGCAAGGGCACTGTACAAAGTGTCTTGCCACTGGCGCCCGTCATGGACCACAACGGCCTCACGCATACTTATGACCCCGGTGCCCTCAAGATCACGACTCAGAAGTTCTATCGACCGGACGGTGCTTCGACACAGTTGCGCGGCGTCGCGTCCGACATCATTCTACCGTCTCCCAGTGACCTCAATGATTTGAGCGAGTCGGCGCTAAAGGAGCCCTTGCCTTGGGACGCTGTAGCCCCTGCGCCCCACGAGCGATTGAATCGGGTGCAGTCATATCTCAGCATCCTTCGGGAAAGATCCGCTCGGCGGGTCGGGGCGGAGGCGGACTTCGCATATCTGGCAGACGAAGTCGCACGACTCAAGAAGAGCCTGGTCGCGAAATCTGTTTCGTTGAACGAAGCGGAGCGCCGGAAGGAATTGGCGCAACTGAAGGCTCGTCACGCCGAGCGCGAACGGGAACATCGAACACATCCCTCTCCGCAGCCTGTGACATACGAGATCACGCTCAAGAATGCGTCGTCGCTGGGCCTACCGCTGCCCATCGCAGCCCGAAAAGACGCCGCCGTCGCACCAGAGGCGAGGTCCTCCTCCACGCCAAATGAACTTGGCCAAATGGCAACCGGCCAATCGCCTGCCGGGGACATAATCCTGGATGAGACCACCAGGATTCTGGCGGACTACGTCGAGCTAATGGGGGGCCGGTGCAAACAGACCAAGCTTGAAAGCCCTGGTGAATCGGTACCCGTTCTGTAGTCCGATGTCTCCGGGGCTAAGGCCGTCGAGCACCCGTGGTGCCCGGGATCGAGTATGGCCGAGTACATCAGGGCATCCTGGTGAATCCCGCAGCGATCCTCTGCGAGCGTCGGGCGAGGCGACAACACACAGTCCTCCCCGGCGCTCCGCCGCGCTGAAGCGTTTTTGCTCATTGACCGGAATCGAGGCCAGCTTCCCAGGGGCACAGTCCTATCCGGAAGACGTGCGCAGCTGTGAGCGAGTACCTTGCGCACATTTGAGTAGGCAGTCGGCCCCAATATCATTAAAGCTTTCCGGGGTCTGAGGAACTGGTGAGGGGATGGAGATTCGGCTGCCCATTGCGGCAATTGTGATACTCCGATGTCCTCGGACAGAACCCCGCAGTCGAGGCCGCACGTGACCTCATCGAGCTGCCACTCAAACACGCCGACATCTTTCTGCGCTGGGAATCTTCTCGGATGCTCTCGCGATCTTGGGGCCCTCTCGACGCTTGGCGATAGCTGCCCTCCTCTTCCTCTTGGGCCAGGTGATGATCGCCTGCCGGATGGCCTCGTCGTGTGCAGTGTTCGCAAGCATAAACCTGTCTCACAACACGAGATGTGTCTTTGGTCACAATGATGTCGTTCTCCACAGGAGGGACGGTATCCAAGTATCCATCAGGTGGGCTGAATTGAAGCCCGGCGGGTTGACGGAGCAGGTGGGCCATTATGTCGAAAAGCACCTTTGGGGGCGCTTTGTCACGCGGCAGAGCGGCGACGTCCGTAGCCTCATGATTCGGGCGGGAGATAGGTGGATGAAGGTCTACACAGCGAAGGACAGGGGCCTGAATCTAGTGGGGCAAGATCGGAAATCTCATTGCCCCCGGCCAGAATGACGAGGATATCGATGAAGGAGATAGGGCAAGGATTGTCGCCAACGTGGAACATCTCAGCGGCCATCGTGTAGAGGTTCATTGACAATGCTCCTGCTGAGCCTCGTACAAGTCACGCCAGGCAGGGAGCAGGGCCACCTCAGTCTCGGCTCTCAGAAAGCCCATTTTCGCCCCCTGACCCGCCGGAAGCGCACTCGTGACGGCTCTCGTGCCCAAACCTGCGCCGATGGCTTCATGGACGACGTCACGTAGGTGATGGTGCGTTCCCGGTAAAATACATGGCCAGCAACAGTGAGTCACGGGCACGAGCGCGGCGGTACAGAGCGCGCGGGCCATCGATGTCACCCAGGGCGCCTCTCTCGTATTCTTGGTGCCAGTCAGCCGCCGAGTAGATGTCAAGCATCACGTTCGTGTCGATCACCGCTTGGACCGTGGTCCAATCAAGCTGCACGTCAGTGGGCAACGCCTCCCCCTGTCATCGGACGCCGCCTTTACGTCCGACCTCTGCTGGCTATGGCGCTAAAGACGTGAAATCAGACGCTCAACGCGAAAATCGCAATTCTGCTCAGGCAATCGATCAAGGGGGATTGGCGGGCCAGATGGAAAAAATCCAGCGGGGCGCGCCTGAAAGCCAACGCCGATATCTACCTGCCGCGATTGTCTTGGACTTGCCCAAGGAACGGGGGGAGCATTGCCCTACCAAACTGCAGGAGGATACCACCAGGGGCGACAAGTCACCGAAGGCGAAAGACAAATCTAGGAAGCAGGACACCGCGGACAAGAATCAAAAGGCGCTGGCTGCCAACGTGAAAATGTCGCTGTCACCGGTGTTTCCTGGAAAGAAGGCCAAGTAGATTCCCTACCCGGAGCGAGGCGACCTTGGGCGCGCTGGTGGAGGCGAACCACCTGCGGGCTCAAACTGGACCGGCGGCTGACGCCCGACCGGCTCGCCGCCGAGATGGCTGGCGCTGCTCAGGGCCTGACCGGCGCCGATACCGTTGAACCGCAGGTTGCCCCCCAGCGACGGCGCTGGTCCGCGGACACCGACGCGGCTCTCGATGCCCCGCGCCTCTTCCTCGCTGGCTGATGCAGGGCCGATCTAGTATCGGTTGGGCAGCAGGTACCAGCGGTCTGCCTCAGTGTCGATTTCCTGGATCCCAGCGAGTAGGGGGGCGGCCTCCTTCAGCGTGGCCCGTCCGTCCGGGGAAAACTGCAACTCGGGGAACTCGACCTCGCAGGGAGGATCGGTGTGAACCATCAGCAGGGGCAGGTCTGTGTCCGATCCAAGCAGCTTGTGCTTGA
>Ga0265316_10003612_pt1 | contig 15597 bp, 12 predicted proteins | sample 4522metaG_FD_202092 | JGI IMG/M metagenome (GOLD analysis project Ga0265316, IMG submission 202092) | Rhizosphere microbial communities from Carex aquatilis grown in University of Washington, Seatle, WA, United States - 4-5-22 metaG | ecosystem: Host-associated > Plants > Roots > Rhizosphere >...
CCAATGAGGCGCGCCAGGTTTGCCATTGATGAATTTAATGCAATTGCATTGGGCAAATCCTCTTTTTTACCTATTATATCATTTATCATAGTATGTCTGGCAGGTACATCAAATGCATTGATTGTGCCCAACACTATACTTAGTCCAAAAATTTCCCATACAGTGTATTTGGTAAATATTACTAATATCGTAAGTAAGGCAGCCTGAATTAATGAACAACACTGGGTAAAAAGCAATACCCGGTACCTGTTATATCTGTCAGAAACTATTCCGCCCAAAGGAGAAAACAAGAAAGAGGGGAATTGTGTTGCAAACACAGCCAAACCAAGCATAAAAGAGGAATGTGTTTGCACATAAATAAGCCAGTATACGGCTGTTCGTTGCATCCACGTCCCAATCAAAGATATAGATTGACCTGAAAAATACAACCTGTAGTTTCGGTTGCGAAATGCCTTAAATGTACTTATATTCATTTATTTTAAATCAACCAGTTTTGTCAGTACCTGAATTGCATTAACTACTACTTTTTTTTCTTTCTCTGTTGTTTTTTCAAAGATCGATAGAGCGAGCCACTCCTGCTTTTCACTTCTTCTTTTTTCAACAATTTTTTTACCAATGGCAGTAATTGTAATATTCACATTTCTTTTATCAGTTTTGGAAGAAGTTTTTTTTATAAAACCGTGTTCGAGAAGTTTGTTTATGATTTGTGACATTGATTGGGTAGTAACTTTCTCAATTGCCGCCAATTCCGATGGAAGTATTTTTGAATATTGATAGACTAAAGCCAGCGTGGAACTTTCTGTTAAAGAAAGCCGTTCATCATTCTTTATCTGATTCCTTAATATTTTTACCAGGCGTGAAATAACCACGCGCAGATTTTCAGCAATTTCATTGCATTCAGTGTATTCCATATAAGTTATTTTAGAAACAACATTGTAAGTTTACTTTACAAAGTAACTTTATTATTTCCAATTTTTAAATATCAATATCCTTTAGTGCCAAATTTTATTCGCGATACTGTCTGACCTAATCATATTTAAGCTTTAAGATTCATGCACACAAAATATTAAAAACTTTTTTGTGTTGAATTAATGCCTTTGATTATTATAATCATCTTTGAATAAACATTACATCGTTTAATTTGAGAATGATGACACGGTATATTTTCTGATTTAATTTAAATATCTTCCATTAAGAAAATACCATAAGCATTAATATTTTATATGGCTATCCTCAATGATTACTAAAAATATATTGAAACAGTCATCCCGAGCGGAGTCGATGGATAAATCATGCTTCGACTCCGCTCAGCATGACAAGGGCGGCATTCATCAATTTAGTAGTTACCAATACGGACACACATATTATTTTAATTATTTGCAAAATAAAAAATAACATAATTTCACATTAACCTTGTACCAAAGTTTGAATTTATAATTAATTTTATTTGATCTTGATAATTGCAACATTGAGATAAGAGTGAATTGAGGACAATATAGAAATACAAAACGATAATGAATTTTTTGGCACACATATATTTATCCGGAATTAATGACGAAATAAAGCTTGGCAATTTCATTGGCGATTATGTGAAAGGTAATGCTTACAATAACTATCCACCATTGGTCAGGAAAGGTCTCCTGCTTCACAGGAAAATAGATTATTTCACAGATTCGCACGCAATAGTCAGACATCATAAAAGTTTTTTTTACGATAAGTACCATAAATATGCAGGTATCATAATAGATATTATTTATGACCATTATCTGGCCCACTATTGGCACATGTATTCTGAAGTTGATTTTAATACTTATGTTGCTGGTGTCTATGAATTTTTAATGGACAACATTGACAAAATGCCACCTGAAATGCAAAAAACTGTACCAAACATTATTCATAATGACTGGTTAGGCACATACAGGAGTATTGAAGGTATTGAAACCATTCTGAAAGGTATGAGCAAGGGAACTTCATTACCTGCCGAATATATATTTGCAATCTCTAACCTCCGCAAATATTACGATGAAATGAAACTTGAATTCTTTAATTACTTTCCTCAGCTCATCGAATATGTAAATAATGAATTGGAATCTGAGTAATTTATAGTATTCTTAGACTGCCCCATCCCTAGCCCTTCCCCAAACGGGGAAGGAAATTGGTCAGCATGTCTCTAAATGAACGGTCTTTAATTTACGAATGACCTAGTCCTCCCTGTTTGGGGAGGATTCAGGTGTGGTCTAAAAGCAATTGCAAGAATGTATTTTTTTTAAAATGGTTTTTATGTCTGAAAGTCCCTAAATAAATTGACTAACTATTTTTTATGAAGATTTGAAATATTCATTTATCTAATTTAATGGTTGCCTAAATTCTGCCTTTCAAAACATAAATTGTATTAATTTTGTGTTCTTTTAAAATATTGAAGTTTTTGTAAAAGTGGCTAAGAAAAAAAATATAAAGGAACTTGAAAGTATAGTCATAAAATTTGTAGGTGATTCCGGAGACGGTATGCAGCTTACCGGCACATTATTTTCGGATAGTTCAGCAGTTTTTGGCAACGATCTGGCAACGTTTCCTGATTATCCCGCAGAAATTCGCGCGCCTCACAATACAATAGCCGGTGTATCTGGTTTCCAAGTGCATATTGGTAAAAATAAAATATATTCTTTTGGAGATTATTGCGACATTTTAGTTGCTATGAACCCCGCATCGTTAAAAGCAAATTTGAAATGGACCAATAAAGGTGCTACAATTATTATCGATCTGGATGCTTTTGATGAAAAAACAATTGAAAAAGCAGGTTTTAAGACAAACCCGCTGGAAGATAATTCCCTTGAAGGTTATAATCTCATAAAAGCACCTGTTACCAATCTTACACGAGCATGCATAAAAGAACTTGGGCTTAATGTAAATATGGCAGATAAAAGCAAAAGCATTTTTGCGTTGGGAATTATTTTCTATTTATTAAATCGTGACCTTAAATACACTTATAATTATTTTAATAAAAGATTTCTTGATAAACCGGACATCGCTAAAGCCAATAATGCTGTATTAAAGGCAGGATATGATTTTGCTGATACCATTGAAGCTCTTGAATCTACATACCATATAGCACCTGCAAAGCTGGAAAAGGGCAAATACCGAAATATAACCGGAAATATAGCAACTGCCTGGGGACTATTAGCTGCTAGCGAACGTTCAGGCCGACCTTTATATTTGGGTTCCTATCCAATAACACCTGCTACGGACATTTTAGCTGAATTATCAAAATACAAATCATTAGGTGTAAAAGTATTACAAGCCGAAGATGAAATTGCAGGTATCACTTCTGCAATTGGGGCTAGTTTTGCAGGATCGCTTGCTATTACCACTACTTCTGGCCCGGGTTTATCACTTAAAAGCGAAGCCCTTGGATTAGCTGTAATGACAGAGTTACCTTTGGTGATTGTTGATGTTCAACGTGGTGGACCTTCCACAGGATTGCCTACCAAGTCGGAACAAAGTGATTTAATGCAAGCTTTGTTTGGCCGGAACGGAGAAGCCCCTTTAATAGTGATTGCCGCGTCTTCACCTGCCAACTGTTTCGATTACGCGTATATGGCAGCTAAACTTTCACTCGAACACATGACACCTGTAATTTTGCTTACTGATGGTTTCCTGGGGAATGGTTCCCAACTTTTTAAAATCCCTAAAGTTGCCAGCTTGCCATCTATTGATCCGCCAATTGCAGTTGCAAATGATACTGAATACAAGCCTTATCGCCGTGATCCCAAAACGCTGGTTCGAAAATGGGCCATACCTGGAACAGAAGGCCTGCGCCACCGGATTGGAGGACTTGAAAAGGAAAATATTACAGGTATAGTCTCGACTGATCCTTTGAATCATCAATTAATGGTGAAGTTGAGATCCGAAAAAGTTCAGAAAGTTTCAGATTTTATTCCTGAACAAACTATTACCGGTTCGAAAGATGCGGATTTACTCGTGGTTAGTTGGGGAAGTACCGTAGGAACAATAACATCAGCCGTGGAAAATCTTGTAAATAGCGGTTACAAAGTTGCTCATTCACATTTTCATTATATAATGCCATTGCCGAAAAATACAGTGGACATTTTTAAAAAATACAAAAAAATATTGGTTTGTGAACTAAATATGGGGCAATTCGTTTTATACCTGAGGATGAATTTTCCGCAATATCAGTATGTACAGTACAATAAAATTCAGGGACTGCCATTTACAGTAGCTGAAATTATGGAAGAAATTAAAAAACAATTATAGGGATGTGAATAAAGCCATAACTAAATTAGTTCTTTACTTAAAACGGTCATTCCCGTGAAAATGGGAATCTCCCTATTGATAAGAAAAGGAGGCTGTTTCAAAAGTCAACAATAGCCTATTAAACTGTCATTCCCGTGTAAACGGGAATCTGTTAATCAGAAAGTTAAAGATTCCCACTTTCGTGGGAATGACAAATAAAAAGACTTTTGATACACCTTTGACACAGGAAAATATTTTTGGATAATCTTGTATAATTTATAATAAATATTGGAATAGATATTGGAACAGATCATAAATACGATAAAACGTTCGTCAAAGGAATTGACAAAAGAAGATTTTATCAGTGACCAGGTAGTAAAATGGTGTCCCGGATGTGGGGCCCATTCAATACTCTCATCTATAGCCACTGCTTTTCCAAAAATAGGTTATAATAAAGAAAATTTCACTTTTGTATCTGGTATTGGATGTTCGTCCAGGTTTCCATATTATATGAATGTTTATGGATTTCATGGTATCCATGGACGTGCCGCTGCAATAGCTACCGGAGTCAAGCTGGCCAACCCCGGATTAAGTGTTTGGGTTGCCACAGGCGATGGCGATTCCCTCGCTATTGGAGGCAATCATTTTATTCACGTTATCCGCCGAAATATCGATTTGAATATCCTTCTGTTCAACAACCAGATTTACGGGCTAACAAAAGGACAGTTTTCGCCAACAACACCATTTGGAACAATAACCAAAACATCTCCTTTTGGTACCATCGAAAATGCTTTTAACGTAGGTGAACTGGTTATGGGGGCTCAAGGTACTTTTTTTGCCCGTTCATTGGACTCAAATCCTAAGCTGCTTTCAGAATTGATGATTGAAGCAGCAAGACATGATGGTACCTCTGTTGTTGAAATTATGCAGAATTGCGTTATATTCAACAATAAAGCATTCGATTTATTTTCAGCAAAAGAAACCCGTGATGATAATCAAATTATATTAAAACATGGTACTCCCATGCTTTTTGGTAAAAATGCCGAGAAGGGTCTGGCTCTAATTGATGGTCATTTAAAAGTTGTTATTCCAGGCAAAGAAGGAATAACAAATAAAGATATATTAATTCACGATGCTAAAAATCCAGATATGAGCATGCATATGATGCTTGCACAAATGAATCCACCTGATTTCCCAATTGCTTTAGGCTTAATCAGGATGACTGCCAAGCCAACTTTTGATGATTTAATTGAAGATCAAATAAAAAATGCAAAATCGAAATCAGAAATCAGATGTGTTGATGATTTGCTTAATAGTGGCACTATAAATGAAATAAGCTAAATCTAATTATATTAAGTCTAAAATCTAATTATATATTTAGCGCTCTCAATACTCAAAACTGTCATTCCCATGCAAATGGGAATCTCCTCACACTCAATTATATTATATAAGATTCCCGCTTTCGCGGGAATGACAAAAAAAACTTTATGTGCAATCTTTTAATAGACTTAATATAATTTATATAAAAGTTCCTTCAATTAATTTCCACAGAAAAAATGCAAAAATAAGATTCACACAGCTCATTATAATATTGAATTCTTTACGCCATTTGATTTTTCTTCTGATTAGTATTCCTGTGTTGGGTATAATAAAAGCCAAAAGTAAAATACTAAAATGGATAATCGCCCTGGGATCATCAGGATTTTCGAGGTAAGGAGTTCCCCCCTGGTAAAACATGAACAGGTAAGTAAAAATAAGAAAAAATGCAAGGTAAATGAGGTATGAAAATTTCAATGCCATAGTGGAATATTTCCTTTTCACATGATACCTCGCAGGTTTCAGTATTATTATTGCAATTAAGTAAAGCAATAGGAATGAAGCAATAAAAACCAGTCGGATAAAAGAATCCATAATATAATATTATTTAAGCCATTTGTCCAGCCATTTAAAAAATTCAGTCTGCCATAGAATACCATTTTGAGGTTTAAGTACCCAGTGATTTTCATCGCGAAAAATAATCAACCTGCTTGGAATTCCCCGGAGCTGTGCAGCATTAAATGCCTGTATGCTCTCGGTATACGGTATTCTGAAATCATTTACACCAGTAATAATTAAAATAGGAGCATCCCAATTTCGGACATATTTATGAGGCGAAAAGTCATAGCTTTTGGGACGGGGAGATGCCCAATATGGTCCGCCTAAATCGTGATTGGAAAAGAATACTTCATCCGTTTCAGCATATTGACTTTCCATGTTAAAATATCCACAATGGGCAATAAAAGCCTTAAACCTTTTCTGATGGCATCCGGCGAGATAGAAGACCGAATACCCGCCATAGCTTGCTCCAACTGCGCCAATCCTGTTTGCATCAATATAGGGCTCTTTTTTTATTTCGTCAACAGCACTAAGGTAATCCTTCATATTTTGGCCTCCGTAATCTCCAGCTATCTGATCATTCCATTCTGAACCAAAAGTTGGTAAACCCCGCCGGTTTGGAGCAATAACGATATAACCGTTAGCTGCCATTAGTTGGAAATTCCATCTGTAGCTAAAAAATTGGCTGACTGCAATCTGTGGACCTCCCTCGCAATAGAGTATTGCAGGATATTTTTTTGTAGAATCAAAATCGGGAGGAAATATTACCCAGACAAGTTCTTTTTTGTTATCAGTTGTTTTAACCCATCTCTCCTGAACTTTGCCAGTTTTGATTACAGCATAAATATTTTTATTTGTAAAAGTAAGTTGTTGTTCATTGCCTGATTCATCTATTTTAAAAACATCAACAGGCATTGAAATAGACATTCTTTCTCCTATCAATATTCCATTTTTTCTGTTCAAATAAGTATAATCATGATTTCCCTTCGTGAGTTGATATATGTTGCCTGATGCAATATCTGCCCGATATACCTGGTAAGTGGCTTTGATCCCGCTGATAAAATATACCGATGAACCGGTTTCATTCCAGACAATATTTGAAACACTTTGATCAAATTTAGCTGTCAAATCTGTTTTTGTACCGCTGCTCAAATCCATAACCATGAGCCGGTCCTTATCAGATTCATAGCCCGCCGTTGCCATGCTTTGCCAGGCGATTTTTTTACCATCTGGTGAAAAAACCGGAAAACGATCATACCCCGGCATTCCTTCAGTAATGCTAGTTGTTTTCCCGGATTCTAAAGAATACAAATAGATATCCGAATTGGTGCTTAACGTATAAGCTTTACCTTTTAATTTTTTACAGGTATATGCAATACTTTTCCCATCTGGATTCCAGCTTATTTCTTCCGGTTCAAAATAGGGTGATAGCGGACTATCGAAAGGTTCGCTTTTCATAATATCTTTGGCTCCGGAAATTTTTCCATCCAGATAATCTGCAATAAAGATGTGACTGTGTTTGTAGTCGGTCCACGAATCCCAATGCCTGTACATGAGATCGTTAATTATCATTGCACCGGTTTTAGGTAAATCAGGATATAGGTCAAGTGCAGAGGTATCAGTCTTTACCCGGCTGGTGAAAAAAATATGTTTGCCATCCGGAGAATAGTCAAATATTTCAATATCGCTATCAGTATTGCTAATTGTCTGTTTCCCGGAGCCATCCGGTTTCATTTCCCATATCTGGGAAATATTTCCGGAAGAGCACAAATACCCTATTTTACTGCCATCAGGAGACCATTTAATATTGCTTTCCGATTCATTTGAAAATGTAAGCTGAACAGGTTCGCCACCTTTAGAAGAAACTTTAAATATTTCTGTATTTCCTCTATTCTCAGAAAGTTTATATCTGGTAACTGTAAATATTAGCCACTCGCCATTGGGTGATAACTCAGCTTCAATTAACCGGCCAAATTTCCAAAGTATCCCAGGAGTTAATTTCCCTATCCGGGCTTCCTGGTTGGTTAAAGGTTCATAATAAAAATAATCCTTAGGTGGTTTTGATACATTGTTACACGCTGCAATAACAATTACAAGTAAAAGAATAGTTTTGCTTTTTATTATGTCCATTTCTATAAAAAATAAAATTAACTATATAGGTTGAATAATCTTTTGGTAGATACTTTTATCTGTAAAATTGATTTTAAGCAATAAGTTTTATATTAAACCTATGAAATTTACGTGAATATAATTAAAAAATGAAAAATGTCAAAGAATTTTCGATTAGGCTTTTTAATACATTACCGTGAACGCAATTTATAACGAATCCCCATTACCAATATATCATCTGTCTGTTCATTATTACCTTGCCAGTTTTTAAAAGTATCCTCTAAAATTTTCTTTTGTCCACAATATGGCTGTTTAGAAGCTTCAAAAATTAGATTCTTAAAATTATTTGAACGGTACTTTTTATTATTTGGTCCACCAAATTGATCTATAAATCCGTCTGAAAAAAGATAAATCATATCTCCGTCCTTAATATCTATGATATGATTGGTAAATGCTTCGTTCTTAATATAAATACCCACCGGCATTGGATCTCCTTTGTATTCCGCCAATTGATTTTCATTCGATTCATTTTTAACAGATACAATATAAAATGAATTAAATGCACTTGCATATTCAAGTTTTGAAGTAGCAGGATCTATGATGCAAAAAACAATATCCATTCCTCCATGAGCCTCTCCAAATTCTCCGGTTTGGTTCAGTGTTTCAACAATAAATTCACGTAAATAATTAATTATTTCTGCTGCTTTTAAATTATTCTGCTGATGCATAATATCTTTTAAAAAAGATATTCCAAGCATACTTAATAAAGAACCCGCCAGACCATGTCCGGTACAATCGGCACAGGCAATATAAAATCGGTCGTCCTTTTCCTGGATCCAATAAAAATCACCGCTTAAGATGTTTTTGGGTTTATAAATAATAAAATGATCCGGAAAAGTAGAATAAAAACTTGAAGGTGCATTTAGCACCGCATCCTGAATTATACTGGCATACTTTATACTTTCAGTTATTTCTTCATTTGCTTTTAAAAGTTTATCAGATGATGTCTGCAATTCATCTTTTTGCATTTGAAGTTCGTTATTCAATCGTTGCAAGTCATCCTGGGCAAAGTTTATGTCAAATAATTTATTCTGAAGCACTTTTTTTTGTGAATAGAATTCAAGCAAATATCTTGATATTTTCCCAAACTCATCCTTCCGGATTGCCGTGGTTATAAGTTTTTCAGGTGAAGCAGAGTTAAGCGTTGATACGATTTTTCCAAGAGGCCTCAATAACATCACTTCCAGAGCAATAATTGTTATTATTAACAAAAGTAAAATTGCAGTTAAGAAAAATGTATTAAATAAATTTTTATTTCTATTCTGATCTATGTATCGATTTCTATTGATTAAAAGCAAATAAGATGCTATTTTATTATTATACGACTTAAGCGAAATATAATCCATTTCAGACATTTTGATTGCACTATCTGTCAGATTATTAATTAATTTGTATCTAATTCCGGTCAATTTTTCCAATTCCGTTAAATAATTATGGTCCCATAATTTTCCAATAATAAAAAAACCACTGGGTCGAATTTTTCCATTTATATCTGATGAAGAGTGAATTGCGGAACCGACTAGCTGAACCAATCCATATTTTGTGTTTAAGAAAAAATCTATTTGCTTTTTCCTTTGTAGAACTGAAAATACCTCCTTAGGAATTACAATTGAATCAGTCAATGGTTTTATATAGTCCGAATAAATTGATTTAAATTGAAGATTGTAAATAAGAACCAAAGAAAAGCCCAATTTTTCAATAGGGATTTTGTTTTCCAAAATTTGCGGCGTGCCTGGAACTGAAACAAAATGAACCATCCAGTCAGAACAAGCATAGTCGATTGCCCACTTTCTGAGGTAGTTTGTATTTAATAAAAATAAAGAATTAGTGTTTTCTGTAAGTTGTTTTTTTTGGAGAATGTTTAGGTGTTCATATTTTTGATATGAAATATATTGGCCAAATTGGAAAGCTATCAAAAATACAATAAAGGTGGCAAGCAAGATTAAATATATCTTTACACGCATACTAAAATTCAGCGCAAGAGGACTCATTCTATTGATGTAATTTTTCTATTTTAATACCCTTTTATCAAATGTACTAAGAAATTACATCAAAAAAAACTTAATCAGTTGAATCAGCGTTGGAAAAATAAAACACCCCGTAATTACAGACATTCAATAAATTACAGGGTGATAATTATTATTATTCGGATTAATCTGTCAGAATTTGTTTACTAGATGTTTGTAAAGCTTTAGTTATTTTTTCTTCAAGTTCCTGCATTAATTCCGGATTATCTTTCAGAAGCGATTTTACTGCATCACGCCCTTGCCCAAGTTTGGTATCGCCATAGCTAAACCAAGAACCACTTTTCTTTATTATATCCAGTTCAACGCCAAAATCAACTATCTCTCCGGTTTTGCTTATGCCTTCGCCATACATAATATCAAAGTCGGTTTTTTTAAACGGAGGAGCCATTTTATTTTTAACTATTTTAACCCTGGTACGATTTCCTAAGGCTTCTTCACCTTCCTTAATTTGTTGCGATTTTCTGATGTCAACCCGAACAGAAGCATAAAACTTAAGAGCATTCCCTCCGGTAGTTGTCTCAGGATTTCCAAACATAACTCCTATTTTCTCACGCAATTGATTAATAAAAATACAGCAGGTATTGGTTCTATTAATATTTGCCGTTAATTTGCGTAAAGCCTGTGACATAAGCCTTGCTTGAAGTCCCATTTTTGAATCTCCCATATCACCTTCAATTTCCGCTCTTGGAGTAAGCGCTGCTACTGAATCTATAACAATGATATCAATAGCACCTGAACGAATAAGAGAATCAGTAATTTCTAAAGCTTGCTCGCCATTATCAGGTTGCGAAATAAGCAGGTTCTCAATATCAACACCAAGTTTTTCGGCATAAAACCGGTCGAAAGCATGTTCAGCATCTATAAAAGCAGCTATTCCACCTGCCTTTTGAGCTTCAGCCATTGCATGTATTGCCAGTGTGGTTTTACCCGACGATTCTGGTCCAAATATTTCAATTACCCTGCCCCTGGGATAACCTCCAATGCCAAGTGCCACATCAAGTCCAATTGAACCTGAAGATATAGTGGGAACATCATTGGTTGGCTTTTCGCCCATTCTCATTATAGTACCTTTACCATAATCCTTATCAATTTTATCAATAGTTAGTTGAAGGGCTTTTAACTTATCCTTATTTGACTCTTTTTTAGCTTGTTCTTTGTCCATTTAGTTATATTTTTTGACTGAAACGAATATACATATTTTTAATGAAAAGTGAATATTGGGAAGATTAAATTCAAAGATGTTAGCTAAAAAGATATTAACAATAGAGATTATCTACAGTCAGTAGATGATAATCATCAATTACTAATTAATGTCGTTTAATTAAGGAATTTTTATTATAGGTCATACTTCGACAGGCTCAGCATGACCTAATTACTTAGTCACCCTGAGCTTGTCGAAGGGTGCCTTAATGCTTAATTAAACGACATTGAATTACTAATTAAAACAATCTGTTAACAAGAATGAAAAAATGTGGTTGCCGAATTAAATATTATTTTTTATGCAACTCTAAAATTTGTTGCGTATGATTTGATGTGTCTACTTTTTCTATTATATTTTCTATTCTCCCGGTCCCGGAAATAACAAACGTTGTTCTAAAAATTCCTTCATAAGTCTTGCCATAATTTTTTTTCTCCCCCCAGACTCCATAAGCATTTAATACCTCCTTATTCAAATCAGAAATAAGCGGAAAAGGTAAATTATACTTACTTATAAATTTTTTATGAGATTGCTCTGAGTCAGCGCTTACACCGATTATAATATAACCTTTATTTAAAAGAGCTTCATAATTGTCCCGCAAATTACAGGCTTCTGCTGTACAACCGGGAGTATCGTCCTTAGGATAGAAATAAATTACTACTTTCTTCCCTTTATAATCAGTCAGATTAATGGTTTTTCCGTTTTGGTCGTTAGCTTTGAATTGTGGAGCCAAATCTCCAATTTTTAATTTTGTCATAACTTTTCAATTTTACTTATTTGAATAATTTTGCATATTGAATATTTGAAAATGATGTTTACAACATTTTCAATATTATTCTCATATAATCTTATATTTGAAAAAAAGCTGGACAAATTACCTCTTACTTTTATAAAGAAACGTAATGAATAAAATATTGTTTAATTGAAAAATACGCTGACTTTAATACCTGGTCTTTTGGTTTTACGTTTGGATAGATGCTGCCTAAACCGCTGTTTTTGTATATTGTTTTTAATTTTTTTTAGTTGTTTTGAAACAGGATGTCAACGAAACATCTCTCCGCAGGCGCAGCATGCAGTAAATTTTTTCGATAACCACCAATATTCTGAAGCTGTAATTGAATTCAGCAAACTACTTGAAAAATTTCCAAAAGACCCCCTATATCAATATTATTTAGGAGCTTCACTTGTAGAATTAAATAGCTCCCCCTTACAGGCAAATGAATGTCTTCAAGCTGCAACATTAAAAAATAAGATAAATAAAGCATGGTTTTACCTGGGTTTGAACTATTACAGACAATTCAGGTTTAATGAGTCGGAGGCTGCATTTAATGAATTCAATAAAAATGCTTCATGGCTGGAGAACAGGAATATGGAAACCGCGAAAGAATTAGAAAGATTCAAATTTGCGCCAGGTTTTTTTTCCAATGCAATTTCAATAACAATTACTAATAAAAAAATAATTTCAGCAGACAGTCTCCATCAGCTCATTGGTAAAATATGTAAATGCCAGGATAAGACTGGCAGTGGTTTGGTTCAATTTGAACCCGGCAATTTCAAAAAAAGCAGAAAGGTTGGCGAGTATTATTACTATTCTGATTTTTCGAAACCGGCAACAAGAGGTAAAGATATTTTCAGAATTCAGAAAATATCAGATAGTGCCTGGTCAGAACCTCAAAATCTTGGCACAACTATTAACACTGCAGAAGATGAAGATTTTCCTTACTTTGATTACAGAACAGGAATACTCTATTTTGCCTCTAAAGGTCATGAAAGTGTCGGGGGCTTTGATATTTTTCAATCGGTTTACGATTCAATAAATAAAAAATGGTCGACACCTCTTCACTTGCCTTTTCCTATCAATTCGCCATGGGATGATTTCGGCTGGATTGAGGATGGAAAATCTGTTTGTTTTGCTTCTAATCGTGAAAATTTATCAGGTTTTTTGACGATATATAAAATTGAGAAACCGCTTTCAAAAATTAAAATACCAATTTCAGGCAGCACTTATATGCTTCAGACCTGTATGTTAAAAATACAAAAAGGTCAAGGTGAAAAATTAGTACAAGTTAATATTAGTACAGATAGTAAAAAAGACACTGTAATGTTTACAGGTAATTTATTAATGAAATTAGTATCAGAAGCTTTGGTATTGCAAAAAAATTGTGATTCAGCTATTCTCGACTCAAAGAAAAGTAAATTATTACTGGACAATACAAATGACAAAGAAAAGAGAGCTTTTCTTTTTTCAAAAATTAAACAAGATGAAAAATATTACTTGAAAGCTCAAAATTCTATAAATATGATTTACACTGAAGTGAATTCTTTACAAAGTAATTTATACTCAAATCAATCCGCATTTAAGGATTCGATACAATATGAGAAAAATAATTTCTCAATTGACGACTCAGTGGTATATTCTAAGTTAAATCCTATACCTTCCGATATAATAATACCAGAAGGCATAATTTACAGAATTCAATTAGGTGTATATAGCAAACCCATTGATTATAAATTACTTGGAGGTATTCGGCCAATTTCAATTGAATTTTTACAAGATAAGAAAACAATAAAATATTATGTCGGAGTGTTTAAGACTTATAACGAAGCTGACAATTCGTTAAATAAAGTTAAAGAATTCGGGTTTAAAGAATCATTTATAATTGCTTATTATAATAAGAAGAAAATCCCTGTAGACAGGGCAAAGGAGTTTGAAAAAAATCAATAAATCCAAAAATATATAGCTATATTTTATTGCTCTAAATAAATTGTTTATAAAATATTTCTATTTTTTTTGTAAATTTGATTAAAAGAAATTTTGATTGTTGTAATTTTATGTTGAGTGAACAATTTCTTTAAAATATGAAAGATATTAATAAAGGCAGGGAAAATCAGGAATTTGAAGAAGTAATTGATAGTAATAAGGGGATAGTCAATTTTCTTACACTTCATAATGATGAGATTCACACATTTGAGTATGTTATTGAATCATTAATAGAAGTTTGTGAACATGATATGGAACAAGCTGAGCAATGTACATATTTGGTTCATTACAGGGGTAAATGCGATGTAAAAAAAGGAAATTTCAAATTTCTGAGCCCGATGAAAAAAGAACTTTCAAGACGCGGTCTCAGTGTCACCATAGAATAATCTCTTCAAGGTAATTAATTAATTCTGCGAACAGCAATTGAAGTCAATTTTTTAAAATTCTGTCTTTTCGCATAGCATTTGAATAAATGCAATTAATTGTATCAGTTTCTAAAGGTATTTTGTAATCCCATGAACTATTACCTTAATAATAATGCTTACATCACAAACATGGAGTAAAATCTTATGCAATTAATTTGTTTGGATTTTACTAAAAAATTCAATTTTTATATAATACTTTTTGCTATTGCAGTTCGATTTTATACTTTTGTCACTCTTATAAACTTAGGTCAGAGTATGACTTATATTTATAAAATACTAAAAATCAATAAAAGGTTCTTTAAATTTTGGAGCATTTTTTAGTCAGATCATATTGATAATTTAAGTTCATTGCCTAGGGGATTTAAAATCAATTCTGACTTAATAAAAATATTTTCAAACTTGGAAATTATAAGATTAGAGAGGCGATCGAAGAGGTCTATCTGCCGGTTGGCGGATTATTAAATCGTCTCCAAAAAATAATTAAGTTTATACACCCAATTCAACTTTTACTGAATTCTGGAGAGGTGGGTGAGTTGGCTTAAACCAACGGTTTGCTAAACCGTCGTATTCTGCAAAGGGTACCGGGGGTTCGAATCCCCCCCTCTCCGCAATCAAAACTAATGACCCGAAAGGGTCATTTTTATTTTACGATAATTGCCAAACTTGTTTGAGCAATTTGAGGAAAATAAAAATGATGAGGGCGTTAGCCCGACATTTGTTTTGATTGATGTATCCCCCAAATGGGATCACGCAAGTAATCCCTGAATTGCCAAACTTGTTTGAGCAATTTGAGGAAAATAAAAATGATGAGGGCGTTAGCCCGACATTTGTTTTGATTGATGTATCCCCCAAATGGGATCACGCAAGTAATCCCTGAATTGCCAAACTTGT
>Ga0265316_10003613_pt1 | contig 15596 bp, 11 predicted proteins | sample 4522metaG_FD_202092 | JGI IMG/M metagenome (GOLD analysis project Ga0265316, IMG submission 202092) | Rhizosphere microbial communities from Carex aquatilis grown in University of Washington, Seatle, WA, United States - 4-5-22 metaG | ecosystem: Host-associated > Plants > Roots > Rhizosphere >...
GCCGGCGGGCGGAGGATGCGCTGCGCCAGAGCGAAGAGCAATTTCGAACTTTGGCCAACGCCATCCCGCAGTTAAGCTGGATGGCCAACGCGGACGGCTGGATCTTCTGGTACAACCAGCGCTGGTATGAATACACCGGAACGACGCCGGAGCAGATGGAGGGCTGGGGCTGGCAATCGGTGCACGATCCCGCTATGCTGCCGCAGGTTCTCGAGCGCTGGCGGGCTTCCATCGCGACCGGCGAACCATTCGACATGGTGTTTCCGCTACGGGGCGCGGATGCCGTCTTCCGTCCGTTCCTGACGCGCGTCATGCCGGTCCGCGACCGGGAGGGCAAGGTGGTCCGCTGGTTCGGCACCAACACCGATATCGGCGAGCAGCGCGCCATCGAAGAGGCGCTGCGCGAGAGCGAGTCGCGATTGCGAACCCTGAGCGACAACCTGCCGGAGGGCGCGATCTTCCGCTACCGCCTCGACGCTCATGGCGAAGCGCGCGTCGATTTCATCAGCGCCGGCATCGAACGGCTGACGGGCGTACCGGCGGCCGAGTTCATGGCCGACGCCGCCACGGTGTACCGGAATATTCTGCCTGAAGACCACGATCTGCTGACCGCCGCCATAGCATTTTCGCGCGAGCGGTTAGAGCAATTCGAAGTGGAGGTGCGCCACCCCCACCGCATCACCGGCGAAATCCGCTGGTCGCTGCTGCGCTCCACGGCCACACGCAATCCGGATGGCTCCATGGTCTGGGATGGCATCGAACTCGATATCACCGAGCGCCGGCGGACCGAGGCCAAACTGGCGGAACGGACCATTCAACTCGAACGCACCGCCGCCGACCTGGAGGAGCGCAATCGGGAAGTCGAGCGCGTCAACCGGATGAAGACCGAGTTTCTATCGCGCGTGAGCCACGAACTGCGGACGCCGCTGAACGCCATCGTAGGCTACTCCGAGCTCCTCGCCGAGCAGCCCGCCGGACCCCTGCCGCCGCCCTACCCGCGCTTTGTGGCCAACATCCAGGAGGGCGCCCGCCATCTGCTGGCCATGGTCAACGATCTGCTGGATATCTCCCGAATCGAGGCCGGACACATTGATCTGAACCGCGAATCGTTCCGCCCGGCCGATGTTCTGGAAGAAGTACTCTCGGTGATCGCGCCGCTCGCCAGTATCAAGCGTATCCCCATCGAGAACACGATCGCCGCTGGCATATGGATTCGCGCCGATCGCACGCGCTTCAAGCAGGTGCTGTTTAACCTGTTGAGCAACGCGGTGAAGTTCACTCCGGAGAATGGCCGCGTATGGATTGCCGACGCCAGCCGCGAAGATGCCGCGGGTTTCTGTGTGGGCGACACCGGGATTGGCATTCCCGCCTCCGAGCTGGAATCAGTCTTCGCCGAGTTTCACCAGGTAGGCAGCCCCGCCAACGTCGCCCGGGAGGGCACCGGCCTGGGATTAGCCATCACCCGGCGCCTGGTGGAACTGCATGGCGGGACCATCATCGTGGAAAGCACCGTGGGGCAAGGCAGCCGCTTCACCTTTTGGTTGGGCGCGCACAGCCTGGAGCACCTTCCCTGCTAGCGCTTCAAGCTGCGACAGCCTCATTCACCTGCCGGTTCAGCCAGTGGCATAATCGGATTAGGAGCCGTCACACTCCCAACCGCTCGGAGGAACCACGATGACCCTCGACGAACGCATAGAGGCCCTCACAATGAACCTGGAGCTAGCCGCCCGCGACATCGAGACCCTCAAGACTCTCGCCCAACAGGACGGCGAGAACATCCGCGCCCTTGCCCGCATAGCCGAAATCCACGACCGCCGCATCAGCCACCTGGAAGACGAGCACTAAGAACCAAGCACGCGGGACAATGGCAGCCCGGTTGCGGCCTCCATTTGTTACCATTCCACCGAATGGACGCAGTACGAATTTCGAACGTAACCAGGACCTTCGGGAGTGTCACCGCGGTAGACGACCTCTCCCTCACCGTGCCCCAGGGTTCCATCTATGGGTTTATCGGGCCGAACGGCTCGGGCAAAACTACCACGATGCGCATGATCGTGAACATATTCTATCCCGATCGCGGCGAGATCCGCCTCTTCGGAGATGGCCGGCCGGAAGACAGCACGGACCTCATCGGGTACCTTCCCGAAGAGCGCGGCCTTTACCAGAAAATGACCGTCCAGGCGCTGCTCGAATTCTACGGCGAGCTGCGCTCCGGCCGCGGCGTCAAGAAGGAAGTCACGCGCTGGCTCGAGAGGCTGGACCTCGCCGGCCGCGCCTCCGATAAGGTGGAAACGCTCAGCCGGGGCATGAGCCAAAAGGTGCAGTTCATCGCCACCGTGATCCCCGAACCGAAGCTTCTACTCCTGGACGAACCCTTCAGCGGCCTCGACCCGGTGAGCGCGGAAGCCATTCGCGCCGCCATTCTGGATCTCCGCCGGCACGGCGTTACGGTCATCCTCAGCACCCACGACATGCACCTGGCGGAAACCCTGTGCGATTACATCTTCATGATCTTCCGCGGCCGGAAAGTGCTGGACGGTACCATTGGCTCTATCCAGGACCGGTACGGCGAGGACACCATCCAGGTCACCGCCCACGGCGGTTTTGCGGCCGTCGAGAAGCTCCCCGGGGTCGAGCAGATCCGCGACCTGGGACAGGTTGTTGAGCTGCGGCTGACGCGCGGCGCGGACCCGCAGGAGGTCCTGCGCGCCCTGGTGGCGCAGGCTCGCGTGACCAGCTTCTCGCTGATGAAGCCCTCCCTGCACGACATCTTCATGCGCATTGCCGGCCCCGCGGCCGAGGAGGCCCACCATGCGAATGCATAAGATTCTGACCATCGCCCGGCGCGACTACCTAGCCACCGTGCGCACCAAGGCATTTGTCTTCGGCCTGGTGGTCGCCCCCATGCTGTTTGGCGGCGGATCCATCGCCATGACGTTGTTCAAGGGCCAACCGGATTTGAAGGACCGCCGCGTCGCCATCGTCGACCACACCGGCGTCGTGGCCGGTCCCCTGGTGAGCGCCGCGCGCGAGAAGAACGGCCGCGAGCTCTTCGGCAAGATCACGCACCAGCAGATCGCGCCCCGCTACGTTTTCGAGGTGGTCGCACCGGCCGCCAATTCCAAGGATCAGTTGCTCGCGCTTTCCGATCGCGTCCGCCGCAAGCAACTGGCCGCGTTTCTGGAAATCGGCAAGGACGCGCTCGTCCCGCCCGACCCTGCCGGCGATTCCGACGAAAAAGCCAGCCCCGACGCCCGCATCTCCTACTACACCAACGCCGGAGGCATCGACGAGATGCGCAACTGGCTCAACGGCCCCATCAACGACGGCGTGCGCCTGGCACGCCTGGCGCAGCTCGGCATCGACATCGGCCGCCACAAGGGCCTGACGGCCTCGGTCTCCATCGACGGGCTCAGCCTGTTGGAGCGCGATGAAAAAACCGGCGAAGTGCACGCGGCGCGCAAGCGTAGCGAGTTGGGAGGCTTCTTCGTGCCCTTCGCGGTGGCCATGATTCTGGCCATGATCGTCATGGTGGGCTCCGCGCCCATGCTGCAGAACGTCACCCAGGATAAAAGCCAGCGCATTGTGGAGACGCTGCTGGGCGCGGCCACCCCGTTCGAGCTCATGACCGGCAAAGTGCTGGGTTCGGTGGGAGTTTCCATGACTAGTTCCGTGTTGTACGTGCTGGCCGGCACCTTTGCGGTCAACGCCCTGGGAGTGGCCGGCCTGTTGCCGCTCAGCATCATCCCCTGGTTCTACGTCTACCTGCTGGCCGACGTGGTGATGTTGTGCGCCTTCGCCGCCGCGTTGGGGGCGTGTTGCAGCACCCCGCAGGACGCGCAGAACCTGGCCATCGTGCTTCTCATGCCCTGCCTCATTCCCATGTTCATGCTGGTGACCGTGCTGCGCCAGCCCAACGGAATGCTGGCGACAGTGATGTCGCTGGTCCCGCCGTTCACACCGATCCTCATGCTGTTGCGCCAGGCCATGCCCGACGGCCTCCCCTTGTGGCAACCGTGGGTGGGCTTGCTGGGCGTCGTGCTGTTCGCGGCCGCCACCGTATGGGTCGCCTCCCGCATCTTCCGGGTAGCCATTCTGATGCAAGGCAAACCGCCGCGCCTGGCGGAGATGGTTCGCTGGGCCATGAAAGGTTAAACGCCGCCCCGCGCCCTCTTTCGCCATTGATGACCATATGCCAGGTTCAGCGGCAACGTCCACCACAACTGAACCGACGACCGCGATAACCGTTTGGCCGTGCTTGTCACAGAATAGAACCGCTCGTTCGCATACCGGTAGCCGGCCAACAGTTCGGCCGCGCTCATCTGTTTCGGCTCGTAAACCACATCGTCGCGACTGTTGTACTTGCGCCAGTCTCGCGTCAATATGCGCCCCTCGGCTTCCATCTTCCGAAACAGCGGCGTGCCTGGAAATGGAGTCAGAATGTTGAACGTCGCATTCTGCACCCCCGCGCCTTCCAGAAAATCGATGGTGTCCTCGAAAATCTTCGGCGTATCGTGATCGAATCCAAACACAATCCCGGCTTGCACGGCGATGCCATGCGAATGGATCCGGTCGATAATCTGTAAGTACTCCTCCACCCGATTGAACCCCTTGTTCACGTCGGCCACGCTCTGTTGGTTGATTGACTCCAATCCCAGAAATAACTGCTTACATCCACTATCGGCCGCCAGCTCTAAGAATTCGTCGTCCCGGCCGGCATGAATGCTCACTTGGCTGCTCCACCACTTCCGATGTGGAGCGATGGCGCGAAACAGTTTCTTTGAATACTCCATATCCCCGGCAATGTTATCGTCCCAAAAGATAATCACGTTCCCCTTGAAAGCGGCGTACTCCGCCGCCACTTCGGCGATCGGCCGCTGGCGCGGCTTATGGCGATACATCACGGCAATGGTGCAGAAATCGCATTGGCCAGGACATCCGCGGGTCGCAAACAGAACGCCACTGGTGTGGTCGCGCCTGTGAAACAGGTCCTTGCGAGCCTGGGGAATGTTCTCAATGGACGGCATGCCGGTTTGTTGGTACCGGCGGAGATAGGTTCCCGATTCAAAGCTCTTCAAGAAGTCTTCCCATAAACCCTCCGCTTCTCCGATGAATATCGCATCGGCGTGCTGGCTGGCCTCTTCGGGCAGCAGTGTCACGTGCGGCCCCCCCATCGCGACACAGATTCCCCGCGCCCGAAAACGCGCGGCAATGTCATAGGCATGAAAAGCGCTGGGCGTGTGAAAAGTAATGCCAACCACGTCCGCGGCCACGTTCCAGTCGATGTCTCCGGCTTCTTCATCGACGTGAATCACATCCCAATTCCGGGGAACTCTGGCGGCCAGATAAGGCATGGTAATCTGCTGAAAGTTCAGGACCCGCACCCTTCGCACTTCCCGAATCTCCGGCGAAGAGGCGGTGATCAACAGGAGTCGTGGCACGAGTGGTTCTCAAAACGCAATTTCCAATTGAACATAAAACGTCGCCTGCCGCCATGCAGCGGCCGGCCCTCCGGCCGGGCCTGGGCAAGCTAAAGCATGCCCCACCAACAGTGGCGTACTATCGATTCATGGGCCGAACCGCGCTGCTTTTCGCCGTCGTCACTGTCGCCGGCGCCGCCCCCAAAATGCCGCTGCGCCAGGGCTGGGCCATTCAGTCTTCGGCCGAGGTGCGCGAGGCCGGCGCCACGCTTTCCACTCCGGCGTTTCAACCGCGCGGATGGTATCCGGCCACGCTTCCCTCCACCGTCTTCAGCGCGCTCGTGGCGAGCCATGTCTACCCCGATCCGTACATCGGCATGAACTTGCGGTCCATCTCCGGCACGTCCTACCCCGTTGGCATGAATTTCTCCAACCTGCCCATGCCACCCGACAGCCCCTTCCGCCACTCGTGGTGGTACCGCACCGATTTCAAACTGCCCGCCGACTACCAGGGCAAGACGGCCTGGCTGGGTTTCGACGGCATCAACTTCCGCGCCAACGTCTGGCTCAACGGCCGCCAGATTGCTACCGCCGATAAGATGGCGGGCGCCTGGCGGCTGTTCGAGTTCGATGTCAGCGCCGCCGTCAGGCCCGGCGACACCAACTCGCTGGCCATCGAGGTGTTCCCGTCCCAGCCGCACGATCTCGCTATCACCTTCGTCGATTGGAACCCGCAGCCGCCCGACAAGAACATGGGCCTTTGGCGCGATGTCTATGTCACCGCGACCGGTCCGGTGGCCGTGCGCTTTCCGACGGTCGCGGCGCGCCTCAATTCGCCCGCCAACGATCTTGCCCAGCTTACCGTGAAGGCCGAATTGAGGAACGTGGCCAGGCAGGCCGTGGACGGCGTGCTGAAAGGCAAGATCGAAGGCCTCGAGTTCTCCCAGCCCGTGCGGCTGGGGCCGGGCGAGACGCGCATTGTCCGCTTTACGCGGGAACTGGCGCACCCGCAGCTATGGTGGCCCGCGCAGGCCGGCCCGCAAAATCTGTATTCGCTCGATTTGCAGTTTGAAGTGAACGGCCGCGTCTCCGATTCCAGCCACATCGATTTCGGCGTCCGCGAAGTCACCTCCGAAATCGACGCCAAAGGCCATCGCCTGTTCCACATCAACGGCAAAAACATTCTCATACGCGGCGCCGGCTACACCTTCGACATGCTGCTGCGCGCGTCGCCCGAGCGGCAGGAAGCCGAGCTGCGCTATGTCCGTGACATGAACCTCAACGCCGTGCGCTTCGAAGGCAAACTGGAAGACGACCACTTCCTGGAGCTGTGCGACCGCTACGGCATCCTCATCATGGCGGGCTGGTGCTGCTGCGACCACTGGGAGCAGTGGCCGCAATGGGACCAGGAAGACCAGACCATCGCCGCCGCGTCTCTGCGCGATCAACTGCGGCGTCTGGCGCGCCATCCGGCGGTCTTCGACTGGCTCTATGGCAGCGACAATCCGCCGCCGGCCAAAATCGAGAAGCTGTACCTCGACATCATCAAGGAAGCCGAGTGGCCCAACCCCTACCAGTCCTCCGCCACCGGGAAGCCGGCTGCCGTCACCGGTGCGACCGGCCTCAAGATGAACGGACCCTACGAGTACGTGGCGCCTTCCTACTGGCTGCTGGATTCGACCCGCGGCGGGGCCCACGGCTTCGCCACCGAAATCGGCCCCGGACCCGCGCCGCCGCCCGTCGAAAGCCTGCGCCGCATGCTGCCCGAAGATCATCTCTGGCCCATCGACTCCTGGTGGAATTACCACGCCGGCGGCGGGGCCTTTCAGGATATTCACGTATTCACCGAGGCCCTCAACGCGCGTTATGGGGCGGCGCGCTCTCTCGAGGACTACACCCGCAAAGCGCAGGTGATGGCCTATGAGGGTCACCGCGCGATGTTCGAGGCTTTCGGCCGCAACAAGTACACCGCCACCGGCGTGATCCAGTGGATGCTGAACAACGCCTGGCCCGGCATGATCTGGCACCTGTACGACTGGTATCTTCGCCCCGGTGGATCTTACTTTGGCGCCAAGAAGGCCTGCGAGCCGCTGCACGTGCAGTACTCCTACGACGACCGTTCGGTGGTGGTGGTCAACTCCCACTACCAGGCCTTCGCGAACATGCAGGTGGCAGCCCGGGTATACAACCTCGACATGGCCGGGGAGTTTTCCCGCGAGGCCAAGGTCGATGTGGCCGAAGACAGCAGCACACGCGTGTTCACGTTGCCGGAAATCGGCGGCCTCAGCACCACTTACTTTGTGAGTCTGGTGCTCAAGGATGGGTCCGGCGCCACGGTGAGCAGGAACTTCTACTGGCTTTCGACCAAGCCCGAAACGCTGGATTGGGACAAGTCCACGTGGTACCACACGCCGACAAAGACGTTCGCCGATTACACCGCGCTCAACAGCCTGCCGCCGGTGGATCTGAACGCGGCCTCGCGGACCGAAGAGCGCGGAACCGATCGCGTCACCACTGTCACGGTGGCCAATCCGGGCAAGAGCATTGCGTTCGCCGTTCACCTGAAGTTGAAGAAAGGCTCCGGCGGCGACGAGGTGCTGCCCGTCCTTTGGGAGGATAATTACTTTTCGCTGCTGCCCGGAGAGAGCCGCCGGATCGCCGCGACCTACGCCGCCAGCGATCTTGGCAGGGCCGCGCCGCTTGTGGAGGTAGACGGCTGGAACGTGAAGCCGTGAGGCCGTGAGCCCGGCGCCACCCCCGCGCGCGCAAGTTGTTATACTCGCCTTCTGACTAAATCTCCCGTTCGTCTGAAGGATATCGCGCGCGATCTCGACGTGTCGGTGATGACCGTCTCGAAAGTGGTTCGCGCGTGCGCCGATGTCGGACCGGAAACGCGCAGGCGCGTGCTGGCCCGCATCAAAGAGCTCAACTATCAACCCAACTGGGTGGCCCGCAGCCTGGCCGCGCGCCGCACGTTCATGATCGGGCTGATTGTTCCCGACCTGATGCACTCCTTCTTCGCGGAAATCGCCAAGGGTGTCTCCGCGGCCATTCGCCCGCTCGGTTATGACGTGGTGATCTGCAATTCGGAAGAGGATTGCGCCTTCGAATCCAGCGAGGTCGACCGGCTGCTGGCGCGGCAGGTGGATGGGCTGATCCTGGCATCCGCGCAGCCGCCTTCCTGGGTCGACGTTTTCGAGCGCGTCGAAGCGCGCGGCGTGCCCTATGTTCTGATCGACCGGCGATTCGCCGATGTGCGCGCCCCCTATGTCGGTTCCGACGATGAAGCCATCGGCCGTCTCGCTACCACGCACCTCATCGAGCGCGGCTGCCGCCTCGTCGCCCACATCGCCGGGCCTCCGCTGGCACCCGGCATGGGCCGCTTGAGAGGCTATCGCGAGGCCCTGGCCGACGCCGGCCTGACCGTCCCCGATTCGTACATAGTGAACGCCAACGACGACGCCACCGGCTACCAGGCCGCGCGCCGTCTGCTGGCGCTCAATCCGCGCCCCGACGGCATCTTCGGCTACAACGACCCCATCGCCGCCGGCGCCATGAAGGCCCTTCTCGAAGGGGGCGTCGGTATCCCCGCGGAGATCAAAGTCATCGGTGTCGGCAACGTGCACTATTCGGATTTGCTGCGCGTGCCGCTCTCCACCATCGACCAGGGCAGCGCCGCCATCGGACAGCAGGCCGCCGAAATTCTGGTGAAGTCGATTGGCTCCAAGCGGCGCCGCCAGCCTCGCACGGTGATCATCGAACCCACTCTGGTTGCGCGCGAATCCACCGGCGGCTAACCATATGGCGCAGGCACTTGTGCCTGCCGCGTCCCGACTCATCGGGACGCTTGCTGCGCGCGCAATAAAGAGCGTCCCGAGGAGTCGGGACGCGGCAGACTGAGAGTCTGCGCCACGGGATTTAGCCGAAACGGAATGCGGAGCGCATTCGTCTCAATTGCAAGCCATGATAGCCGTTCCATCGCTTGACACCGTGTACGCCGAGCATGTGAACCCGCAATGGGTGCGCCTGCTCAATCTGTTGCAGATGAATGTGAGCTACGAGCGCTGTTCGGGCAGCGAACTCTTCACCGCGGACGGCCGTCGCATCCTCGATTTCCTCTCCGGCTATTGCGTCCATAACATCGGCCACAACCATCCGGCCGTTATCGCCGCGCTTAAGGAAGAGTTGGACCGCGAAGGGCCCGCCATGCTGCAAAGCCACGTACCCGGCCTGGCGGCGGAACTGGCGGAGCGCCTGGCGGTGCGCGCCGGCGGCCGTTTGAGCCGCGTGTTTTTCACCAGTTCGGGCAGCGAGGGCGTCGAGACCGCCATCAAGTTCTCGCGCGCCGCCACCGGACGCGCCGGCCTGCTGTACGCCGAAGGCGCGTTCCACGGGCTCACCTGCGGAGCGCTTTCCCTGATGAGCGATCCCTTCTGGCGGGAAGGCTTCGGCCCCCTGCTGCCGGGCACGGAAGCCGTCCCGTTCCTCGATAGCGAGGCCCTCGAAAAGCAACTCGCCACCAGGAAGTTCGCGGCCTTCATCGTGGAGCCCATCCAGGCGGAAGGCGGAATCAGGGTTCCCCAGCCGGAGTATCTTCAAACCGCGCAAGCGTTGTGCCGCCGTTACGGAACGCTGTTCGTGCTGGATGAGGTCCAGACCGGAATGTGCCGCTCCGGAACGTTCCTGGCGGCGCACGCCTTCGGCCTCGATCCCGACATGGTGGTGCTCGCCAAAGCGCTCAGTGGCGGCCTGGTGCCGGTGGGCGCGGTGCTGATGTCGGCGGCCATTTCGGATTCCGTCTTCAGTTCGCTGAAGCGCGCCATCGTCCACGCCTCCACCTTCGGAGAGAACTCCCTGGCCATGCGCGCCGGGCTCGCCACCCTCGACGTGCTGGAGCAGGAATCGCTCGGTGAGCGCGCCGGCAGGCTGGGCGCACAACTGCGGCAACAGCTTTCGGATGCCCTGGCGCCCTACGAGATGGTGAAGGCCGTGCGCGGCGCCGGCCTCCTTTCCGGAATTGAATTCACCGCGCCGCGCACGCTTCGCCTGCGCCTGGCGTTCGAAACGTTCCGCCACATTCATCCCGCCATGTTCGGCCAGGTGCTGGTCATGCGCCTGTTCCGCGACCACAACATTCTCACCCAGATCTGCGGCAACAACTTCATGGTGCTGAAAGTGGCGCCGCCGCTGGTGGCAACCGTTGGGCAGCTCGAAGAATTCGTGGCCGCCATTCGCGAGGTGGTCGACCTGGCCCACAACTCCACCGGCTTTTGGGCGGAGGCCATGGGACTGGCGCGCCGCGCGGTCAACGTTTGACGGCATGACGCTCCCTCGTTCCACCGACGTATTCGTCATCGGCGGCGGCCCCGCGGGCCTGGCCGCCGCGATCGCCGCGCGCCGGCGCGGCTTTATAGTGACCCTGGCGGACTGTTCCGTACCGCCCATCGACAAGGCCTGCGGCGAAGGCATCATGCCCGATGGCTTGGCCGCCGCCCAATCGCTGGGCATCGATCTCGACTGCGCCGGCGCGCACGCCTTCCGCGGCATTCGCTTTTGCGAGCGCGGCATTTCGGTCGAGGCCGTGTTCCCCAAGGGCCACGGGTTGGGCCTGCGCCGCACCACCCTGCACGGCATGATGGTAGAGCGCGCAGCCGGGGCCGGCGTGCGTGTGGCCTGGGGCGCGCGCGTCACCGGCATCACGGAGGAAGGTGTCATCGCCGATGACCAACTGGTTCGCGCGCGCTGGATAATCGGCGCCGATGGCGGCCAGTCGCCGGTGCGCCGCTGGGCCGGCCTGGACGCCTGCCGGCACGACAGCCGCCGCTTCGGTTTTCGCCGCCACTACCGTGCCGCACCCTGGAGCGAGTTCATGGAGATCCACTGGAGCGATGGCTGCCAGCTCTACATCACCCCGGTGGGCGCCGAAGAAGTGTGCGTGGTCCTGATCTCGCGCGATCCGCATCTGCGCCTGGATGATGCGCTGCCGCAATTTCCCGAAGCCGCCCGGCGCTTGCGCGACGCGGAATCCACCACGCTCGAGCGCGGCGGCGTCTCCGCATCGCGCCGCCTCAAATCGGTTTTTCGCGGCCGCGTGGCGCTGGTGGGCGACGCTTCCGGTTCGGTGGACGCCATCACCGGCGAAGGCCTCTGCCTGCTCTTCCAGCAGGCCGTCGCACTGGCCGGCGCGCTCGAAGCCGGCGACCTCTCGCTCTACCAGGTCGAGCACCGGCGCATTGGCAAGCGCCCGGAACTCATGGCAGCGCTCATGCTGATGCTGGACGGCCGCGGCCGCCTGCGCCGCCGCGCCATGCGCGCCTTCGAAGGGCACCCGAGCCTTTTCGCCCGCCTGCTCGCCATGCACGTAGGCGAGCTTTCACGGTTCGATTCCATGACCAATGGCCTGGCTTTAGGCTGGCATATATTGACCCTATGATGAAATTAGCAGTCTTTGCGTGTGCCGCAACGCTAGCGGCGTCCTCGATTCCCGCCGAGGACACGGTCCTGCAGATCGATGCCTCGCGGACCAAGGTGGAATTCACGGTGGCCGATGTGCTGCACACGGTCCACGGAAGCTTCCAACTGAAACGCGGCGACATGCGCTTCGACGCCGCCACGGGCAAAGCCTCGGGCGAACTGGTGGTGGACGCCGCCAGCGGAGATAGCGGCAGCGGCGCGCGCGACCGCAGCATGCACAAGAACGTTCTGGAGAGCGCGCGCTATCCCGAAATCGTCTTCCGCCCCGACCGCGTGGAAGGCAGGGTGACGCCGCAGGGCACGTCGCACGTGGGACTGCACGGCACGTTCTCCATACACGGCGCCGAGCACGAAATCACGCTGCCGGCGGTAGTGGAAGCCGACGGCGGACAGTACACCGCCACCATGGCCTTCAGCGTGCCCTATGTGCAATGGGGCATGAAGAACCCCAGCACGTTGTTCCTGCGCGTAAGCGACAAGGTGGAAATCAGCATCCACACCGTGGCGCGCGCGACACGGTAGCTACTACCCCGGCCGCGGCGCGCGCGCGGGCGAGGCATGCCTCGCCCCTACGAGGCTCCGATGTAGGGGCCGGGCATGCCCGGCCCTATCTCCGCTTCTCAAAAAACTCCCGCAGCAACTCCACGCATTCCACCGCGAGCACGTTTTCCACCACCTCGACGCGATGGTTGAGCAGGTCGGAATCGGCGATCTGGAATTTGCTGCGCACGCCGCCGAAGCGCAGGTCGCGGGCGCCGAATACCAGGCGGGCCACGCGCGCCGCCACCAGCGCTCCGGCGCACATGGCGCACGGCTCCAGCGTCGAGTAGAGCGTGGCGCCTTCCAAGCGGTAGTTGCCGATGCGCGCGGCGGCCTCGCGCAAGGCCAGAATCTCGGCGTGCGCCGTGGGGTCGTTACGGGCCACCGGCGAGTTCCATCCGCGGCCCACCGTCTCGCCGGCAATGACGACCACCGCGCCCACCGGCACTTCGGCGGCGTCCGCGCCGCTGCGCGCCAGGCGCAACGCCTCCCGCATGAACTGTTCGTCAATGGCGGAAATGCCGCACCCCCGTGAACACCATAGCCACGCCCAAACGGTCGGCCGCCGCGATCACTTCTTCATCGCGCACCGATCCGCCCGGTTGGATGAACGCCGTGGCGCCGTGCGCCACCGCTTCCTCCAACCCATCGGGAAAGGGGAAGAAAGCGTCCGACGCCACCACCGTGCCCGCCAGCGGCAGCACCGCCTTCATGGCGCCGATTTTGACCGAATCCACGCGGCTCATCTGGCCGGCGCCCACCCCCACCGCCTGCCCCGCCCGCGCGTAGACGATGGCGTTCGATTTCACGTGCTTGGCTACCTTCCAGGCGAATTCCAGCGCCTGCCATTCTTCGTCCGTAGGCGCGCGTTTGGTCTTCACCACGGCCGCCGCGCGATCCAGCCTAGCCTCATCGGCGGTCTGCGCCAGAAAGCCGCCGGAAATCGACTTCACCACCAGCGGATTCGAGCCCGGCGCCACGCGCATCAGGCGCAGATTCTTCTTCGTGCGCAACACCGCCAGCGCTTCCGGCGAATAATCCGGCGCGGCAATCGCTTCGATGAAGGTCTTCGACACCTCGCGCGCGGTCTCTTCATCCACGGCGCCGTTGAATCCGATCACCCCGCCGTACGCCGAGGTCGGGTCGCACTCGAAGGCCTTGCGGTAGGCTTCCGCCAGCGTTCCCCGCTCCGCGCACCCGCACGGATTGGTGTGCTTGACGATGGCCGTGGCCGCCTCGGAAAACTCGCTCGCCAGTTGCCACGCCGCTTCCAGATCCACCAGGTTGTTGTAGGAAAGTTCCTTGCCATGCAACTGCTCCGCCCCCGCGATGCCCTGGCCGCGCCGCCCGTAGAGCGCCGCCGCCTGGTGCGGATTCTCGCCGTACCGCAGGTCCTTGAGCTTGGGCGCGCGCAGGCTCAGATCGCGCGGCAATGGGCTGGCGGAATCCACCTTTTCCAGGCGCGCGCTAATGGCGGCATCGTAATCCGCGGTGGTGCGAAAGGCCTTCTTCGCGAGAGCCCACTTAGTCTCGAGCGACAAACCGCCGCCGTTGTTGCGCATCTCCTCGATGACCGCGCCGTAATCCGTCGGCGACACCACCACGGCGACATCCTGGTAATTCTTGGCCGCCGCGCGGATCATGGTCGGTCCGCCGATATCAATGTTCTCGATGAGGTCCTCGAGGCGCGCGTCGGCCTTCGCCGCCACGTCTTCGAAGCGGTAGAGGTTCACCACCACCATACCGATGGGCGTGATGCCGTGCTCTTCCATGGCGCGGCGGTGCGCGGCATTGGAGCGCATGGCCAGAATGCCGCCCGCGATCTTCGGATGCAGTGTCTTCACCCGCCCGTCGAGCATCTCGGGGAAGCCGGTGACCTCGGCGACGTCTTTGACGGGGACACCCGCCTCGCGGAGCAGGCGCGCGGTTCCGCCCGTCGAGACGATCTCCGCTCCCATGCCGCTCAACTCACGGGCGAATTCGGCAACTCCGGTTTTGTCGGTGACACTGATGAGTACGCGCTGGATAATGTGCATCTAAAAGCACAATACCAAAGCGACTGGCTATACCGCGCACTCGCCGCGGCCGAGTTCCAGCGAGTAGGCCTCATCGTCGCCCCAATCCTGGTAGATTTCGGGGAACATCTCGGCGGGCTTGGCCAGGTCGTTCGTCAAGATGCGAAAGGTCTCCACCTTGTGGCGCATCACGTACTGGCGGAAACTCTCGTCCGGCTGGCGGTTGGCGATGAAGTGGTCGAGCACGCGTGTGACCGCCTGGGGCGCCAGGCGCGCCGGAATCGACTGCACGGCCAGGCCGAAGCGCATCAGCCCCTGCTCGTCGTAGCCGCCGCCCAGCAGCATCTGGTAGTAGGGCACTTCCCGGCCGCCGATCTTGCGCGCGTTGCCGTAGAAACCCAGGTCGGCCGTCCAGTGGTGGCCGCAGGCGTTGGGACACCCGCTCACCTTGATGGAAAGCCGCTTCACCCGGGTGTCGTCGTACTGGCGCACCGTGGTCTGCAGCGCCGCCCCCAGGTTCATGGTCTTGGTCAACCCCAGGTTGCACGTGTACGCGCCCGGGCACGTGATAATGTCTTCGATACGCCCAGCGCCGGGCTCCGCCAGGCCAACCTCGCGCAGCGCCGCATACACGCGCGGCAGGCCGCCCAACGGGATGAAAGCCAGCAGCAGGTTCTGCTGGATAGCGATGCGCACCAACCCGTCGCCGGCGGCGGAAGAGATCCGCGCCAGGCTGCGCAACTGGACGCCGGTGAGGTTGCCCTGGTCCACGCGCACGGTCACCGCGGCGTAGCCCGTTTGCTTCTGCTGTTCCACGTTGGTTTCGAGCCACGCGTCGTATTCCGCGTCGCCCGAACGGCCCGCGTCCAGCACCGGCAGCAGCGCGCCGCCGCCCAGCGGCCGCGGCTCCGACTGGTATCCGCCGAAGCCTTCCGGCACCCGTTCCGGCCAGGCGATACCGCCGTTGGCCAGAATGTCCGCGTACTCTTTTTCGATGTGCTCCTTGAGCCATTCTAGGCCACGCTCCCGCAGGACGAACTTCATGCGGGCCTTGTTCTTGTTGGCGCGGTTGCCGTACTGGTTGAACACCCGTATCACGGCCTCGCAGCGGTTCAGCAGGCGCTCCTCGGGCACGAACTCGTCCAGC
>Ga0265316_10003614_pt1 | contig 15594 bp, 12 predicted proteins | sample 4522metaG_FD_202092 | JGI IMG/M metagenome (GOLD analysis project Ga0265316, IMG submission 202092) | Rhizosphere microbial communities from Carex aquatilis grown in University of Washington, Seatle, WA, United States - 4-5-22 metaG | ecosystem: Host-associated > Plants > Roots > Rhizosphere >...
ACCGGCCGGCGTACCTTCGGCAGCGGCGGATGCTGCACTAAGACCGTTGTGGGTTGCGGCTCGTTCTGCGTGGCCCGCCGCGCACGTAGAGTCGAGGATGGGCGCGGGTGCTGACCGGCGAGCCAGTTGTCCCGTTTCCCATCCCCGCTCATCAAACCGGACGTGCCCATTTCGAGCATCGGGCTTTCCGACGGGTTTCACCATAAAAGAGTCGGATGAGGCCCCAGGTGAACCCGGCGCATGCGAATCACGCCCAGTTCTCCATAGATCGCTTACATAGAGAAGCGATGCGTGCTGCGCGTCGGCACTTTGTGGCGCCTTCTCGGGAATTGCCGCGAATATCTCCGTGAAGAGGACGGGCACTGGCTCGCGGATATTGCAGCGTTCCCCGGCGTGACGGCCCATGAGCGCACCAGAAAGCAGGCCACCGCCTCAGTGCAGGGGCTGGCGTTTCGCCCTATCGCCGATCGCCTGGAGCACGGCGAGGCGGTTCCTGGCCCGATGAACTTCGGCACGTCGGCTCAGGTTTTGCAGGAGTTCTTTGTAACCGTCGTCAGAAAGGCGTCGCGTCCGCTCTCCGCGGCTGAAGCCTTGGAATGGATAGAGGAATGGGCTGCGTTTCCATGCCAGGCCATTGACCGGGAGTTGGTGCAGATAGCGGTCGCGCTGTCGCAGCGCTTCGCGATCTCTTATTGGGACGCCGCGATTCTCGCCGCCGCGGAGGCTCTGGGATCGCACGTTGTCTACTCCGAAGATCTCAATGACGGACAGCAGTATGGGCAGGTCCGCGTGGCAAGCCCGTTCTCTTGATGGTTCACCCGGAAGATGGTTCACCCGGAAGCATCCCGCCTCTGGCAAACGATGTATCATGAGTGTTGCTGCGCCGGAGGTGGCAAATGAAGGGCATTGTACTGGCCGGCGGAACAGGGACTCGCCTGCTTCCGCTGACCAAGATCACGAACAAGCACCTGCTGCCGATCTACGACCGGCCCATGGTCTACTACCCGATCCAGACGCTCGTGAATGCCGGCATCCGGGACATTATGATCGTCACGGGGGGGAGAAACGCGGGCGACTTTCTCCGCCTGCTCGGCAACGGCAAACAGTTCGGGGTGGTGCATCTGAACTACGCCTACCAGGAAGGCGAGGGCGGCATCGCCGAGGCGCTGGCCCTGGCGGAACACTTCGCCGACGGCGACCGCATCTGCGTAATCCTGGGGGACAACATCATCGAGGGCTCGATCCGGGACGCGGTGCAGGCATTCGAGAAGCAGGCGGCGGGCGCGCGCATCCTTCTGAAGCAGGTGCCCGACGCGGGACGGTTCGGCGTGGCGGAGCTACGGGACAGCCGCGTGGTCGGGATCGAAGAGAAGCCCAAGCAGCCGAAGTCGGACTATGCTGTCACCGGCATCTATCTGTACGACCGGTCGGTGTTCGACAAGGTCCGCGTGCTGGTTCCTTCCGACCGCGGCGAGCTAGAAATTACTGACGTCAACAACGCCTATATCGGGGAAGAATCGCTGGAGTTTTCGTTTCTGGAAGGCTGGTGGACGGACGCCGGCACGTTCGACTCGCTGCTGCGGGCCGGCAACCTGGTGGCGCAGATGCGGCGCCGGGCGGAGTCGCTCGCCATGGCGGTCGAGGTCCCCCAGCGATGAGCGGAGCTATCGCCGCAGCGGGCGGGATCGAACTGGTCCTGCCCGAGTGCGAAAGAGGGATCGGCTCCCTCATCCAAGCGCCGGACTCGCCGCACCTGATCGCGGGCGTGCGGGTTGCAGCGCACCAGTTGTGGCCGGACGACCGCGGGTATTTCCTGGAGGTCCTGCGGATGGGACGGGGACTTGTGGCGGGGTTCCCTGCGGAGACAACGCAGGTCTCGGCGGCACTCGGTTATCCCGGCGCCATCAAGGCCTTTCACTATCACCTGCGGCAGACGGATGTGTGGACACCGTCGGAGGGGATGTTCCAGGTGGCGCTGGTGGACCTGCGGCGTGGTTCGTCCACCTTCGGCGGCCGGAACACCTTGTATGTCGGCGCGATGAGGCCCTGGCAGATTCTCATTCCTCCAGGGGTGGGCCACGGGTACAAGATCATCGGGCTCACGCCGGCGATGCTGGTGTATGCCACCGATCGCTTCTACGATCCGGCCGACGAGGGGCGCCTGGCCTACGATCATCCGTCGATCAACTACGATTGGGAGACGCAGCACAAGTGAACATTAAATCCGGGACAGTATATTCATTCACCAATTTGGGTGTTTCCACCCACTTAGTTCCTAAATTCGGGAATGAACGCACTGTCCATGGCCCTGGGGAGGGGCGATGAGGCTGCTCGCGACCGCCGGCGCCGGGTCTATGGGCTGCAATGTGGGTGTTGCCACCCAGTCAGCCCCGAAATTGGTGAATGAGTATACTGTCCCGGGTTTACGGGTTTAATGATATGAGGCTGCTTGTAACGGGCGGCGCCGGGTTTATCGGTTCGGCGTTCGTCCGCCTGATGCTCTCGGGGGATCGCTCCATCTCTCTGCTCAACCTCGACAAGCTCAGCTATGCCGGCAACCTCGAGAACCTGGAATCGGTGGCCACCGACTCCCGGTACCGATTCGTGCGCGGCGACATCTGCGATTCCGCCCTGGTCAACTCGCTGCTCGACGAGTTTCCCGCCGACGCCATCGTCCATTTCGCCGCCGAATCGCACGTGGACCGCAGCATTCTCGCGCCGCATCCGGTCTTCGAGACCAACCTGCGGGGCACCTTCACGCTGCTCGAAGCCGCGCGCGCCCACAACACAGGCCGCTTCCTGCACGTCTCGACCGACGAGGTCTACGGCAGCCTGGCCGAGCCGCTGGTGGCGGACGAGGGCTTTCCCTTACAGCCCAGCAGCCCGTACTCGGCCTCGAAGGCCGGTTCGGATCTCCTGGCGCTGTCCTACTTCACCACCTATCGGCTGCCCGTCCTCGTGAGCCGGGCCTCCAATAACTACGGCCCTTACCAGTTTCCCGAGAAGCTCATCCCGCTCATGATCCTGAACGCGCTCGACGCCCGCCGCCTGCCGGTGTACGGGGATGGCATGCAGATTCGCGACTGGCTGTTCGTCGAGGATCACTGCCGGGCGCTGGCGGCGCTGCTCGAACAGGGGCGGGAGGGCGAGATCTACAACATCGGCGGCAACCGTTCGCTGCCCAATCTCGAGGTGGTGAAGAAGATCCTGCGCGCTGCCGGGAAGGACGAGAGCCTCATCGAGTCCGTCCGCGACCGGCCGGGCCACGACCGCCGTTACGCTCTTTCCAGCGACAAGATCCTGCGGGAAACCGGTTGGCAGCCGCAGGTGGGCTTCGAAGAGGGCTTGAGCCACACCATCGCCTGGTACCGCGACCAGACAGGCTGGGTCGAGCGTGTCCGGTCGGGCGAGTACCAGAGCTACTACGACCGCAACTATCGCGACCGCGAGTTGGAACTGAACCGGCTCGCCAAGAGCTAGCGCCATGAGGGCGGCGCTCGATGCCACGCCGCTGACGCTCTCGAGCGGCGGCCTCCGCCGCTACACCGCCGAGTTGAGCCTGGGCTTAGCCGACGAGTTTCCCGAGGACGAATTCCTTCTGGCCTCTGACCGCACCTTCCCCATGCCGCAACGCGCGCTTCCCAACCTGACCGCGGCGCCGGGGCCGTCGAGCGCAATTGACCGCAGGTGGTGGGGCTGGGGCCTCAATCGCCTACTCGGGCGCGAGCGCATCGACGTCTATCACGGAACCAATTTCGAGGTGCCCTACCGTCCCGTACGGCCGAGCGTACTGACTCTGCACGACCTCTCACCTTGGAAGGGATTCCCGTCTACGCGGCGCGTGCGCTTCCGGACGCCGCTGCTCCTGCGCCTGGGGATCGCGACCATGGTGATCACGCCAACCGAGGCGGTGCGGCGCGAGGCCATCGCCCGCTTCCGGCTTCGGCCGGAGCGGGTGGCAGCCGTTCCCGAGGCTGCCTCGCCCGCACTCCAGCGTGTGGAAACGCGCTCCGCCACGCCATATTTCCTGTATGTGGGGGACGCCGGACTTCGCAAGAACGTCGAAACGATCCTCGGGGCGTGGCACGAGGTGCGGAAGCAGACCGCTGTGGACCTGGTGCTGGTGGGCGACTTTCCCGCGGACACGGGCGCGCGCGTTCTGGCAGGCGTGGACGATGCGCGCCTCGCCGAGTTGTACTCGGGCGCTCTTGCGTTCCTATACCCCTCCCTGTATGAGGGCTTCGGCCTGCCGCCCCTCGAGGCGATGCAATGCGGCGCAGCGGTCTTCACATCGCGGGACCTGGCCATCACCGAGGTGTGCGGCGAAGCCGCCTTGCGCATTGACGCCCTCGATGCCGCAGCCTGGGCCGAAGCCCTGAAAGCAGCCTGCGAGTGTCCGGAATGGCTCGAGGAACTGCGCGCTCGCTCGCTCGTCCGGGCGCGGGACTTCTCCTGGCGGGCCACGGCTCGCCGCACCCGCGAGGTCTACCAGGAAGCGAGGCGCCGCTTTGCCGCCTGACCGTTCCGCCCTCGTCCTCAGCCCCGAGGCGCCCTACCCGATGGCCGGAGGAGGCGCTATGCGCACGGCGTCGATCCTCGATTATCTGGGGCCCCGGTACGCGCTCGACGTGATCGTCTTCCGCGAGCCGGGCGCGCCGGACCCACGCTCCGCATTTCCACCGTGCCTGGCGCGCGCGGTTCACGTGATCGATCTGCCGCACCACTCCAAGGCGCCCGCGGCGCGCGCGGTCCGTAACCTCCGGCGCCTGGCGCTCGGGCGCCCTCCACTCAACGACCGGTTCGGCGGATTCGCCCGCGAGCTGTCGGCCTGTCTCGACAGGCGGAAGTACGAGTTCGCCTTCATCGAGCACTTCTGGTGCGCGCCCTATGTCGAGCAGGTAGCGCCGCACGCCTCGCACGTGATTCTGGACCTGCACAACGTCGAGTCCGCGCTTTACAGCAGCCTGGCGCATTCCGAGCCGTGGCCGAGGTCGTCGGTGCTCGGCCGTTTCGCGAGTGCGGTCCGCCGGATGGAAGTCCGTTGGATCCCGCGCTTTTCCTCTGTGCTGGTCGCCTCCAACGAGGATGCCCGCCGCGTCCGGCAGATAGCGCCTCAATCCACGGTCCACATCTTCCCGAACGCGGTCCCGGCGGTTGCCGCACCCCAGGCCGGCGAGGAGAACGTGATCGTCTTTTCCGGCAACCTCGAGTACGAGCCCAACATTTCGGCGGTGCGCTTCTTCCGCTCCCAGGTGTGGCCGCTCCTGCGAGAACGGTGGCCGGAGCTCCGCTGGCGGCTGGTGGGCCGGAATCCGCAGGCCGTGGCGAAGTACGCTCACGGCGACTCGCGCATAGAACTCACCGGGCCGGTCGTGGACGCGGTTGCGGAACTGGCGAAGGCGCGCGTGGCGGTGGTGCCGCTGCTTGCGGGCAGCGGGACACGCACTAAAATCCTGGAGGCCTGGGCGGCCGGCCGCGCCGTGGTGTCCACCACGCTCGGGGCCGAAGGCCTGCCCGGCCGCGACGGCGAGCGCCTGCTGCTGCGCGACGCGCCGGAGTCGTTCGCCGAGGCCGTATCCGGCCTGCTCGCGGACCCCGAAGAGCGATTGCGCCTCGGCGCTGCCGGCCGCAGCCTGCTCGACCGGGAATTCACGTGGCCCCGCGCCTGGGAAGCCCTGGCCGCGTGCGGCATATAGCAACGCAGGCAATTCCGCCTGCGTCCGCTATACTTGAGGTTGACCGATGCGCTTCTCGGTGGACGCCCACGCGATCGGCTGCCATCTGACTGGGAATGAAGTTTACGTTCGCAGCCTGTTGGACGCATTCGCGGCAGTAGACGACAATTCGGAGTTCGTAGCCTATGTAGCCACGCCGGAGGCCGCCCGCGCCATCCCGCGGGGCTTCGCCACTCGCCGTGTCTCGCGCAATCCTTTCGTGCGTCTGGGCCGCGACCTGCCGCGCCAGTTGCGGCGTGACCGGCCGGACCTGATCCACGTGCAGTACACGGCTCCGCTGACGTGCCCGGCGCCCATCGTGGTGAGCGTTCACGACGTCAGCTTCCTGGAGCACCCCAGCTATTTCCCCGCTGCGCGCGCTCTTCAGTTGCGGCTCACCGTCCAGCGTACGGTGGCCCGCGCGGCGCGCATCATCACCGTCAGCGAGTTCTCGCGGCGGGCGATCGCGCGCGTCTATGGCCTGGATGAAGAGGATATCGTGGTGGTGCCGAACGCTGCTACCAGCCTCTTCCGGCCGCTTCCCCACCCCGCGGCGGCCGCCTGGGTCTGGCGCCGGTTCGGAATCACGCCGCCCTTCGTGCTCAACGTGGGCGACCTGCAGGTGCGCAAGAATCAGGCCGGGCTGATCCGCGCCTTTGCGGAGATGGTCCGCGCGTTTCCGCAGCTTCCGCACCATCTCGTGCTGGCCGGCAAGGAAGGCTGGCACGGCGGCGCCGTTCGCCGCGCGGCGCTCGAATCCGGCGTCGCGGACCGCATCCACTTCACCGGCTTCGTCTCCGACGAGGAGCTGCTCGAACTCTACAACGCGTGCGAGTTCTTCGTGTTCCCGTCCTTTTACGAGGGCTTCGGCTTGCCGGTAATCGAGGCCATGGCCTGCGGCCGGCCGGTCGCGTGCTCGGACGGCTCCGCCGTCAGCGAGGTGGCCGACGGCGCTGCGATCCTGTTCGACTCGCACTCCACCACCCAGATGACGCGCGCCATGCTCGATCTAGCCCTGGACTCGGAACTGCGCGCGCGCATGGGGCGGCTGGGCCTGCAGCGCTCCGCGCACTTTAGCTGGCGGAGGGCCGCCGAGAAGACGCTCGAGGTCTACCACCAGGTGGCGCGCACCGGGGCCGGCCCTGTGCCAGTGCGCGCCTCCCTATGCGCGTAGCGTTCTTCTCGCCGATGCCGCCGGCAAAAAGCGGGATCGCCGACTATTCGGCTGCGCTGGCAGAGCCTCTCGGCCGCCTCGTCGAGCTTGAGGTCTTCTCCGGAGACTCGGCCCGCTTCGATCCAGGCCGCTTCGATATCGCCCTTTACCAGGTGGGCAACAACGCCTTCCACTCCTTTGTGTACGAGGCGGCCCTCGCGCACCCCGGCGTCACGGTCCTGCACGAGGCCAACCTGCACCACCTGATTGCCGAGACCACCATCCGGCGCGGCGACTGGGACGCCTACCTGAGCGAGGTGGAGTACGCAGGAGGCGCTGAGGCCCTGGCGTACGCCCAACGCGTGCGCGCCCTCGAGACCGGGCCAGACTACGACCGCGTGCCCATGACCCGCCGCCTGATCGAGTGTTCCCGCGGCATCGTCGTGCACAGCAACGCGGTGCTCGACCACGTGCGCGCGTTGGATTTTGGCGGCCCTCTGGCCCGTATCCCGCACGGCGCGTGGCTGGCGGACGCCGACCGGCGGGCCTGGCGCGGGCGGCTGGGAATCGAGGACGGCGCGCCGTTGGCCGGCATCTTCGGGTTCCTCAAGCCCTACAAGCGCATTCCTGAATCGTTGCGTGCCTTCCGCCGCCTCGTCCGGCTGGAGCCGCGCGCAAAGATGATCCTGGTGGGCGAGCCGCACCCAGATCTGGCGGTCCATTCGATGATCGCCGCGCTCGGCCTCGCCGCCAACGTCCGCTTGCTCGGATTCGCGCCCATCGCGGACTTCACCGGCTACATGGCCGCCTGCGACATGGTCCTCAACCTGCGGTACCCGACCGTGGGCGAGACTTCCGGCAGCCTGCTTCGCGCGCTGGGACTGGGCAGGCCGGTGCTGGTCTCCGACGTTGGCGCGTTTCGCGACCTGCCCGACGACATCTGTCTGAAAGTGCCGCCGGGTCCCAGCGAAGAAGACGAAATCTTCGAGTTTCTGAACCTGCTCGTCTCCCGGCCCGATCTGGCGCGGGCGATGGGCTCGCGGGCCAGGGCCTGGGTGGAGCGGGAATGCACCTGGGAGCACGTCGCACGGCGTTACGCCGAGTTTCTCGAATGCGTGGTCGCGGGCCGACCGTGGGAAGAGCCGGGCCGCGCCGAGCTGCCGCCTCCCGTCACGCGCGCCGCTCCCGAGACGATCCTCGAGTGGGTGCCACCGGACCCCGTGTTGCGCGGCTACGTCGATACGCATCTCAGCCGCCTCACCAGGACTCTGGAGATCATCCCACCGGGCGGACCCACGGACCGCATCCTCGAAATGGGCGCCTATCTACAGATCACGCCGTCGCTCGGCCCACGTCTAGGGTACGGCGAAGTGCGCGGGTGCTACTACGGACCGGCCGGCACGGTCGACCACCGGTCCGTGATTTCTGCCGCCGGCGAGCGCTTCGAATGCGATGTGGACCTGTTCGACGCCGAGAAGGACGTCTTCCCTTATCCCGACGGGCATTTCGCTACCGTCCTTTGCTGCGAGCTGATCGAGCACCTGTACGCCGACCCGATGCACCTGCTGAGCGAGGTCAATCGCATTCTGCGCGTCGGCGGTCACCTGGTGCTCACCACCCCGAACATCGCCTCGCTGCGCGCCATCTCGGCTATCCTCCAGGGCTACCATCCCGGCCTGTTCCCGCAGTACATCAGGCCTGCGGGCTCGGGCGAGGTCGCGCCGCGCCACAACCGCGAGTACACGCCGCGCGAGGTGCATCAATTGCTGGAGGACGCCGGATTCGAAGTGGAGCGCATCGAAACCGGGCCATTCCGCGAGCAGCCCCGGCCTGAGCTGGCCTGGGTGCGGCGGCTGCTCGAAAGACACGGGCTGCCGGCCGAGCTACGCGACGAAGGAATCTACGCGGTCGGCAGGAAGTCGGGTCCGGTGCGCGAGCGTTATCCGGGGTGGCTTTATGCCTGACGCGCGCCTTACCGTCCCGGTGACCCTGCTCGTCGAGAACGCCACGGTCGAGGTTTGGAAGCCTGAAGACGGCTACGCCGCTGGCTACCAGATCTTCGACCCGGAGACCGGCACACTGGTTTCGGAGGGCGAGCGCGTCCCGCTGGCGCACGATCTCGCTCCGGGTCAGGCGGTCGAGGTCGAAGTGCGGGTGGAATTCCCGCCCGAGCCTGGGCGCTATCGAGCTTTCGTTTCGGCCATGCGCGAGCACGTCTGCTGGTTCTACGACCGCGGCGCGCGGTTCAACGTGCTGGACGCAGAGGTCGCGGGTGGCGCCGTCCGGGACGTGCGCGTCGCCGTCACCACCCTGCGCGCGCTCGGTCGCAGGAACCTGGCGCGGGCCGCCGGACGCGCGTTCCATTATCCCCTGCTATCCGTCTGGCGTAACCGCAGCCTGGTGCGCTCGCTGGTGCGCCGTGACATTCTGGGGCGATACCGCGGTTCCTTCGGCGGCGTCTTCTGGACCGTTCTGAACCCGCTGTTGCTGATGGCGACCTACTTCTTCGTCTTTGGCATCGTCCTCCACACCCGCTTTGGGAACGACCCCAGCCGGGCGGCCTTCGTCCTCTATTTCCTGTGCGGAATGCTGCCGTGGCTGGCCGTGAGCGAAGCGCTGGGCCGTGCCCCGCTGGTGGTTCTCGAATACCGGAACTTCGTGAAGAAGCTGGTGTTCCCGATCGAGATCCTGCCCGTGAATCTGACTCTCGCAGCCCTGGTCACGGAGGCGTTTGCTCTGGCGGTTTTCGTCGTATTGCTGCTGCTGACGCGCGGCACCGTGCCGTGGACCGTGCTGTGGCTTCCCGCGCTCGTAATCCCGCAGGTACTGTTTACGACGGGCCTCGGGTGGTTCCTCGCCGGGCTAGGCGTCTACGTCCGCGACCTCGGCCAGATCAACGGCTTCCTGCTGACGCTGTGGTTCTTCCTCACCCCGATCTGCTACCCGGTCGAATCGCTACCGCGCCAGGCGCTGCCGCTGCTGACCCGCAACCCCATGTTCGTGCTGGTGCGGGCCTACCGGGGGATCCTCCTGGAAGGGCGCGCGCCGGCCCCGGGCGCGCTTTGGAAGTTCTGGGCGGTCTCCCTGCTCCTGTTCTTCGCCGGCCACGCCTGGTTCTACAAGCTCCGCAAGACGTTCGCCGACGTGATCTGAACACTTCCGCTACGGGATCTCCACTGCGCTGTTCTCGGTATACATCAGATGCCCTTCGGCGTCCCGGATCACCAGCCGGACCAGATAACGCCCCGGCTTCACGTCGAAACTGGAGGTGAAGCTGACCGGGGTCGCCTGCTTCAGCCGCTCCAAGGTCTCGTCGCGCAAGCGCAGTTGCAAAACCTTCTGCCAGCCTCCGATGAAGTTGCCGTTGTTGTCGAACAGCGAGGACACCACCGTCACATCGTTTCGGTTGCGTCCGTCGTCCTTGCGGAACTGCAACTGCTTTAGGTCCACGCTGGCGAGTATGTCCAGGGTTGCCCCGGTGTCGCCGGACTTGGAGAACCGGGTGTGCAGATCCGCCGGCAACTCATGGATCTCCTCCCGCGAAAAGACCGCACTCTCGATCGCTTCCTTCTCCGCCGCCGACTCGCTCTCCGTGCCCTTCGGAGCGAAGTAGCCGTGCCGCGCCTGCAGGCTGAGTTTTTCCTTGGAATTCAGCTTCACCTTCAGGGCGTGGAAGCTCCCGTCCGGCTTGAGGTTCTCCGGCGCGAAACCCAGCACGTAAATGTACTCCGGCGCCGTCGCCAGCCGCCGGAAGCCGCCGCCGAAATCGTTGCTGTTCCGGATGAGTGTTCCGCCGGTTCCCGCGCTCATCTCTTCCAGTACGCCGGAAACGACCAGGGATTCCTGCCGGGTGTAATCCGCCTTCGCCTGGGTCAGGGCAGCGCTATAGTTCCTCTGACTGATGTCGCCGGCCGGGTCGATTGTATAGAGGCCGCGCGCGTCCAACGCGCTGATGATTACGTTGGAGTGGACGGCGCGTTCCACTACGTCGAGTTCATCGCTCCGGAGATCGTCGGGGAAGAAGAATCCGGGAGAGACCAGAATGACGTTCCGCCGGCCCGGCATTACCGAGATCCTGCGGACTGCGTCTTTGAGCGTCATTAGTGAAATACGGGTCTCGTAGCCGCCGGCCGAAATAGCCCGGTGAGCGGCCGACAGCGCCATGCTCCGCGCCTCGGAAGTTTGGTCCGGACGGAGGTTCAGACAAGCGATCGTCTCTTGGGTCGCGACGCCCAACGCCCGCTCGTCACCCTTGTTCTCGATCAGGTCCGCCATGTAATAACTCACGTCCGGGCACTCTTGCACTCCGGACCTGGCGAGCAGGTTGGGGCGCAACTTCAGCAGCGCGGAGTGCAGCTTCTCGCGGTCTTCCGTAAAGTCGAGCTGGTTCCGGCCTGAAGTGGTAGCGATGGCTGCGCGGTCGGTGGGCTGCAGCGCGTCGATGCTCCGTGCGGCCGCATCGCGCACCTGCGCGAGGTCCCCGAACTTCAGGTGGACATCGTCAAAAAAGTACAGGATGAAGTTGTCGGGCGCAGTCGTGGCCCGCCTCGCCTGGGTTTGCGTCGGGCCACCCTCCGGGTTTCCACCCTTGGTCGCCACCGCCTCACCCCCGCCTGTTTCCACGGTGAAATTCGCGATCCGCTGCCGCTTGCCTTTGTCGAAGAGCTGGAAATCGTCTTTCGCCAGCTTTCCCACCGCCTGTCCCTTCGAATCGCGCACCACCACCGGGACCATCACGAGGTTCACCTTCGACTGGAAGGTCACCGCCTGCTCGCGCGAACTCATCTCCGGTGGGTTGGCAGGCGGGAGAACCACGCTCGGCGACCCTGCTTCCGCCATCTCAACGACTGGTGCGGTGGCCAGGGCCGACTGAGGCTGTCCGATGCCGAGGGCATCGGCCACTTCCTTCGAATCCGCCTCGTTCTCCCCGAACACCGCCGTGGACGCTCCCTTCCGCGCCCGCTGCGGTTCTTCGGCGGACGCACCGGCGAAGTAGTCGCGGCGGGCCTGCACGCTGAGCTTGCGCTGGTCCTCCAAGGTCACCTTCAAGTGATGGAGCTTGCCGTCCAGGTCCCCGCTCCCCGGCGAAAAGCCCAGCATATAGGTGCATTCCGGCGTCGCCATCCGCCGGTAGGCCCCGTCCGCATCGTTGGTGCTGTAAACGGCAACGCCGCCGGTTCCCTGCGCCAGCGAGATCGCTTTCGCGCGCTGTCGGAGCTCCGCCGTACTCTGGTTGCGGCGATAAGTCTCCAACTGCTCGGGCACGGACGGGCCGGTAGTATGGGGCTCCGGTTGCTTGATGCCGTGCTCCGCCAGGCCGAAATCGGCGCCGGGCGCTTGCGGGTCAAGAGCGCGCGCATCCAGTGTATTGATGACCACCCGGTCGCGGATGGCTTGATCGGTCAGATCGAACAGGTCCGGGCTGCCGCCCAGTCCATCGTCCAAGTTGACACCGTAGGAAACGAAAACCACGCTCCGCTGTCCCGGCAGGATCGACATCCGCTTCACGATCTTGCTGAGCGTGAGATGGAGTCCCCATTTTTTTGCCCCCTGGGCATCCGGGCCTTGGTCAAAGCGGCAAGCGGGAATCGGTTTGAACTGAAGCTTCGAAACGGCTTCGCGCAACTTCGCGCGGTCGTCCGTGAAATCGAGCCAGGTCCGGCAGGAGGTGCTGAAAACGGCCGCGCGGTCGCCGGGCTGGAGCGTATCCATCTGCCGCATGGCGCCATCGCGCGCCCACACGAGGTCGCCGAACCCGGTTATGGCCATGTCGTCAAAGACATACGCGATAAAGTGGCCCGGCACGACCATCGGAGCGCCTTGCGCCTTGGCGGTCCGGCCGCCGGCGCTCGCGCCATTCGCGTCGGGCGCCGCTTTCTCCACGGCAATCTGCTGGCCCGGTTTCTCCACGCTGAAGCTCGCGATCGCGCTGGGCTTGCCGTTGTCGAACAGCGAGAAATCCTCTTTCCGCAGGTCCGATACGGCGTGCCCGCTAGCGTCGCGCACCACCACGGGCACCATCACCAGATTGACGCCGGACTTGAAGGTGACGGCGTCACCTTTGGGCTGCGCATCGGCCTGGCCCGCCACGGACCAGCAAGGTATTACCGAGATCAAGAGAGCAGCCTTCGCGCTGGCGCTCCGAAACAGCCCGCTACGAGAGTTCATGATTGCCTCTGGCTTAGTGCCGATTGGACGACCCCGCAGGCGCCCCCTGCTCTCCGGCGGGCGCTGGGGGATAGTAGCTCTGCCGAGCCTGCACGCTGAGCTTCCGCTGGTCCGTCAACTTTACCTTCAACTCATGGGCCTTCACCTCGTGGGTCTTCTTGTCCACGACCGCCTCCCCGGGAGTGACGCCGAGCATATAGACCCACTCCGGCGTTGCCAGCTTCCGGTACGCCCCCTTGGCATCGTTGGTGCCTTCGACGGCTGTGCCACCCGTCGCGTGCGCCAGTTCCCTCAGTCCCTGCATCGCCAGAATCCGAGACCAGACCTGACCCGCGCCGAACTCCGCCATCTTTGGATCCTTCGCCACATCCGCGCCGGGTGCGGTCGGGTGGACGGCGTATGCGTTCAGTGTGTGGATGACCACTCTGTACCGGAGGGCGTAGTCAGTCAGGTCCCGGAGTATTCGGGGGCTCAATGCCATCCCGTACGAAATGAAGACGATGCTCCGTTGTCCCGGCAGCGTGCTCATCCGCCGCACGACTCCCCCGAGACTGCCGGTGAGCGCAAGCTGCACAGCCTCCGGAGCGGTTAGGGCGTGGCCTCCGCCAGCTCCTTCCAATCCCGGGACCCCTGGGCCGCCACAACTGGAAACGAACGGTCTGAACGGGAGCTTCGAGACGGCCTCCCGAAGCTTTGCACGGTCGTCCGTGAAATCGAGCCCGGTCCGGCAGGACGTGGTGAAGACGGCTGCACGGTCGCCAGGCAACAGCTCGTCGATGTGCTGGATGGCGCCTTTACGCACCCAAACCAGATCGCTAAAGTCAGCGATGGCCATGTCGTCAAAAAGATACGCGATAAAGTGGTCGGGGATGACCATCGACGCGCTGACGGCCTTCTCCCCGTGGCTGGCTTCATTCCGGCCGTTCGCGCCCGCAACCGGCCTCTCTACGGCGACGTTTTGGCCCGCCCTCTCCGCCGCGAAGCTCACAATGTCCCTGCGCTTGCCGTTGTCGAACAGCGTGAAGGCGTCTTGCCGCAAGTCGGATACCGCGTGTCCGTCCACGTCTCGCACCACCACCGGTATCAGCACCAGGTTTACCTTCGACTGGAAGGTGACAGGCTGATCCTGGGGCGCGGTCCCGGCGGCCTTCGCCGCTGGCGCTTCCAACGGCGGCGCGCTGGACAGCGGTGGGGGTGCGGCTGCAGGAGCAGTCGCCACCGGCGTGGCTTCGCCGCTCGCTTGCGCCACTGCAGCCTCGGTGGCGGCGTCATTGGCCAGGGGAGCGGACTGCGCCGGCTGCGGCTCGGCGGGCACTGTGCCAGGCTGGTCTTCCGGCGGCGCCTCATCCGCCATCAGCCTCGATTCCGACCCGAATTTGTGGTAGTCCGTGTACTCCACTTCATTCAATTCGTACACGTGAAGACCGATGCCGCCAGGACCGCGGGCTATTGGCTGCTCGGGAGTCAGATTATCAGAGATGGAGATGCTCCTGACCGGGCACATCCACGACTTCCCGCCGATGTCTACAGCCCGATACTCGACCACCGTATCGCTCCTGCGCATTGGGAATCCATCCGGAATGTCCGCCGCCCGCCGCGTGACGCGGAGAATGGAGCCCGAGGCAGGCTCGATGAACAACTCGCCCTGGGTGGCCACCGTCTCCCGCCACGGGCTCTTCCGCTCCACGGTGCAGCACCACGTGAGAGAGAAGTTCGAATGGGCTCTGTCGATGGAGTAGCCGAATACGGCGACGCGCTTGCCATCGATGGTTTCCCAGTGGCTCCATTTCGCTTTCCCGGGCCCAAATGGCGACGCGAGGATGCTTCCAAACTCACCATACGTGGTCAGCCCCGCCAACGGCGCCTTGTTGTTCCAGGGCAGTCCATTCACAGTACGCACCTGGCGCGACTCCGCCCCGTTGTTGAAGGCCAACTCGCTCACGATGGAGTCGCGCAGGTGGAGGCGTCCCAGGGTAACGGCTTCCTTCCCGCGGACCGTGGAAGGACCGTCGTCGATACGGCGGGTGATCTGCGTGCATGTGAAGTTCGGGAGGTTGCCGATGTAAGCGTGCGCGTAGTCGAAAGCCCTTGCGGCGATGGCCCTCTGTTCGTCCACCGCAGGTGGCCCTCCTGTAGGCAGCTCCGAAGCCGGTGGATCGAGGAACGCACTCTCATCGGCCAATATCCGAAGCGCGACCTTCGTACTCTCCCCCTGGTCGCGAGAAAGACTGGAGAGCGTCGCGTCGGTGATCCGCTCGCTCAGCTCAACGCGGGCGATTCTTTGGGCAATGTCGTCGTCCAGGAGCCGCGACGTGTGTGCGGACGTCAGAATCTCCGCAAGCTGTCGAACCGTGGGTCGCGAGGCAGCGAAGAGTAGCATCGCCAGGAACGCGGCAAGTGCCAGAACGCCTGAGGCAATTCGTCTCATGCCAATCCCTGTCCACACTCATCATAGATGAGCACCTTCTTGGCCGTAAGGATTCGTGCAGGCACCGGAGCCGGTTGGACCGCCGCGGCGGCCGGCTTGGGGCCAAAGCAGTCCCCAAAGCCGCGCCGCAG
>Ga0265316_10003615_pt1 | contig 15593 bp, 12 predicted proteins | sample 4522metaG_FD_202092 | JGI IMG/M metagenome (GOLD analysis project Ga0265316, IMG submission 202092) | Rhizosphere microbial communities from Carex aquatilis grown in University of Washington, Seatle, WA, United States - 4-5-22 metaG | ecosystem: Host-associated > Plants > Roots > Rhizosphere >...
ATAATACGTCTGACGGCCTTCCACCGTCCGGACGAGAATTCCGGCCCGGGTGAGCTGTTGGAGGTCCCGCTGCACGGCTCCCGAGCCAAGGCCGGCGATGCGGATGATTTGACGCTGATAGAATCGCTCGCCGGCATGGCCAAAAAGCAGCCGCAAGACGGCTTGCCGGGTGGCGCTGAAGAGGGCTGTGCCGACAGTTGTACCCATTTCAAGTACGATAATACCCATTATGGGTTCGTTCGTCAAGCCTGGTCATTGAGGTGGGATCTTGAACCGCGCTTCCAGCTTTTCGGCTTCCGCCGCACGGCCGAGCTTCCGGAGGCACAGGGCGTAGTTGCGAACTGTGAGGACAGTCGAGGGGTGGTCGGGCCCCAGCGCTTCTTCGCGGATGGCGAGGGCGCGCTGGTACAGCGGCTCGGCTTCCCCGTAGCGGCCTTGGCTGTCGTAGAGCCCCGCCAAGTTGTTGAGGCTGGTAGCGGTGTGGGGGTGGTCGGGTCCCAACTTTTTTTCGAAAATGGCGAGGGCGCGCTGGTGCAGCGGCTCGGCTTCCGCGTAGCGGCCTTGCATGCGGTAGACCGTCGCCAAGTTGTTAAGGCTGGTAGCGGTGTCGGGGTGATTGGGCCCCAGCGCTTTTTCGCAAATGATGAGTGCGCGCTGGTGCAGCGGCTCGGCTTCCGCGTAGCAGCCTTGGTGGTAGTAGATCCCCGCCAGGTTGTTGAGGCTTGCAGAGGTGTAGGGATGGTCGGGCCCCAGCGCTTTTTCGCAAATGGCGAGGGCGCGCTGGTGCAGCAGCGTGGCCTCCGCGTAGCGCGCGCGGTCATGGAGATAGTAACCACTCTGGTTAAGAAGACGGGCTGCTGCTACGGAGTCCCGCCCGAAGTCTTCCACCAGACGGCCGGCCACTATTGCATGGGGAATCAGACGCTCGCACTGGGGCCAGTTTTGGAATTCCACGCGCGGGAATACCTCGTTCAACGCCTGCACCACCCGCTCGGCCCATACGCGGCGGGTCGGCGCGTCCATCCCGTCCTTCAGGACCTCTTGCACCAGGTGGTGAATGTCGAGGGTGTCGTTGGCGACGTTTCGGTGAATGAGACGGAACCTTCCCGCTGCTTCGACGGCGGCGTCCCACGCAAGCGGCTTCGCGGCGGCTTGCGCCAGCGGCTCGCCCAGTTCCTTGCCGCCGCTGGTGAAGATCTCCTCGGGGATGGCATCGGGCGCAAGGAACGCGCAGGCCCGCACCAGGTCGGCCGCCGCCGGATTCGCCTTCTCCACTTGGGCAAAGGCTAGCGAAAAGGTAATCGTCGCCGAATCGTGATCCGTGGCCAGCTTGCCTCGTCGGGCGCGGAGCGCGGTCCCCTCGGTGCGATACAGCTTCAGGTATTTCGCCGGCGTCGAGGGCGTCTCTTCGATATAAGCCGCCGCCTGATCCAGCGCCAGAGGCAGGCCGGAGACTTCCCCGGTGATTTCCATCGCCGCCTTTCGGTCGGCCTCGGAAGCGGCCTCGAGCGGCGCGTCCGGCGCGATCAGCTTGGCCCGCCGGAGCAGGAACAGGGCGCCCTCGTCCGGCTCCATCTTTTCCAGTTCCACGCATTGAGCGATGGCCCCGGTGGCCTGCAAGCGGGTGGTCATCAGAACGTGCCCCGTTCCACTCGCCGGCAGAAAGGGTTTGACCACGCCCACCATCTCCTCGACGTTGTCCAGAATGAGCAGCCAGCCGGGTTGCCGTTCGAGCCACCGCCGGACCGCCTCAGCCACAACATTGGCGTCCCTTTCGTCTTTCTCGGGCAGGTCCAGCAGGCTCGCTATCGCGCCGAAGCCCGAGACCAGTGCGTCGCGGGAATCGGCCAGGCTCCAGAGCACGGCCCGGTATTGGTCCCGATGGCGGTAGGCGTATTCGACAGCGGTCTGCGTCTTGCCGATTCCGCCGAGGCCGCTGCTGGCCTGGGCGCGCCCGTGGGCAAGACCGTCTTCCAGTTTCTTTAGATACTCGTCGCGGCCGGTGAAGAACGGGTTGCGCGGCGGGAGGTTCCAGTAGAGATAATCGGGCCGGCGCTGCTTCGGCGGCAGCGCAGGCTTTCGTACACGCGACTGGCCCGTGAGGTGAAGACGCAGATTCTCGTAGCCCTGCTCGGTGTAAAGCCGGAAATGCTGGTATCGTCGGAGCGCGAGTGGAATGTGTGCGCTGTCGCCATCCGTGAGCAGAACGGGAAGGAACTTCTCGTTCACCCCGCCAGCGTCATACAGGATTTGGCGAATGATCCCCGTTTCCGAGGTGGCGCCCAGGCCTTTCCCTGACTCCTCCTCGCCATCGAACCGCCGGCGGTAGTTTGGGGTGCAGACCATCACCACAAAGCGGGCAACCTGGATCTGCCGCTGCCCCCACAATTCCCAACCCTCGGGAGGAGAACTCTCGAACTGATCCAGAATGGCGTCGATGCCGTCCGCGCGCAGGCGGTTCGCCAGCGCCAGTACGCTCGTGTCGTGCTCGGGCGAATCGTGGCTGTAGCTGATGAAGACCACTGGTGTAGTCTCCCAGGTTAACCCAGCCGGGCGCCCGATGGCCTACAGTTTTTCCCGCAGCAGCCGATCAACTACCTGAAGAAGTTCAAATGAACCATCAACCAAAGCGGGCGGTGCGGTTCCGCCACATGCTGACGTTCGCGGCACTGGCTTTCCTGTGCGCGAATCTCGCCCACGCTACTGCTCCCAATTTCTCCTTCACACTATCCACACCAGACTTCAGGTACCAGGCTGGAACCGCGTTGCCCGCCGCGACGAAGACTACGCCCGCTTCTCCGCCATCTTCTTTTCGAGCGCCTGCATCAGACGTGTCTCCACATCGGGGGGGACGGGGTACGGGTCCATGCCTTTGTAGATCTGGATAGTTTTCTTGGTGGTATCGGCGATTACCCAACAATTCGGGCACTCGGTGATGTGCTTGTCCAGCTTGGTCCGGGTTTCGGGATCGATACACTCGTCCAGGTAGTCGGTCAACTCGTTTAGAAAGTCTTTACATGTAAGCAAAGGCGTCGTCTCCCTTGCGCTTGAAGAAACGCGTCAGCTTCTCGCGCAACTGCAGGCGTGCCCGCAAAAGCCTGCTTTTCACGGCCGGAACGGAGAGGCCCAGAACGTCCGCCGTTTCCTCTGTGGAAAGGTCGTCGATATCGCGCAGCACGAAAACGGAGCGGTAGGATGGCTCCAGGCTCTGAATCGCCGAATCCAGGATGCCGCCGAGTTCCTCCCGCGTAAAGCGCTGCTCGGGATCCTCACCCCAGGCCGCGATCTCCCGTACCAGGGTGTCTTCGCCGGTATCGATGGCCTCATCGAGCGAAACCGACCGGTCTGTTTTCCGGCGGCGCAGCTTCATGAGCGCCTGGTTGACCGCGATGCGGACAATCCAGGTATAGAACTTGGAGTTGCCCTGAAACTGGTCCAGGTGCTCGTAGGCTTTCATGAAGGTCTCTTGCAGCACATCTTCCGCATCCTCGCGGTTCTGTGTCACGTGCTGGGCCAGCCGGAAGATCTTGCCTTCGTACTGCTTCACCAACTCCCCGAAGGCCCGGGCATCGCCTTCGCGGGCCCGCGCAACCAGCGGGGATTCGTCGATCACGGCTTGACTGGAGACGAACATAAGCCTTTGTTTATGATAGCGCAGGCGCGGTCGCGGCGGCTCGCGCCGAACACAGGCCAAGCTAAAGCATGCCCTACCTACCGCGTGTTACGCTGAAAATTCCCTATGAGCAACATCGAGATCACTCTGCCCGATGGCAGCAAGAAGCCGGTCGAGGCGGGGACGACCCCCATCGATATCGCCAAATCCATCAGCCCGCGCCTCGCGGACGCGGCCATCGTCGCCAAGGTAGACGGAGAGCTTTACGACCTGACCCGCCCTCTCGACAAGGACGCCGCCTTGCAGATCCTCACTGCCAAGGACCCCGAATCGCTCAACGTGTACCGGCATTCGTCAGCCCATCTTCTGGCGGCGGCCGTGCTCGAACTCTATCCCGAAACCAAGCTGGGCATCGGGCCGCCCATCGACAACGGATTCTATTACGACTTCGACCGCGCCGCGCCGTTCACGCCGGAAGACCTCGAGAAGATCGAAAAGAAGATGTGGGAGCTGCAATCGCGCGACCTCCCCTACGAGCGCATCTATACCCGGAAAGACGAAGGCCTCAAGAAGTACGCCGACGCGTGGATGAAATGCGAGTTGATCGACGAGCGCGCGGGCGAGGTGTTCTCCGAGTACACCCTGGGACCGCACTTCATCGATTTCTGCCGCGGCCCGCACGTGCCCAGCACGTCGCGGATCAAGGCCTTCAAGCTGCTCTCCATCGCCGGCGCATACTGGAAGGGCGATGAGCACAACAAGCAGCTGCAGCGCATCTACGGCACGGCCTTCTTCACTCAAAAGGACCTGGACGCGTATCTCAAGCAGGTCGAAGAGGCTAAGAAGCGCGACCACCGCAAGCTGGGCAAGGAACTCGACCTGTTCAGCATCCAGGAACTGGCCGGCCCGGGCTTGATCTTCTTCCACCCCAAGGGCGGCATCATCCGCAAGCAGCTTGAAGACTGGATGCGCGACCAGTACCTGAAGCGCGGCTACTCCCTGGTCTATACGCCACACGTGGCGCGCTTCGACCTGTGGAAGACTTCGGGCCACGCCGGTTTCTACGCGCAGAACATGTTCACGCGCATGGAGTTGGACGACGCTGAGTACCAGCTCAAGCCCATGAACTGCCCCTTCCACATTTTGATTTACAAGGACAAGCAGCACAGCTACCGCGATCTGCCGGTCCGGCTGGGCGAACTGGGCACGGTTTACCGTTACGAGCGCTCGGGCGTGCTCAACGGGCTGTTCCGTGTGCGCGGCTTCACGCAGGACGACGCCCACATCTTCTGCACGCCGGAGCAGATCGAAAACGAGATTGTGGATTGCCTGCAATTCGCGGTCGATACGCTCACCACTTACGGATTCACCGAGTACGAGGCCGAGCTTTCCACCTGGGACGGCGGTGCCAGCGGCAAGTACGACGGCTCGCCCGACCAGTGGCTGCTCGGCGAAAACGCCCTGCGCCGGGCCACCGAACGCGTGAAGATGAAGGTCAAGGTGGTACCCGACGAGGCCGCGTTCTACGGGCCCAAAATCGACGTCAAGCTGGTGGACGCCATCGGGCGGCCTTGGCAACTTTCCACGGTGCAATTCGATTTCACGCTGCCGCGCCGCTTCGAGTTGGAATATATCGGGGAGGACGGCAAGGCCCACCAGCCGCTGATGGTGCACCGCGCGCTCTACGGTTCCATCGAACGCTTCTTCGGCATCCTGATCGAACACTATGCCGGCGCCTTCCCGGTATGGCTGGCGCCGGTGCAGGCCATCGTGTTGCCGATTACCGACCGCCAGACCGAATACGCTCGAAATGTGCGCAAGCAACTCGACGCCGCGGGCATCCGCGCCACCGTGGACGAGCGCAGCGAGAAGGTCAACCTCAAGATTCGCGACGCGCAGTTGCAGAAGATTCCCTACATGCTGGTGGTGGGCGACCGCGAACAGGAGAACGGGAAGGTGGCCGTACGCAACCGCAAGCTCGGCGACCTGGGAGCCCAGCCGCTCGCCGATTTCATCGCCGGCGCTCGCAAGCTGATCGACGGCAAAGCGGCCTCGGAGTAGCGGCGGGGGCACGCGGGCGCCATGACGGCGATCGAAGTCACCGGCGACCTCGCTTCGATGGACTCCGCGGTTGAAGCGCTGCCCAACAGCCCGGCGGTCTTCGCGCTTTGGCCCAAAGAAGGCGAACCGTATCTCTCCAAGACCGCCCTGCTGCGCCGCCGCTTGCTGCGCCTGCTGAAGGAACGCGAGAAGCCGTCGCGCCTGCTGAACCTGCGGCACACCGTCGCGCGCATCGAGTACTCACTAACTGGCTCCGCCTTCGAATCGAGCGTGGTGCTCTACGAGCAGGCGCGGCGCCACTTCCCCGAATCGTATCTGGACCTGCTCAAACTGCGGATGCCGCCGTATCTCAAAATCGTCCTGAGTAACGAGTTCCCGCGCAGCCACATCACCACCCACCTCACGCGCACCGGCGGCCTGTATTTCGGGCCGTTCCGCTCGCGCGCTTCCGCCGAGAAGTTCGAAGGCCAGTTCCTGGACCTGTTCCAGATGCGGCGCTGCCAGGAAGACCTGGTCCCTTCCCCGGCGCACCCCGGCTGCATCTACGGCGAGATGGGCATGTGCCTGCGGCCGTGCCAGTTGGTGGTGGGGGCCGCGGAGTATGCCCACGAGATCGCGCGCCTGGTGGAGTTTCTGCGCACCGATGGCCGCTCGCTGGCGGACGCCATCGCGCATTCCCGCGACCGGCTCAGCGACACGATGCAGTTTGAAGAGGCCGCGCGCCAACACAAGCGCCTGGAAAAGGTGGAGGACGTGTTGAAACTCCGCGACGAACTGGCGCGCGATGTGGACCGTCTCAACGGCGTCGCCATCACCCGGTCCCTGGCCCCCTTTGCCGTCGAGATGTGGTTCCTCCGCGAAGGCAACTGGCAACAGCCGCAACGCTTCGGTTTCGAAGTGCGCGAAGGCAAGCCAGTTTCGCTCGACCACAGCCTGCGGGAGACGTTCGCCCAGGTCACACCCAGAAAGCTCGCGCTCCGCGAGCGCCAGGAGTATCTGGCTCTACTGGCGCGCTGGTACTACTCAAGTTGGCGCGAAGGCGAATGGCTGAGCTTCGACAGTTACGACGACATCCCCTACCGCAAGCTGGTCAACGCCGTCTCCCGTGTGAGCCACCGGGATTCTTTGTCAACCTCCAGATCTCCAGACCCCAAACTATGAAATAACTGAAAAGACGGGATTTCGCGATTTTGGGTTTTTCCCGCAGGGCGACAAACCCGCCCTGCGGGGGCGAAGACGGCTCCCGGAGGAAAAAATGCCAGCTCGCAGGACCAAAGGGTGGCGGCTGGGTTTATACTCAGTTGGACGTGGAAGTCCAAAACGGAAATTCCAGATTCAGCTAATCAAGGAGAATTCATGAACAGACTCTTGCAGTGGATGTGCTTGTTTTTCGCGTTGGTAATCTTTGCCCCGTGTCGTGCTTTTGAGGCCGGCGACAAACTGACCGACCAAATGGTCAAAGACATCCTCACCAAACACTTCGCCAAGGCTTCATCGTCCAGCTCCCAAATCAAGTTGGAGTTGCATGCCGTGAAGGTTAACTCCCCTCGCAAAGTGACCAGCAAAGAAACCTCGGATTACGAGATACCGCCCGGCACCATGGTCTATCCGGTCAAAGCCGACTACGGTCAAACGCTCACCTTGGGAAACCGCACCACCACCAGTGAGATCGAGGGCTTCTTCATTTTCTACAAAGACAGCCACGGCGGCTGGTCCTTCTTCCAATTACCTCCTGGCTCTAAACAATAGGTTTGCCGTCACCTCTGGAACGGCAACGACAGCGGAAACCGCCGATAAACACGTAGCCTCCCTTCCGGCCGCGCCCCAACTCCCGCAGCCAAAGACTTGGGAATTCGGCTATTAAACTTCTCAAAACATGGCGGCCACGGACGGAATCGAACTGCCGGCGCCAGCCTTTTCAGGGCTGCTATCTACGATAAGCCCGGCATGTTCCCCCCATGAAGCTACTCCACCGTCACGCTCTTGGCCAGATTCCGCGGCTGATCCACGTCGCAACCTCGCCGCACCGCGATGTGATACGCCAGCAATTGCAGCGGCACAATCTCCAGAATCGGCGTCAGCAGCTCCGCGGTCGGGGGAATTTCGATGATGTGATCGGCGCCGGTCTTGGGCACGGCCGTATCGCCCTCGGTCGCCAGCACCACCACAATGCCCTCGCGCGCCTTCACCTCCTGGATGTTCGACAGCGTCTTCTCGTACAGCAGACGGCTCTCCGCGCTCGAGGGATCGTGAGTCGCCAGCACCACCACCGGGAGCTTTTCGTCGATCAGCGCGTTGGGCCCGTGCTTCATCTCGCCGGCCGGATAGCCCTCTGCATGGATATACGAGATTTCCTTCAGCTTGAGCGCCCCTTCGAGGGCGATCGGAAAATGCACCCCGCGGCCCAGAAAGAGAAAATCGGTGGCTCGGTGGAGATCCCGGCCCAGCGCTTCGTAAACCGGGTCGTGCGAGAGCACGGTTTCAAGCTTGCCGGGTATCCGCACCAGCTCCTGCATCAGGCCGCGCGACGTGTTCTCATCCAGGCGGCCGTTGGCCTGGCCCAGGTGCATCGCCAGGATGAACAGGGCGGTTAATTGGCACGTGAAAGCCTTGGTGGACGCCACGCCGATCTCCGGCCCGGCGTGCGTGTAAATGGTGCCGGCAGCCTCGCGCGTCACCATGGAACCCACCACGTTGCAGATGGCCAGCGTCTTGGAGCCTTTTTGCTTGGCCTCGCGCTGCGCCGCCAGGGTATCGGCGGTTTCCCCCGATTGCGAAATCACCACCGTGAGGGTATCTTCGCTGATAATCGGATCGCGGTAGCGGAACTCGCTGCCGTAATCCACCTCGACCGGAAGCCGGGCCAGCTTCTCGATCATGATCTTGCCGACCAGAGCCGCGTGCCAGCTCGTGCCGCAGGCGATAATTTTGACCTGGCGAAAGCTCGCGAATTCGGCCGGGGCGATGTCCATCTCGTCCAGAAAAACACGGCCCGTATCCTGCCCCACGCGTCCTAAGGTGGTGTCGCGCACGGCTCGCGGCTGCTCGAAGATCTCTTTGAGCATGAAATGCTTGTAGCCGCCCTTTTCCGCCATGATGGGGTCCCACAGAATGTGCGCGACCTGGCGGTTTACCGGGTGCCCGTCGAAATCGCTGAGCCGCACGCCTTCGGGGGTGAGGATGGCCATGTCGCCGTCGGCCAGGAAGAACATGTCGCGCGTGTGGCTGAGGATGGCCGGCACGTCCGACGCCACAAAATATTCGTTGTCGCCGATGCCGATCACCACCGGCGGCCCCGAGCGCGCGGCCACAATCTTATAAGGATCGGACCGCGAAATCACCGCCAGCGCGAACACGCCCGTGAGGTCCTTGACGGCCGCGCGTACGGCTTCTTCCAGATTGCCCTTGAAGTATTTCTCCACCAGGTGCGCGATCACTTCCGTATCGGTCTCGGTTTTGAAAACATGGCCCTCGGACTGGAGAAGCTGCTTCAGGGGCAGGTAGTTTTCGACGATTCCGTTGTGTACCACCACCACGTCGCCGTGGCAATCGCGGTGCGGGTGCGCGTTCTCTTCGGTGGGCCGCCCATGGGTGGCCCAGCGGGTATGCCCGATGCCGTACGTGCCATCCACCGGGTTCATGCGGATGGCGTCTTCGAGGTTGCGCAGCTTGCCTTTGGCGCGGCGGACGGCGAGTTGGCCGTCGTCGCAGTATACCGCCAGCCCCGCCGAGTCATATCCGCGATACTCGAGGCGTTTCAATCCTTCGAGAATGATCGGAACGGCCTTCTGGGTTCCGATATAACCTACGATTCCGCACATACTTCGATTATAGACGTGCGCTCAATCGAGAATCTCGACCCGATACTCCTCAATGACGGGATTGGCGAGAACTTCGTGGGCAATGGTTTCGACGTCTTTGCGCGCCTGTTCGCGGGTGACGCCGGCCGCGATGGCGATGTCGAAGAACTTGCCCTGGCGGACGTCCGAAATGCCCGTGTAGCCGAGCCCATTCAGCGCCGCGCGGACGGTCTGGCCCTGGGGATCGAGGACCGTGGATTTTAAGGTAACGAAGACGCGAGCTTTCATGTGGAACCCCGATTATCGCACGCGGGCGCAAGGGCGAGGCATGCCTCGCCCCTCAAGGGTGCGGCGCATCCCCGCGGTGTAGGGGCCGGGCATGCCCGGCCCGACGCTCAATTCAACAACCGCCCTTGCCTCAAATACGCCGGCGTTTCGAGATCGTCCGAATCGGCCAACGGCTCCGGGTCCGCAATCAGCTCGGGCTCGGGTTCGGGCTCCGGCTCCACCACTGGAGCGGGCACCGGGGCGGCCGCTGGGGGCGGCTGCGGTGGACGCGGCTGGATGCGGATCTCTGGCGCGCTCCGCCGGTCTGCTACGGGGGCGTGCTCCGGCTGAAACCCGGTGGCGATCACCGTGATCTTCACGGCGTCCGCCATCGACTCGTTCAGAATGACGCCGAAATTGATCTGCACGTCGTCGCAATCGGCTGCCTCACGGATGATGGAGCAGGCTTCGTTCACCTCGTGCAGGCCCAGCCGGCTGGATCCCGTAATGTTGATCAGGATGCCGCGCGAGCCGGCGATCCGCGTGTCTTCCAGAAGCGGACAACTGATGGCCTGCCGGGCAGCTTCCACGGCGGCCTTTTCGCCGCGTCCCACAGCCGTCCCCATCATGGCGTAACCCATGCCGGTCATGGTGGCCTTGATGTCGGAGAAATCGCGGTTGATCAGCCCCGGCGTGACGATGATGTCGCTGATGCCCTGCACGGCCTGGCGCAACAGGTCGTCCGCCGTTCGGAACGCCTCGAAGAAACTGGTGCCGCGCGGCACCAGCGCCAGCAGCCGGTCGTTGGGAATGGCAATCACCGTGTCCACAATGGATGCCAGCCGGCCCAGCCCCTCTTCCGCCAACTTCATGCGCCGCGACCCTTCGAAGCTGAATGGCTTGGTGACTACCGCCACGGCCAGGGCGTCCAGTTCTTTGGCTAGCGACGCGATCACCGGAGCCGCGCCGGTGCCCGTGCCGCCGCCCAGTCCCGCGGTGACGAAGGCCATGTCGGCGCCTTGCAGCACTTCGACGATGTCGTCGGTGTTTTCCAGAGCCGCCTGCCGTCCGATTTCAGGGTTCGACCCGGCGCCCAGCCCATGGGTGAGCTTCACGCCCAGTTGCAATTTGTTGGGCACGTGGCAGACATTGAGCGCCTGGAGGTCGGTATTCATGGCATAGAACTCGACGCCCTCGAGGCCTTCCTCTACCATGCGGGCCACGGCGTTGCAGCCGCCGCCGCCCACGCCGATCACCTTGATGCGCGTACCGGTGCGCGCGTCGTCCTGCATTTCATACTTCAGATCGTCCATGTCCGAATCCTCGCACGGGCCGCGGGGCACCCTCTGGGCCGCCCGGCCCCTACAACGTTATTTCAGAATTTTTCCCAGCCATCCGGAGATTTCCCGCTGACGCTCGGCTTTGGCCTTCAACTTGGCCGAATACATGGCGAGCCCGGCAGCCGTGGTCCACTCCGGATCGTCCATTTCCCTGGGCCAATCCCAAATCCCGACCGGCAGGCCGTAGCGCGTCTGGCAGTCGAGCACGCGCGCCGCCACGTCGCAGAGGTCCGGCAGGCGGGCCGCCCCACCCGCGAGAAACACGCCGCCGTTCAAGGCGCGGTCCATCCCCACGCGGGCCAACTCGGCGCGCACAAATCGGAATAGCTCGACGGCGCGGGCCTCCAGAACCATGCTGACCACCTTCCACTGCTCTTCCCGAAACTCGCGGCCTTCAGGGGTGGGCAGCTCCACCAGCACGTTGCCCAAACAACCCGACGAAAGCGAGCAGCAGCCATACTCCAACTTCACCCGCTCGGCTTCTTCAAAACTCAGACGCAACCTTCGCGCGAGGTCGCGCGTAAAATGGTTGCCGCAGACCTTCACCGTCGAGGCCAGGTGCATGGCATCGCCGTAATACGCCACCAACTCGGTCGATTCCGCTCCGATATCCACCACTGCGATGCCCTCGCGCCGGTCCTCCGGCAGGACGGCCGCATAGGACGCGGCCAGCGCCTCGAAGACGGTTTCCTCCACCACCATGTGGGCCTGGTTCACGGCGCCCACCAGCGAGTTATGCTCCTGCACCGAAGCCGTCACCAGAAGGACGTTGATTTCCAACTGGGATGCCAGCATCCTGCGGGGGTCGCAGTGGCCAGGGTGGCCATCCACCACGAAATCCTGCGGGAATATTTGCAGAATCATGCGGTCCGGCTGCAACTGCACGCGGGAAGCGCGGTCCACCACACGGTTGACGTCGCGCTGCTCAATTTCGCGAACGTGTCCGAGCTCGACCAAGCCGCGGGCGGCGGCTCCGCGCACGGCGTGGCCGCCCATCCCCACTACCACCGATTCGACAGACACTCCGGCACTGGCTTCGACCTCGCGCAACGCCGCCCGTATCGCATCCGCCAACGCGGTCTGGTCGTTGATCTTCCCGTTGAGCCAGCCTCGCGAGGGGACGGCGGCGCATCCGAGAAGGCGCAGCCGGCCCTTCTCAAGAGCGCAGACCACCAGCCGTGTCTTGCGGCTACCCGCGTCGAGCCCCGCTGCGTAGATCGGTTTCTCCGCCATAAAGCCGTTAATCCTTAGCCGTGACTTGGCCGTCCAGCCTCAAGTCGAACGATTTCACATTTGGCGAGCGCTTCCCGATCTCGGGATAGTGCACCAGAAAATTCTGATAGCGCGCGGCGAAATTGCCCTCGCCCATCATCAACTCCACCGCGCGGTTCTCCACCTGCGCGACGATGCGGATATTGGCGGGATCGGCGGTATTCACCTCGGAAACATCTTTCGCCATGTATCCCATGTCCTCCTGGAGCCGCAACAGGGCGCGCACGCGCACGCGGCGCTGCTCTTCCGTCTCGTCTTCGCGGACGCCGCTGAGGACCGGAAACGCAAAACGCGCCTGCGCCGGAGGCTCCAGCAGAACGCCGTGAGCGTCGATCAGCAGCACACCCGAGCGGAAGAGCACGAAAGCCACCGGCGTCCGTTCGCGAATCCGCACCAGCAGCCGATCCGGCCAGACACGCGAGACGGAGGCGTCCTCCACCCAGTCGATGGCCAACAGGCGCCGGCGCCGCTCCGCCAGCGGAATGGAGAAGACGCTGTGGTCGAAGTCCCAGATGAAGACGCGCAGCACCTTGGTGTGCGACGTGTAGTTCAGACCCTGGATGGTGAGCGCATCGGGGCGGTTGCTGGAGAACACAAACTGCGGGTCCGTAAGGACGTACTGGCGCACTTTGAAGCCCGCCACGGCGGTAGAGACACTGGCCGCGCCAATCGCCGCAACGGCCACCCACAGCCGCCAGTTGAAACCACGCGAGACCTTTTTCGACTCCCTCGCCATATCAGCCCTGGCCTTCCGTTCGCAGCCGAGCCAGCACCTTTTCGCCGGCCTGCCACACGTTGCCGGCCCCCAGCGTCAGGACCGCGTCGCCAACGCCCGCGACCTTCAGCAACGCTTCCACGCCGCGGTCCAGCGTGCCCACGTACTCGGCGCCACGATGCCCAAACTGACGGATGCGTTCCACCAGGGCTTCCGCCGTGACGCCGGCGATGGGTTTCTCCGAGGCGGCGTAGATATCCATCACGAACACGCTGTCGGCCTGGTGGAACGCGCCCGCGAACTCTTCCATGAGGTGAAACGTGCGCGTGTACCGATGCGGTTGAAACAACACGTGGATGCGGCGGAAGCCGCACAGGCGGGCGCCGTCGAGCGTGGCGCGGATCTCGGTCGGGTGGTGGCCGTAATCGTCGATGACGGTGATGCCGCGCTCTTTGCCTCGCACCTGAAAACGCCGGTCGACACCGCTGAAGGCGGCCAGGGCTTCCCGGATCACATCCGGGGGAACTTCCAGTTCCATGGCCACCGCCACAGCCGCCATGGCGTTCAGTACGTTGTGCCTGCCTGGAACGCGAAGGTGGAAGCGGCCCAGATCCGTGGTGCGGTAGCGCAAGCGGAAGTCGCTGGCGAAGTTCCCACAACCGATCTCGCTGGCCTCCACATCGGCCTGGGCAGTGACGCCGTAGGTGACGGTCCGGCGCTTGATGGCGGGCAGAATACCCTGCACGTTGGCGTTGTCCAGGCAGACGATTACGGCGCCATAGAATGGGACCTTGTTGACGAACTCGATAAACGCGGCCTGAATGGCCTCGAGCGACGGGTAGTGGTCCAGGTGCTCGCGATCGATATTGGTGACCACCGCTATGATCGGCGCCAGCTTCAGAAACGAGCCGTCGCTTTCGTCCGCTTCCGCCACCAGGAAATCGCTATTGCCCACGCGGGCGTTCGATCCGCCCATGGTCCCCACGCGCCCGCCCACCACCACCGTGGGGTCGAGCCCCGCGTGGTTCAGGACGGTGGCAGCCATGGAAGTGGCGGTGGTCTTGCCGTGGCTTCCGGCCACCGCGATCCCGTACTTGAGCCGCATCAGCTCAGCCAGCATTTCGCCGCGCGGAATCACGGGGATCTGGAGACGCCGCGCCTCCTGCACTTCGGGGTTCTGCTCGTCCACCGCCGAACTGACCACCAGCGCGCGCGCGCCGGCGACGTTGGCGGCCTGGTGGCCTTCGTAGATTCGGGCACCCATCCCGGCCAGCCGCTCGGTGGTGGGGGAAAGCCGCACGTCGGACCCGCTGATCTGGTATCCGAGGTTAAGCAGCACCTCGGCGATGCCGCTCATCCCGATGCCGCCGATTCCCGTGAAGTGCAGGTGCTGTGGGCGAAAAAACATTTCCTTATGATATTGTTTCGGCTTACGGCGCAACTGTCAATTGAAATCTCAGGCTGCGCCAGCCACCTCCTCCAAGATTTCCGCGGCCCGCCGCGCCGCGCCGGGCTTGGCGAAGCGCCGCGCCGCCTCTCCCATCCGCTCCAGCGCGCCCGGCGAACCGGCCAGCTCCGCGACCACGGCCGACAGCTTCTCGCCATTCATCTGGCGGTCCGGAACCAGCCGGGCCGCTCCGGCGCGCTCCATGGCTTCCGCGTTCTTAGTCTGATGATCGTCCGCCGCGAATGGAAACGGCGCCAGGATAGAGGGCTTCCCCGCCGCCGCCAACTCCGATACCGCGCCCGCGCCCGACCGGCACACCACCAGGTCGGCCGCGGCAAAGGCCGCGGGCATATCGACGATAAATGGCACCACCTCGCCCTCCAGGCCCGACCGGGAAAACTCTTCCCGCAGTTGCTCGAACCCGCCCGGCCCGCTCTGGTGCACGATTCTCACCGGCAGACCGGCCTGCCGGAACAGGGGCCAACTTTCCCGCCCCGCCTGGTTGAGGGTGCGCGACCCCTGGCTGCCGCCGGTGATCAAAATGTCGAGCGTGCCGCCGCGCGGCTTGGGAACAATACGAAAAAACTCCTCGCGGACTGGCAGGCCGGTGGCCTCCGTACGCCCCTTGGGAAAATAGCCGGCCGTCTGCGGAAACGAGACCAGCGCCCGCGACACAAACCGCCCGATCACCCGATTGGTAAATCCGGGAACGGCGTTGGGCTCCATCACCACCACCGGAACGCGCCGCAGCAGCGCCGCCATCACCGGCGGCCCGGCCACATAGCCACCCATACTGAAGACGGCGGAGGCGCCGGCAAGGAAACGGCCACACTGGGCTGTAGTAAAGGGCAATCTCGCAAGCGTGGATAACTTCTGCCGCAGCCCAACCCGGTTCAATCCGCCGATATCGATCCTTTTCAGCTCGAACCCTTCCGCCGGCACCAGCCTGGCTTCCAAACCGCGATCCGTCCCCACAAAGAAAACTTCATGGCCTCGTTGCCGCAATTCCCGCGCCACAGCCAGCGCGGGAATGACGTGCCCACCAGTTCCTCCGCCGGCCATCAAGAAGGGGCCAGGG
>Ga0265316_10003616_pt1 | contig 15581 bp, 17 predicted proteins | sample 4522metaG_FD_202092 | JGI IMG/M metagenome (GOLD analysis project Ga0265316, IMG submission 202092) | Rhizosphere microbial communities from Carex aquatilis grown in University of Washington, Seatle, WA, United States - 4-5-22 metaG | ecosystem: Host-associated > Plants > Roots > Rhizosphere >...
AGCCGGAGAACAACTGACGTTGACGGCCGGGGGGACGTGCCGCCGTGGAGCGGTCTGCATTCCCTCCGCAGGTATCCGGCAGAAGAGGAAGACGAACGTCTTACGCAAGAGCAGGCTGGAAGCGTTCAGTGACGGCGTCATTGGCATATTGATCACAATAATGGTGCTCGAGCTGAAAGTGCCCCGCGGCACGGGTCTTGAAGATCTCGCCGCGCGTGTGCCTTTCTTCCTGACGTCAAGGGCAAGGTGTCACTTGTTCTCTATCTCATTGCACTACCGATGGCATTTGTCCTACAATGGGTGTCCGAAGCCATCTACGTGTTTGTCGCCTTGGTGTGGTTTGTTTCCGACAGGAGAATCGAATCAAAGTTGACGGAGAAGAGGAATGAAGAAACGTCTATTCACTGACGCGAACATCACCCCCACGGAAGCCCTTCTTCGAAAGCAATTGGGCCCGGCCATGGACTACTATGCGAACATTCTCGCGAAGTCCGGCGACTATCGAAAACAGTGGCAGTTCAGCCGCGGCAATGGCTGGATTCTCAAGGTCGACGACATGCGCAAGGCCTTGTTCTACTTGATACCATTTGACGGCGGCATTGAAGTCAGTCTCACGGTGCGGGACGGCGAAAGGGCGAGTTTCCTCAAAAGCGAAGAGCTGGAAGAGCTCTTTCCCCAACTCGAGTCCGCCACGAAATACTCGGAAGGCTATGCTCTCCGATTCGGCATAGAGAACCCCGCAGAGTGCAGATCTGTTTCGAAGTTCCTCGCTGCTTTGATGCAGATAAGGCCGGTGTCTCGACCGCTCACGCGCGCCAGGTAGGATATCCCCTTGCCTGCCAGGAGGATAGAGACCCGGGCCTCCCGCACCGCAGACATGACCTGCGGATGCCGTGCAATTTCCTATAGGAGCGGCCCGAACGAATTGAAAAAAGCATATTTCGTGAATGAAGAAGGCTGCGTCACAGCGCAGGTCAAAGGAGCACAGAGCATCGTGAAGGCGCATCGGAAGTAAGAACTATGGCCCTGCAGACGGGCCGCAGACTGCGAGGGCCGGCGCGCGCGGACCCTGCTTTTACTCACATACTTGCATTGCGAAATCGCATGAATATAGTAGTGGGAAAGAGGTGGTCCATCTGCGGAGGAATGCTCCGACCCGGGAAGGCGTCGATAGAACACACCCATGCAAATGATTCTGGAAACGGTCATGACGATTCTTTCCGTTGTGGAGAAGCTCATTCCAGTCATCTCCCTCGCCCTCATTCTTGTCACGTACCTCACACTCAGGGAAGTCTCCCGGCAGAGGAAGGAAGCATACAGGCCGCGCCTCTTTGTGGCAAAACAGGGGTACTTTCTGCAGAAAAACCCGAATGGTACGCCGTGCTTCCTCAAGAACGACAATAAGAAACTGCATGATCTCCACGCGAAGCCGTACGAGCTCGAGCTTGCCAATATTGGATTGGGAGCCGCCCACACCATCAGGGTGAGCTGGAAGTACGACAAATCCAGAATCATCAAGGAGATGACCGAGCTTGGCCGGCAATCCGGTCGACTGCACAATATCAGCAACGGGCACTTTCAATACATGTTCAACGTCAATGACGGCGAGCATGGCTACCGGTTCAGGATCGCCCGCCCCTCGGAGGTCAGCAGCGAGATTCCCTTCTTGAAGGCCGGGGCCGTGACAAAGTTCGTTTTGCCGGATACCGTCAGGCACATCCTCACTTTCTATCCCTATCTCAAGCTCTTGAGCCTGGAGTTCCCCCATCGCATTGAAATCGCCAACCGGGACGTCTCCATCCGGGTTGCCTACCAGGACATCGCGGGACAGGAGCACCGGCAATTGTTTCAACTGGTTGTCAGCGGCTCCGCACTCGGAAAAGAGGATCAGAACGGCAACTACGGCACGGGTGCGCTGATGTTCCAGATGCAGAAAGAAACGGACGATTGAAGCGGCCTGGACGGCGAGAACCATGATGAGCATCCGTCAGGCAGGAGGGGGCGGGGGGAGGAGCTTCGTGGCTGTTCGACAATGGGTACCCGCTCTCAGCCTGGTTCTTCTTGTTTCATGCGGCTCCCTGGGCTTTGCGCAGGCCGCTCCAGGCCCGGTCAGCGATCCGCCCCTGGAATCCATGTCCCCCAGGTGGAGGCAGGCGATTGTCGACACGGGAGCTGATGCGGCGTATCTGACGGAAACGGAAAGGCAGGTCGTTCTCGAACTCAACAAGGCGCGCACAGATCCGGCCGAATATGCGAAAAGGTATCTCGTTCCGCTCCGACAGTACTTCCGCGGGAGGCTTTTCCGGGTGCCCGGAGAAACAGCCATCTCCACCAACGAAGGGATCGTGCCTCTCGATGAATGCATTACGGAGCTGCAGCAGACAAGGCCCCTGGCGCCGCTCGAACCCCGGAAAGGCCTGAGCCTGGCTGCGCGAGACCATGCAAAGGACCAGGGAAAGACGGGCGCAACCGGGCATACCGGGAAGGATGGGTCCACGGCGGTCTCCAGGATCAATCGATACGGCACATGGGACCGCACGGCCGGGGAGAACATCGACTATGGAAACGGCACTGCGCGAATGATCGTCGTTTCACTTCTTGTCGACGATGGTGTGCCCTCACGCGGTCACCGGCGCAACCTGCTGGACAAGGCATTCACGCTCATAGGGGTGGCCGTCGGGCCCCACCCGGTGTACCGGCACATGTGCGTCATGGATTTCGCGGGCGCGTACAGATAGGCGGCGCTCACCACAGCCTCGGGAGCGCCCGGCCGGACTCCATCAAGGATTTCAGGCTCGAAAGGACTTTGGGCCAGCCTTGCGTGATGCCCTTCAGCATATCGGAACCGGCCTCAAGCTGGTCATGCGTCACCGTCAACCGCACCACCGTGCCGACCGGTTCGAGCTCGAATGTGACCCTCGTGTGCTTCTCCTTGCGCGCTTCGTCGGCGGGAAACGCCCAGGTCAGGACGAGCCGCCGGGGCGGGGAGCTTTCGATCACCTTTCCGACCAGCTGGACGGCGCCGTCCTTCCCGTCCCGGCGATGCTCCCATCGGGACCCGGGCTGCCAGTCGGACACGTTCACGTGCTGCCAATACTGAGTCGTCATCTCGGCGTCGATCAGCGCATTCCAGATCTTTTCGGGAGTCGCCGCGATGTATGTGACGTACACGAACCGGGGCTTATCCATGAGGGTCTCCTTCCGACCTTTTCTTGAGATCACGCAGCATAGCGAGGTGCTGACGCTCGTATTTTTCGATCCAGCGTTCGTATATTTCATGGATGGGGACGGGGTTGAGATAATGCAGCTTTTCGCGCCCTCTTTTCACCGTGACAATGAGGTTGGCGTCTTCAAGCCGCGTGAGATGTTGAGTGACCGCCTGGCGCGTCATGTCCAGGTATGAGCAGAGCTCTCCGAGCGTCTGGCCGTTTTGCGCGCGCAAAGCATCCAGCAGGCGCCTCCTCGTGCGGTCGGCGAGGGCCTTGAACACATCATCAATGTTCACGGGAGTCAGTATATGCAAGAAAAAACTTGCATGTAAAGAATGCCTTCACAAAATACCGTTCAGGAAGGAAGGAGCGCACGATGAACCTCGCGGAGCTGGCGGATTTTCTGGTTGAAGCCAAGGCCAATACGTATGCGGCGCAAATGACAAGAACGAAGTGTACCGTCTGTTCTTCCACGGAGGACAGGTGCTTTAGCGCATCGAAGAGGAGACGCATATGACCGACCGCGCGCACGGGAGCTTTAAGGTCACGCTCATCCCCCAGCCGTACGAGGACATGCCCGCAGAAGCGATGATGGGCCGGATGTCCATCGACAAGCATTTCAGCGGAGACCTGGAAGGGACGAGCAAGGGGCAGATGCTGACCGCAGGCAGCATTGTGAAAGGATCAGCGGGGTACGTGGCGATCGAAAGATTCACCGGAAACCTTCGAGACCGCAGCGGGACTTTTGTGCTCCAGCACAGCGCCACGATGATACGCGGCGCGCCCCAGATGAGCGTGACCGTGGTTCCGGATTCAGGGACCGGCCAATTGACGGGCATTTCAGGGAGCATGACGATTATTATCACGGGCGCGCACCATTCATACGCGTTTGAATACGCGCTTGAGGAGTCCACATGAGAGATGCGGGAAACTGCGGGGGAGGGGCGGGGATGAGGCGGTTGGCAATACTTCTGACGGTGGCGCTGCTCATTTCGTGCCGGGAAAAGGCAGCCAGAAGCGCGGTTCCCGGCGAGTCCGATCCCGCCGCTGCATCCTTGATATTTGTATCGATGCAGCAGGTGAAGGACATCCGTGTCGGCCGGATCCACAACCGTATCATGGGCCTGGAAGGGGAAATCCCGAACGGTCCTGTTTCCGCGGACACTGTGACGCTGGGCGCTTTGAAGCAGTCCCTTGAAGTGAAGCTGACAGGGGAGACACGAATCGGCGAAGGGGTGAGAATCACAGCCGCAGGCAGCGACGGCATCGAGTATTCGACAAATGTCGAACGCGATGCCATATCTGTTGCCGGCCACGACGAAACGGTTTTTGGATACTATTTCAGCGTTCCATTCGAGAACAAACCCTGGAGTCATTCAGTCAACTGGCGTCTGAAAGTGTATACCGGAAAGACCCTTCTCCTGGAAAAAGAGCTCGCCATCCCCCTGAAAGACTTCATCATGTACGCGAAAGCGACGGATAATCCTTTCGACGTCATCGATAGCACTCATCTCGCCAGGGGGCAGACATACAAACTCTTCTACCCGAACCTTCATTCCGATCTCCTGATGGTGTACTACACGAGCGACTATTCCCTCTACGTGCCGATCTACACAGGCCAGGCGGGTCCGCTGCGTGACCCGCATTCCACGCCCGAAATCACGATCAGCGCACAGGCGCGGCGGGGGTCGTACTTTTTCACTCACAAGGCACGTTCGGCGGTCTCCCGGGACGACGAAAACCTTCCTGTCTTCGGTTTTCGGGTGATCGAATAAGAAATCGCGCGGAATCCGCCGAGCACGTCGGAGACCAATCCGGGTTGACATTTGCGCGCTCAGATATGACATTGCACCGTGGAGGGTGTGCCGCATTGAGGAGAGTCATTACAGCGTTTTTTCTGGTCTTTCTTGCGTACAGTGCATTCGCATCGGACTTCCGCAAGACGTCGTGGTTGATGAGCAGGGAGCAGGTCCAGGCTTCGGAAGACGGCACGCTTGTCACGGAGAGGAACATTGCCGGCCAGCAGGAAGTAGTCTATCGTGCACGATTCGAAGGATACGAGGGATCTGTCACGTACGTGCTGGAGAACGACAAGCTGCTCGCGGCAACCTACAATTATCAGAAGGATGACACGCGCCAGGTCTACAGCCATATGAAGGAAAGCCTGACGCGCCAGTTCGGGGCACCGTCACTCCAGACGGACAGTCTTGCGGTCTGGCGCTCGGAACGCACGGAGGTGGCCCTCGCCTACCGCGCCGAGAAGACCTGCTACGTCGCGTTCTGGGAAAAGGCCTACTTCGCGCGGATCAACAACCTGACCGCCGCTCAATAAAGCCGGGCCTGGTCCCTACCTTCTTTTCAGATTTTCGAGAATCCTGCGATAAATGAGGGTGAAGCGGTCTATGCGGCGGAGCTTCGCGCGCGAATCCGCGCTCCAGACGCTGTCCGGATGGTCCTCCACGACCCGTGAGAAATATCCATAGGCCGCTTGCAGGAATTCCAGGCTGCCGGCAATGTCTTCCGCGGCCGTGTAGCGCCGCGTGAAGTGGGGCACGCGCCCTGCGGCGATCTTCCTGTTTATCTCGGCGATTCCATGAATGGCAAGAGAGAAGTTGATGAACCCCTGCTTATAGTACGCATAGGAAGGATCGCGATGCGCAGTAAGGCCCGGACCGGAGGCGGGCGGAGAGCGGCTCTCCCGGCTGGCAGAGGTGCGAGCCGGTGGATGTTCTTCCCGCATGGTGAGGGCGCTCATAAGCGCCGTATAGGCCTCTGTAAGCGTGATGGTCGTGAGCTCCTGCAGGGCCTTTTTATCACTGGGAAACCTGTCGGGGTGATTCTCCATGACAAGCCTTCGGTAGGCCTGCCTTATCTGTTCCTGTGTGGCGGTCGCCGTCACGCCCAGTATTTCCCTGAAATGCTGCTCGCTCATAAAGACGCCCCCGGACCCTTATCGGACTCAGCGCGCTCCGCTCTCCTTGTAATCGTGGCGACGTTGGTTTCCCTTGACGATGCTGTTCTTGATCGCCAGAAGCTCGATCTTGATCCCCCGGGTGGTCTTCTTCTCCTGCACCGCCCGGTCATGAAAGTACGTGTTGAGACTCCCCAGACGGCGGTGGATGAGGAGAAGCTCATTCAGCTGCTTGTCCACAAAGGCGGCGAGCTGCCCCTCATTGGTGCTCGCCAGCCTTCGGAGCGCGGGGCCCTTGCCCGAGGAGAGCGTGGCCATGAGGCTCGACTTCTTCTTCACCTCTTCGAGCAGCTTGGGAAAATCGATGACTTCCGTCTTGAGAGCAGGAACCCCGGGCTCCGCATACTCCACCTTGTAAGCGCGTTCGACGGTGTGCGGAGCGGCTTTCCTGCCCAGAAGGCGTCTCAACCAGCCGCCTGCCGATCCTCGATTCTCCAGGAGGAGCAGGCGCTCGTTTTCCTCGAGGATGGCAAGCGCAGTCGCGAGCTCCTCGTGCGGCCGTGAAAGGATCCGCACCGCTTCCAGCAGGACAGGTTTTCCTTCCGGCAGGGCGGTCGTCTTCACCTCTTCGGCCTCGACCACTGCAAGAGACGCGAGGACTTTCTCTTTCATGCCAGGGCCGTCGCCGGAGAGCTCTTCCTCCAGGACTTCATCAGCGAGCGCCGGATACCAGGGCTTGCCCGGCACCCACTGTGCGAAGCCCCGCCGTATGGCGCGCAGCGCCTCTTCCTTCCGTACGCGCGCGTCCGGCGTTCCAAGGGGAACCTGGACCAGCGCCTTGCGCCGCAATTCCGCTTTCCATGTTTCGCGGTGGTACGCGATCAATTCCGCGACCATCGCGCGGATCTGGTGAATGGTTTTTACAGCCTGGATGTCACAGTCCTTGAGGATCTGGGAGGCCATCGAGTCGGTGCCCATGCGCACCTTCATGAATACCCGGGCGAATGCGCGCGTGGTGGGGCTCGTGGAGCCTTCGCCGAAATCCAGCCAATTGATGAACGTCACGAGGGCCGAGATCTTCTTGAGCCGGACGAGGGTGAGCGAGTTGAGGTCAAAGCCGGCTTCCTCGGTCAGGAACCTAAGCTGGCGCCTGAAAGCTGCCAGGCGGTAGCTCACCTCGTCGGTGTTCTCGAAATCAGGGAGTGGATCATCCTTGGGAATGACGATTTCCGTGAAAGCCTGCTCATAGTTGTACGGATCCTCCCTGAGCAGGCCCTTGCGGATGAGCATGGCCATGGCGCCGTCGAAGAGCGACTGATAGGAGATGATGGCGTCCTTCAACCGTTGTGTCTGTGTTTCCAACAGCCATTGTGAACGCTTCTCCAGCGCAGCTTCGAGCTGCCCCAGATAATCCGCAGATCCTTCCATCGCAACAGATTATAAGGTAAAGTCGGCGCGGACGCAACGCAGGACGGTCGGACGGGACGCGGGAACTCTTTGCCATTTCAGGGAACGGGCGATGGGGACAGCAGGGGTTTTCAACAGGGAAAAGCTCGTCATTGCGATTCTCATTTCGGCCGCCGGCAGGAAGGACGAGCTGGTCTCCCATCTTGCCGACCTGTGGGGTCCTGTGGATTTCGCCTCTGATCCTTTCACATTCACTTTCACACACTACTATGACGCGGAAATGGGCCCGCCGATCGATCGGTTCTTCATTTCGTTTGAACGGCTCGTCGATCCCACATGCCTTGCGCGGACCAAGGTGGAGACGAACAGCATCGAGGATATGTTTCGTGAGAAGGGAAGCCGCAAAGTCAATCTTGACCCCGGGCTGTTGTCCCTTCCGCGGTTCGTCCTTGCCACCACAAAGGAGAATGCCCACCGCATCCCCCTGGCGGACGGCATCTACGCAGAGATCACCCTCCTCTACGGGAGAGGCAGCTTCCAGCCGCTCCCGTGGACTTATCCCGACTTCCGGTCAGAGCCCACCCTGTCGATCCTGAACAAGATCCGCGCACGCTACAAGTCGCAGACAAGGGCGTAGAGGGCGACCTCTCAAGCTTCTCACGCAAGCAAGGGGACCCGGGACCCGTATTCCGGCATGTGACGCTTTTCAGGATTCTGGCCCCGTGTGCCGGCGCCCTTTGCCTGCTTTCGTGCGGCGCTTTCGGGCCCCTGGCGCATGTCGACGTGCTCATCCCGACCCCGCCCGCACACTGGATCCGTGCTTTTCCCGATCTCCAGTTCCGCCTGGTCTTTCCGGATTCCGCTGGACGGGAACAAGCCGTCAGGGTGACAGACCCGGGGAAGCGCGTTGCCATTGACTGCCCAAAGACTGGCAACACCCCGATTCTTGCATACCCTGTCAGCGCAAAGGACCCGCAGGGAGAGACAGGGCAGGCAGGGATGCTCCGTCCTGCCGGGGGAATGTATCCGGGCTCACTGGATGAATCGAGCCCGCGGCCGACCCTCGCTCTGGACTGGCGGGACGGTGCAGCGGCCACTGTACTGCTCCGGCTTCTTTCCATAGGGCGGGATACTTCTCTGCTCAACGCGGCGCGCCTTGCCCGGTACTTTCGGGACGTAGAGGATCCGTGGAATCTGGACTTGAAGTTGATCGAAGAGAAACTGGCGGCAGGAAAGTTCACCGCGTATGATATCGATAAGCTGCCGTGCCGAAATGTGGACGTGAACGCCGGCACAGGCGAATGGTTCCTGGAGAGTCCATTCTCAACCGTCACTAGCTCGACCGGGGAAGGGGCCCTCAGCCTGGCCGGCGTGAGCCTGGGAATGCACGGGTTGTTCTCCATGGACGGCCGATTGAAGATGATCAACGTGGGCAGGACTGAAACGGCCGTACGTCCAATTCGCTGAGGCGTCGACGCACCCGAAGGATTCGCATCGACGTACCCGGCGGATTCCGCCGCCTGTGAAGGCCCGTGTCCGCAGCCAGGCAAGGGCTGAGGCAAAAAAACGTCGGCGCTTCCGCCGACGTCACGACCTTCAAGTCTGACTCCCCGCGGGCGGGACTACTTCCACACGGTGAAGAGAAACCCTTCGGCTACATAAATGACAAGGAAATAAAAGAATCCGATTACCCAGAGCGCGGTCGGTCTTCCTTCGAACACCCCCGCAGTGAGCGTGGCCGACGCGCCGACGCCTATCCACACCACGGCCCCTGCAAGCAGGCCCATCCACCAGGTGTGTGTGCCGAATGCGATGATAATGAGATCAAGAACCAGACAGGAGACAAAGGCGCCGATGAGCGGCAGCAGGAACGAAACCGCTGACATCTTCATGTCAGTCCGCTTCTTCCCCGTCTTTTCCATGGCTGCCAGCCAGGGTTTTCCCAGTATGGGCCCGTACCAGAGGAAACCAAGGATCATGTTGAACACCGTGCCCACGATGACCGCAAGCCAGTTCACCTGTGCAAACTGCATTGAATCCTCCTGGCTTCATAACGTAGCAAAACCCGCTGCGGAGAAAAAGGAAAATCGACGCCCGGCCCGGCCCCTCTGCGCCGAGCTAATCCATGCGGATGATCTTCGCCATGGTCAGCACCTGCGGCCCTTTTTCCGTCATCAACACGTCGTTTTCCCATCGCACCCCGCCGTGTGCGGGGTCATAAAGCCCTGGTTCGACAGTGAAGACCATGCCGGGGAGGAGCGCTCCGTGGTCCCTGGTGTCGTCCAGGTTTCGCACAAGCGGCGCTTCATGCACGTCAAGGCCGATTCCATGGCCCAGCGCATGCGGCATTTTCCAGCCCGCGCTGTCAAAAAGGGCATCGACGGCCGCGGCAGGAGCGCGCGGTGCGGCATGGGGCTCTGCCGCCTTAAGCGCTGCATCGTACGCCTTGGACACGAGCCCCACCATCTGTTCCTGTTCTGGGCTGAGTTTCCCGCGCGCTACGGTGATGGTAACGTCGCTCGAGTAGCCGTCCACCTTGACGCCGAAGTCGAGGATGGACAGGCCCGGCGCGGCAAACGGCCCATTCGAGAAAGCCGGGAAAGGGTGGATGGCCCAGCTGCGCGCGGGTCCCGCAGCAAGGGTTTCGAAACCCATGCCTTCCGCGCCCAGAGAGAGGGCCTCCCTTTCGAGGAACTGGGCAATATCCACCTCACGCAGCCGGTCTGCGCCACCGGGGGCCGCGAGCAGGTTTTCCACTTTCTCCACGACGGCGTTCGTTATCTCCGCGGCCTTCAGGAGAGCCGTGATCTCTGAGATGTCCTTGATCGTCCTCCACCTGCCGATGACTGACTCGAAACCGTCTTCCCGGATAATGATCTCCATTCCCGGCAGGTCGGAGACCAGCTCCTGGCGGCGCAGGTGGGAGGTCCGCTGCGCGCACTCCACCTTCCCGGCTGCGTCGGCCGCCGCCGTGCTCCTCAGACCTTCCGATTCCAGCACGCCGATAACCGCATGGCGGAAAGAGCGTTTGAATTCCGCGTAGGGAATCACCTGGTCCACCGTGCTCCTCTGGTCGGCCATGTGCACGTCCCAGGGCACCAGCACGGTTTTGCCTTTGGCGAACACGAAGAGCACGGCGTCCATGGGATGGCCGCACAGCCAGCGCAGCGTGCTGGTCCGCTGGTTTTCGAAATCGTCCACGATGCATGCGCCCACACCCGCCTGCGCAAGCCAGGCCGCCAGGCGGGCCTGCCGCTGACGAAAAACGGAGCCGGCAGCATCAGAGAGCGGCAACGATATTCACCAGCTTGTTGGGAACGACGATGACCTTTCTGATCTCCTTGCCTGCAAGGAGATCCTTGATCCTCTCGTGACCAAGAGCGCGTTCCCGCAGACCGTCATCAGATGTCCCTGCCGGCATGTTCTCCCTGGCCCTGTTCTTTCCATTGATCTGAAACACGATCTCCACCTGTTCTTCGACGGTGAAAGATTCATCCCATTGCGGCCACGGGTGCCGGGCCAGAGAGGGCGCGTTTCCGAGTTGGACCCAGAGCTCTTCCGCCATGTGCGGCGCATACGGGGACAGCAGGAGGACGAACGGCTCCCAGAGCGCCCGCGGCATCCTTTCCAGTCCCGCCACTTCGTTGAGGAAAATCATCATCTGGGCGATGGCGGTATTGAACTCCAGCCTCGCCGTGTCATGCGACACCTTCTTGATGGTCTTGTGCAGCACGCGCATGAGCGGCTCAGCAGGCGCATCATCCGTGAGCGGCAGCTCACCGGCGCGCCAGATCCTTTCCAGGAATCGCCGGGCTCCGGCGATCCCGCGGGTGGACCATGGCTTGGACACTTCAAGCGGTCCCATGAACATCTCGTAGACGCGCATGGTGTCCGCCCCGTACTCATGCACGATGTCGTCGGGATTGATCACGTTTCCCATGCTCTTGGACATCTTCACGCCGCCCTCGCCGAGGATCATGCCCTGGTTGATCAGGCGCATGAACGGCTCAGAGGTGTTCACCAGTCCTTCGTCAAAGAGGAACTTGTGCCAGAAGCGCGCATAGAGCAGATGGAGGACCGCGTGCTCCGCCCCTCCGACGTACAGGTCCACCGGCATCCAGTAGTCGATCTTCTCCCGGGCGGCGAAAACCTTGTCATTCCCCGGGTCCAGGAACCGCAGGTAGTACCAGCAGGAACCCGCCCACTGCGGCATGGTGTTGGTCTCCCGCTTCGCCGGGCCTCCGCATTTCGGACATGTCGTATTCACCCAGTCCGGGATAGAGGCCAGGGGGCTCTCCCCCGTGCTGCTGGGGATGACGGTCTTCACTTCGGGAAGAGTCAACGGGAGCTTGTCATAGGGGACGGGGACCGTGCCGTCTCGGGGGCAATGCACCAGCGGAATGGGCTCCCCCCAGTAGCGCTGACGGGAGAAGATCCAGTCCCGCAGCTTGTAGTTGACCGCGTGTTTCCCGATGCCCTCTTTCTCGAGCCACGCGATGATCCTGGTCAGGAACTCAGCGGTGGCCAGACCGTTGAACTCCCCCGAGTTTACCGCGATGCCCGGCGCATGATCAGCCGCGGCCATCTCTGACACCGTGCCGTCCTTTGAGACCACCTGCACAATGGGAAGCCCGAACTTCTTTGCAAACTCGAAATCCCTCTCGTCATGCGCCGGCACCGCCATGATGGCGCCGGTGCCATAGGAGATGAGGATGTAATCTGAAATCCAGACCGGGATCTTCTGCCCGTTGACGGGGTTGAGCGCATACGCACCGGTGAAAACCCCCGTTTTCTCCTTGGCCAGCTCGGTGCGTTCCAGGTCCGACTTCATTGCAGCGGCCGTGATGTAGCGGTCTACCGCGTCCTTCTGCGCGGCGGTCGTGATCTTTGCCACGAGCGGGTGCTCGGGTGCAAGCACCATGTAGGTGGCGCCGAACAGCGTATCCGGGCGCGTGGTGTACACCTCGATCGGGTCTCCGCCTTTTTCCAGCTCGAACCGGACATTTGCCCCTTCACTCCTGCCGATCCAGTTGGTCTGCATGAGCTTCAAGGATTCCGACCAGTCCAGCAGATCCAGGTCTGCCAGGAGCCGCTCCGCGTACGCGGTGATCCGGAGGATCCACTGGCGAAGATTGCGCCGCGTGACCGGGGTGCCGCACCTGTCGCACAGGCCGTCCTTGACTTCCTCATTGGCCAGGCCGGTCAGGCAGGAAGGACACCAGTTAATGGGAACCTCGGCTTCGTACGCCAGTCCCTTCTCCCACAGCCTCAGGAAAATCCATTGGGTCCACCGGTAGTACTCAGGGTCGCAGGAAGACAGACGCCTGTCCCAGTCGTATGAGAATCCCAGTGATTTGATCTGGGTGGTGAAGCGGGCAATATTCTGCTCGGTGGAGACCCGGGGATGGGTACCCGTCTTGATGGCGTAGTTCTCAGCCGGCAGACCGAAAGAGTCGAAGCCCATCGGATGGAGAACCTCGTATCCCTTCATGCGAAGATAGCGGCAGTAGATATCCGTGGCAAAGTAGCCTTCCGGGTGTCCTACGTGGAGCCCCGCGGCGGACGGGTAGGGGAACATGTCCAGCACGTACCTGCGCTTTTCCCGCGGGACGTCGGGGTTCTCCGTCGTGCGGAAGGTCTTGTGCTCTTCCCAATAGGACTGCCACTTCTGTTCTATGTCAGTGAAAGGATATCCGGCCATGGCGGGATGATAATCATGCGGCGAACCGGGGTCAACACTGCGCGGCCGGGCCAGCAGGTGAGCGGAGAAGAAAAAAGGAGGAGGCGTGCGGCCTCCTCCGGGATCAGGTCATCATTTGGGCGAGTAGGTCGGGTATTTCACTTCCGGATCATAGTCCCCTTCCCGCTTTTCCCCGCTGGCGCTGGGAATGACGAATCGCTGTCCGGGCGCGATCAGGTTCGGGTTGCCCGGTTTGCCCAGGAGAGACTTGTTTGCATCGTAGAGCAGTCTCCACTTCCAGGGATCATTGTAGACGAACGGGAATCCCGCAATCCTCCAGAAGCAGTCCCTCTTCGAAATGACGAGCTGTACCGTATAGTATTGCGGGAGAGGTGTCGGCTCGGCAGCGGGAGGCGGAGGGGGAGGCGGCGCCTTGACGACAACCGGCGCTATGTTCACAAGGGCTGCGAGCGCGTCCTTCGAAAGCCCGATGCTTTTGTCGTAGTCTTTGGCGTCGAGTGCATCCTTGGCGCCACCCGCAGCGGTTACCGCAGTGTCGTACGCGTCCTTAAAGTTCATGTCCGCCTTGATCGATTTTGCGTACGCAATACGGTCATTTGCCTGCCCCAGCCATCCGTTTGCCCTGTAGAACATCAGCGAGGTCGCTACGTATTCATCCGACTTGGCTAAGTTTTCCTCTGCCTGCGCAGCCAGGCTTGCCGCCAGATCGTAGTCTCCCGCCTGCATGGCCTGGTCGCCTTTCGCGAGGTCGTCCTTTGCCTGGTTGTAGAACTCGTTGTCCAGGAGGGATTGGGCCGAGAGCGCGACGGCTGAGATGCCCAGGAGGAGCGCGACCGACGCGGCAATGAGTATTGATTTCTTCATTCTTGTAACCTCCCTACTGGCCGCTCGTCGTCGGCGCGAAACCCTCGTCCTTCAGCGCCTTGTCTGCGTCCGCGGCCTTCTGCTCTGAAGCCATCTTTATCTGTTCCGAGCTGGCGAGGGCTTTCTCCGCATCGTCCTTTTTCTGCTGCGCCACGGCCGTTACGGCATCGAACGCGTCCCGGGCCTTCATAAAGTCGGCTGCGGCGTTTTCGATGTCTCCGGCGTCTTTTTCCTTCATAGCATGCTGGTACACGTCATTGGCTTCCGCGTACTGATCCTTGACCGCGACTGAAGCCTTCAGGTCGTCCGCGGCCTTCTTGGACGCATCAGCCTGCCCCTGCAGCTTGGCGAGGTAGAGAGCGCCGCCCTTGGAGATGACGGAGTTGAACTCGTCGATGGCCCTGGTCAGGGACTCCTTTGCGGCCGCGTTGTCGTTGCCGTATGCGTCCTGTCCGGCCTTCAGATCCTTTGTCGCAGCGGCATAGTCGTCGGCATCGTACTCACCGAGGCCGTACTTGTCCGCCTTTTGCTGCAGGCTCTTCGCCTGCGCCAGCTCTGCATCAGGGGCGGCCACCGCAGGCTTTTCCGGTTGCGGGGCCTCCGGCGGCTTTGCGGGAGGCGTGCTCGCGCAGGAAACGGCAAGCAAAAGCGCTGCGAGCAGCGCTGCCCACGGAACTATCCTTCTCATATTGCACTCCTCTCTCGAACGCCTGTTCTACTGCTAAATATACTACTTTGAGGCTTGAATTTTGTCCACGTTGTCCGGACCGCCGAAACGTATTCGCCGAAATGCGTGCGGCGCTGTATACTGCCGCCGTGAGCGAGGTCCTGTACACCTGCGTCGCGGCTGCGACCTTCGGCCTTGAGTCAGTGGTGCGTGTCGAGCTGGAGAACCTGGGAATCCGGGGCGCGCGCGCAGCGGACAGGCGCGTGTTCTTTGAGGGTTCCGCGCGGGACATCGCCCGGAGCAATCTCGGGCTGCGGACGGCCGACCGCGTGATGATCCAGCTTGCCGAGTACGCGGCTCCTGATTTCGACGCGCTGTACGAGGGAGTCCGCGCGGTGCCGTGGAAGGACCTCCTGGGCGCGCGCGCCGCAGTGGACGTGGCTGCCCGCAGCGTGAAATCCAGGCTGACAGCAACTCCCTCCATCCAGTCGGTGGTCAAACGGGCAGTCATCGATGCCCTGCGCGGCAGGGGCGGCACACGCGGCGCGGAGCGGCCGTCGGACCGGATGGAGGAAACCGGCACCCGTTATGATGTCGAGGTTGCGCTTCATTCAGACCGCGCGTCCATCTGCCTGGATACCACGGGGCCCGGTCTTCACAAGCGCGGCTACCGCATTGCGGCAGGAGAGGCGCCCCTGCGCGAGAATCTGGCCGCCGCCCTGGTGCTGCTCTCCCGGTGGGAGAGCCCCCGTCCGTTCGTGGATCCCTTCTGCGGATCCGGGACTATCCCTATCGAAGCAGCCCTCGTGGCGGCCAATATCG
>Ga0265316_10003617_pt1 | contig 15576 bp, 12 predicted proteins | sample 4522metaG_FD_202092 | JGI IMG/M metagenome (GOLD analysis project Ga0265316, IMG submission 202092) | Rhizosphere microbial communities from Carex aquatilis grown in University of Washington, Seatle, WA, United States - 4-5-22 metaG | ecosystem: Host-associated > Plants > Roots > Rhizosphere >...
ACCAAGCCAGCCGCAGCCACCCGTATGATCGACTGTCCAGAGTTCCTTTATTGCCTGTACAGTAACCCGAGTGTAGTCAACCGGGAAAAGCGGTGTCAACCAAAGAACGGCGTTATTTTAGGCCGGGATGCCCTGAAAAGACATTCGGGAGTTCAAAGCCGAAGTGAAATACAACTATATATTTAATAATAAAGGACTTACCGGAGTGTCCGTACGTCGTGCACGTTTAACGATTTCCTAATGCTTTAGGAATGAGCGGGTATGGAATCGGCACCCACATAGGGCTGGAGGGCCTCGGGAATCACCACTGAGCCGTCGGCCTGCTGATAATTCTCAATGATGGCAAGCCATGTGCGCCCCACGGCCAAGCCCGAACCGTTTAGCGTGTGCACGAATTCGCTCTTGCCGCCTTTTGGTTTAAAGCGGATTCCGGAGCGGCGCGCCTGAAACGCTTCGGTATTGGAGCAGGAAGAAATTTCCATGAATTCGTTGGCGGACGGCAGCCACACTTCGATGTCGTATGTCTTGGACGACTGAAACCCCATGTCGCCGGTGCACAGTTGAATGACACGGTAATGCAGGCCGAGCTTTTGCAGGACGCGCTCGGCGTCGGCAACCAGAGTTTCCAGTTCATCGTAGCTATTTTCGGGGCGTGTGAACTTGAACATTTCCACTTTCTGAAACTGGTGCTGGCGCTTCAGGCCGCGCGTATCTTTTCCGGCGGCCCCGGCCTCGGATCGAAAGCAGGCGGTCCAGGCGCAGACTCTGATCGGTAACACGTCGGCGTCGAGCGTCTCCTCGCGGTACATGCTGGTGAGTTCGACTTCGGCTGTCGGCGTCAGATACAGATCCGTGCCTTCGAGGTGGAACATGTCCGCGGCAAATTTCGGCAGCTGGCCGACGCCGGTGAGCGCGTCGGTGTTCACGATGAAAGGCGGAAGAATTTCCGTGTATCCATTGGCCGTGTGAGTATCGAGAAAAAAGTTAGCCAAGCCGCGTTCCATCCGCGCGCCCAGTCCACGGTAGAGAGCAAATCGTGCACCTGACATTTTTGCGGCGCGCTGGAAGTCGAGGATGCCGGCGGCCTCCGCGATTTCCCAGTGGGGCAGCGGCTTGAAATCGAATTTCGGAGGCGCGCCCCATCGGCGGACTTCGATGTTGGCGGCGGCATCATGGCCAACCGGCACGGAGTTGTGCGGGCGATTGGGAATGGTCAGCATGAAGGCGGCAAGTTGCGCGTCGAGCACAGTGGTGCGCTCGTCAGCGAGCTTGATTTCATCGGAGACCCGCTTCATTTCGGTGAGCAATGCGGAAGCGTCCTCGCCTGCTTTCTTGCGGCGTGCGATTTCCTCCCCGGCTTTATTCCGCTCGGCTTTCATGCGCTCGGCGGCTGTGATGCGTTCGCGGCGCTCCTGATCGAGCGCGCGGAAGGCTGCAAAATCAATCGTGACGCCGCGATTGGCGGCCATCTGCTCAAATTCGTCGAGGTGTTCCCGAAAATATCCAAGATCATGCATGGGGAATAGAATACATGAGAAGTTGCGCGTTGAAAGCCCAAAGTCCAATCGGAAGCACAGATGCACACAGATGGATACGGATGAAAGCAAAGAAAGATGAAAATTGAAAATTATTGAGAATCGCTGAATCTTGTCTTACCCCCCAGGCTCCCAAGTTTTAATCCTGGTTTTTATCCCTGTTTATCTGTGTGCATCGGCGGTTCCATCTTCCGCCTTCAACCGATTTTAGCTGTGCTAGCATTTGAAAGAGCTAAATATGCCAAACGAAATCAAGACGGGAGCTGCATTTACCAGGCATGTCCGCCGGAACACGGACCAGTTTGAGTTTATCCGTTTCCACGTGGATGGACCTGTAGCGCGGCTCACGATCCATCATCCAGAACACAATTTGCTGAACGAAGCGCTGCTGCGCGAACTGGCGCAGAGCATCGAGACGGTCACGGAAACTGCTTCGGTGAAGCTGATTGTTCTCGACGCTGCCGGAAAAGTATTTTCCGGAGGCGTGGACATCGGCGAATACACAGCGGAGCGGGCGTTTTCCATGCTGGACGCGTTTCATTCCGCATGCATCGCGATGGTGGAAGCCACTCAACCGGTGCTGGTGATCGTGGATGGTCCGGCGATTGGAGGAGGCGCCGAGTTGATCGCGTACGGCGATCTGGTGATTGCCACGCCGCGAGCGAAATTCGCTCTGCCGGAAATTACGATAGGGATGTTTCCGCCGCTTGCTTCAACGATGTTTCCACACATCATCGGCCCGAAACGCGCTCTGGAACTGGTGCTGACCGGCGAAGCCATCACGGCCGAACGCGCGCGCGATCTGGGACTGGTAAACCGGCTGGTTCCCGAAGCGCAGCTTCAGACGGCGGTGAACGAGCTCATCGGTAAAATTACAGCTCAGTCGGGAGCCGTGCTGGGCATGGCCAAAAAGGCGGTGCTGGGCGGGATGGGATTATCGCTTCGCGAGGCCTTGCGGAATTCGATGAACATTTTTCTGAACGAACTCTACCGCCTCGAGGATTCTCAGGAAGGCCTGCGCGCGCTGCTTGAAAAACGCAAGCCGGAGTGGAAGAATCGGTAAGACGGCCTAAGGCGCCACCCCGCCGCGCGAAAGCAGTGTATGGACGATCCTCTGAACACTCCGGAAGTGCCGCCTTTCGAGCACGGCCAAGAGTCTGACAACACGCCGAACGGGCCTGCCGGGAACACGCAGGCGGGATCCATCACCCACGGGCAAATTGCAGAGTCATACTCCGCCGGCGAACCGACATGGGGAAAAACGATCCCGAATTTTCCTCTCGAAAATAGCGCCGCCGGTCGCCGCGCTTTCCGGCACAATCTTTTTCTTCTCCTTGGGCTATCACTCGCGGTATTCACGCTAACGACGTGGATCCTGGTCCGAGTCGATGCGCCGTTTGGCCTGTTTTCTTCCGGACCTCAGGAAATTGTTCGCGCACAGCTTCGCGCCCTGGATCGAGGAGACCTCCGCCCGGCGTATGAAATGTTTTCAGCGCGGTACCGCGGGCAGGTTTCCTTTGACGACTGGCATCGGCTCATTGTCTCGCACTGGCGGATGTTTCACGCGGAAGTGCTGCGTTCCGGTTCGCCCATGCAGGCAGGCCCGGGCGTGACACTGGAGATTTACCTCCAAGGCGCTGACGACATTGATTATCGCGCGCGCTTCACGCTGGTCCGCGCGGGTGGGCGATGGTGGATAGACGATGTACACTGGACGGAAGAAGGGCGCGAAAGCGATTTTACCCGTATTTAGGAAACTCCCTGGTTTGTGATTACGATTCGATTAAAACTTCTTTAAACCTCCGCGCGATATTTTTGTCAATAAAAGTTCATCCACCATTGTTTGTAATTCACGCCCGCATAATCTTTCCTTAACCTGACTGAGTCACTTTCACACCCGTCCCCAATTCCGGTCAAATTCTCATTCTGGAGGCGTGTGAATGTCGTTCAAGAAAGCTGCTTCGAAGTGTTTCCAATCCGTGCGCATGACTTTCGTTGCGCTCATGATTTTCCAGTTCAGCCTCGGCGGGCCGATGGCCACGCCGCTGCAAGCTCATGACAAAGATGAGCCTTACACCAAGACACCGATCAAGCATGTCATCGTCCTGATCGGCGAAAACCGCACATTCGACCACCTGTTCGCCACTTACGTTTCGCCGAGCGGCGATTATGTTCGCAACCTGCTGTCCGAAGGCATCATCAAAGCCGACGGCACCCCTGGTAAGCATTTCTCGAAAGCGGCCCAATACCAGGCGACAATGCCGTACCGGACAAAGTTTTTTTTGAGCCTGCAGGACAATGAGAAGACGCCGTACACAACCCTGCCGTTTCCGACGCTGAATTATTCGCCGACCTCGCCCTACGTTCCGGTGATTCTCTCGAACCCGCTTTACCTGCCGGTTCTTGAAGCAGCTGAGCCATCGCTGGAGCCCGCCGATCTGGGTCTTTTGTTCACCGGCACGGCCAGCGCATTTCCGCAGACGTATTTTCTGTCGGTTCCTTCCAAGCCCTCGGTTCTCCCGGACTACGATTCGCGCATCGCGAATTACAATGCGCTGCCGAATGGCCCGTTTCCGCTGAAAGGAACCCTGCTCCCGTACGATTCCTACACCGGCGACACGACGCACCGCTTGTATGAGATGTGGCAACAGTCCGACTGCAATATCCGGAACGCCACGCGGCGCAATCCTTCCGGCTGCTTGAACGACCTGTATCCCTTCGTGATCACTAACTACACGAATGTTCTGGACACGGCGTTTGATAACCCTCCCGCGTTCGACGACAACGGCGGCGGCAACTCGATGGCTTTTTATAACATGCAGGCGGGAGATGTTCCGTACTTGAAGAGTCTGGCTGACCAATACTCGATGAGCGACAACTATCACCAGGCCGTGATGGGCGGCACGGGCGCGAATCACGTGATGATGGGCACCGGCGACGCAATCTTCTGGAGCGACGGCATGGGCAATCCCACGGTCCCGCCCTCTCACATCGCCAATCCCGATCCCCAACCGGGCACGGACGACGTATATAAAGTGGATGTCGGATTCGACGGCAATTTCACCGAATGCGCAAACCCAAAACAGCCCGGAGTCGATCAGGTCCGCGATTACCTGGAGTCGCTACCCTACGATCCCAAACCGAACTGCGAGAAAGATCACTACTATATGGTGAACAACGACAGCCCGGGATTTTTGCCCGATGGCACAGTCGATACAAAGGGGATTACCAGCGGTGGTTCCGTGCCGCCGACAAACGTCCGAACGATCGGCGAAGCGCTGAACGATAAGGGCGTCTCCTGGGCCTACTACGGCGGAGCGTATGCCGCCGCGGTGGCGCTACAGCACAATCCGACCAGCACGAATCCCGCTGTCGCGGTCGGCGCAGCCTACTGCAACATCTGCAACTTCGAATCGTACTCGAACGCGATCATGGGCAACGCGACTCAGCGGGCCGCGCATATCAAGGATGCGACGGACTTTTTTGCCGCGATTGCCAATAGCACCCTGCCTGCGGTTTCGTTTGTGAAACCGGACGGTCTGCTGGATGGCCACCCGGCCAGTTCCAAGGAAGACCTGTTCGAAGCGATGACGAAAAAAATCGTGGATTCTCTCAAAGCGAATCCCGACCTGTTCGCCAGCACCGCGTTGATCGTCACGATGGATGAAGGCGGCGGTTACTACGACTCCGGCTACATCCAGCCGCTCGACTTCTTCGGCGATGGGCCGCGCATTCCGTGCATCATTGTGTCGCCCTACACCACAGGGGGCCACGTCAGCCACACGTATGCGGATCATGTTTCGATTTTGAAATTCATCGAACGGAATTGGGACTTGGAACCGCTGACCCATCGCAGCCGTGACAATTTCCCCAATCCTAAAGTCGATGATGACAATCCCTATGTGCCGCTGAACAGCCCGGCCATCGGCGATCTGTTCGACCTGTTCCATTTCGATCACGATCATGATCACGATGGCTGGCACTAGGACCAATCACCGTAGAGCGTTCGGGATGGCTTTGTAAGTGTTCCGAATGCATCGACGAAAACTCGCTAATCAGGTTCGCCGGTCGCACTCCCGTGTGGCCGGCGAACCTGATTTTGTTCGCGCAGAAAATTAAAAGAATGTTTCAACCAATGTGACGATGACGGTTGTTGACAGGTTCTCCAGCGCGACTTAGACTTTGTTCCGACAATACTTTCAGGTTTGGGAAGTGGGGAAGGCCGTGAAAATCGGCCACGGTCCCGCCACTGTGAGCGGCGAAACGCCGCAAGTCAGGACACCCTCTCAAACCGTCGTCGCTGACACTCTTCGCGAGAAAGAGTGTGGCGTTGCGCCCCATTTTTCTCGTGGGGCTTTTTTTATTGGCAAAAATTGGACTGATGAAATTGAAATCAATGGCGAAGGTGTCGAAGAAAGACGAATTATGGGTCCGCGACAGGCGGATGCCTATGCTGCATAGCTGCGTGGCCATGCTGCTATTTTGCGCGGCGCCCGTGATCGCTCAATCACGCACTGTCACCGATGAAATCGGCCGGAGAATGCAGGTACCGGCGGAAGCAAAGCGTGTCGTTTCCCTCGCGCCGAATCTTACAGAAATTGTCTATGCGCTCGGCAAGAGCGACATTCTGGCAGGCGACACGGATTTTTGCGATTACCCTGAGGCGGCTGTGAAGAAGCCGCATGTGGGCGGAGTGATCGATCCGAATCTGGAAGAGATCGTGGCGCTCAAACCGGATCTGATCCTTGCGTCAAAGTCGATCAACCGCCGCGAGACCGTGGACGCGCTCGACCGGCTGGGTTTGCCGGTGTATGTGACCGATCCTCATTCCGTCGAAGGCATGATTCTGTCGGTCGAGCATCTCGGCGGTATTCTGGGCGCGGAAAAGTCCACGACGGCGCTGGTCGAAAATCTTCGCGCGCGAATTGCCGATCTGGACCGCCGTCTGGCGGGCGCGGCGCCGCGAACGGCACTCTTTATTGTCTGGACGGACCCACTGATTTCGATTGGGCGCGATACGTTTATCGCGGACGCACTGCGCCGAGCGGGAGCGCGTTCCGTGGTGGATACCGCGGCCGAATGGCCGCGCATCAGCTTCGAGGAAATCATACGTCTGCAGCCTGAATTCCTTGTCTTCGCCGGAGCGCACGCCGAGGCAACGCAGCATGAAATTGACCGGTTGCGCGCGCGTCCGGGCTGGCGCGATCTGGACGCCATCCGCCGCAACAAGATATTGATCGTCAGTGACGCGATTAACCGTCCCGCACCGCGCATGGTGGACGCCGTTGAACAAATGGCTCGCGCGTTTCATTCTGAATTATTTTCGGCGGACGGTCGCGGATCTTCATTCCCGGGTTCCGTTTTCGAGGAGGCCTGCGCATGCAACCGCTGACGGCCCGCCGCGTGATGTGGACGTGCGGAGGACTCGCTGCCGTGCTGGTGGGATGCGTTGTGCTCGCTTTGAAACTGGGAGCGGTGCCGATCTCCGTCACGGACTTAATTGTGAATCTTGGGCGCGTGGCGATCGGACAAAGCGACCAGCTTCCCACGGAATACCGGCTGATTGTTTTCGATTTGAGGCTTCCGCGCATCCTGCTCGGCATTCTGGTGGGGGCGGCGCTCTCCGTCTCCGGCGCAAGTTTTCAGGCGCTGCTGCGAAATCCTCTTGCCGATCCATTTGTTCTTGGTGTTTCCAGCGGCGCGGCGCTTGGTTCGCTGCTCGCGCTTACTCTTGCCCCGCAATACGCATTGGTCACTCCGCTCGGCGCGTTTCTGGGGGCCATGGCGACGATTGCCGCAGTTTACTTCTTGGGCCGCCGCGATGGACAACTGGACAGCACGACGCTTTTGCTCGGCGGGATTATTTCCGCATCGTTTCTTTCGGCGATGATCATGTTTCTTGTGACGACACTGGCCGGCCGCGACTTGCGCGGCATTGTGTTCTGGCTTATGGGCGACCTCTCAACGCCGGTCCCCGCCGGCTTGCGCTGGATTTTCGCCGTTGGGCTGCTCGCCGGAATCGGCGCAATCTACACGACGGCCGCGGATCTGAATCTGATGCTGACCGGGGAACGCGAGGCGATCCACCTGGGCGTCGACGTGACGCGCGTGAAACTCGTCGTGTACGTTTCCGCCTCACTGCTGACGGCGCTCGCCGTTTCCGCCAGCGGAGCAATCGGCTATGTGGGTTTGCTTGTCCCGCATGCGGTGAGATTAATTTTCGGGTCGGACTATCGTCTGCTGATCCCGGCGTCGGCGCTCGGCGGCGCGATCGCAATCGTTCTGGCCGATACGCTCGCGCGCACCGTGTTGGCCCCGACGGAATTGCCGGTTGGCGCAATGACCGCAATCGTTGGCGCGCCGGTCTTTATTTACCTGCTCCGGCGAGGGCTGCGATGAGCATGTCGGATATATCGGCGCGTGCTTTTGGCGGAGATCCGGCCCCGCCGGATGGCCGCACGCTTCGGCTGAACGTCGAGCAGGCCAGCTACGCCTATTCGGCGAGCGCACAATCGGCTCCGACATTTACACTGGGCGCCACCAGTTTTCAGGCGCACGCGCGAGAACTTGTCGCTATACTCGGCCCGAATGCCAGCGGCAAATCGACGCTGCTGCGTTTGATTTCCGGAACGATTGCGCCCCTTTCCGGGCGCGTGGAATTGGACGGCGAAGAGACCAGCCGTCTCGACACAAAAACGCGGGCGCAACGGATCGCCGTGGTCCATCAGGAAAGCCCCGTCGTGTATCCGGCACTGGCCGGAGATTTTGTCTTGCAGGGACGCTACCCGTATGGCCGCGCGCTGCGTTTTGCAAGCAAGGAAGACATTGAAATCGCGCACAACGCGCTGGCCCAGGTGGGCGGCGACCATCTCGCCAACCGCACAATCGGGGAACTCTCCGGCGGCGAAAAGCAGCGCGTGATTCTGGCGCGGGCGCTGGCGCAGCAGCCGCGCCTGATTCTGCTGGACGAGCCGACTTTGCATTTGGACATTGGCGCGCAGGTGGAATTACTGGAACGCATGCGACAACTGGCGCAGGAAAAAGACTACGCCGTGATTGTCGTGACACACGAACTGGCGCTGGCCGCCGAATTTGCCGATCAGGTGGTTCTCTTGCAGCACGGGCGATGCCTGCGCGTGGGGGCTCCGGCCGCCGTGTACCAGAGGGAATTGCTCGAGCAGGTGTTTGAAACGCCGCTCGATGTCGAGTTGGGTCCCGCCGGGCGGCCGCGCGTGAATTTGCGCGTGCACCGCAGCGAGGATATTACGTAGAGCAAATATCCCAGGGCTGTAGCAGTTCGAAATCCCTCGGAACGCAAATCTCCAGATTGGCGGCTTGAAAAACGCCATTCGGGAGAATGGCGTTCCCAGGTTTGTAGTGCGGCAAGCGCCACTTGGCGCTCAGCGAGTTCGTTCACCCGGAGCAATGCAGCGTTCCAGCTATGCTGGACCGCCGCAACTCCGCCACATACACCGCAGACTCCGTGCCGGGAAGACGGTGCAAACCCGTCGCCGCCGCGCGACTGTAAGGCGGGAATTTTTCCGCGCGAGCCACTGTCCCGAATCAGGGATGGGAAGGCCGCGCGGTGCAGTTCCGCCGAGCCAGGAGACCGACGGAGTCCGCAACCGCGAAAGCCGGAAACAATCCCGGACACGCGGAAACCTTATCCTCCCGCGCGAGACGGGAGAGGAGGATTTCCCTATGCGTTTCTCCGTTCGTGTCTTGTTTTTTCTCAGTATTGCGCTTTTTCTGAATGTGTTTTCCTTTGCTCCGCCCGCCGTCGCGCAATCAAATTTAGCCACGCTCAACGGGACGATCACCGATCCGCTCGGCGCTTCCGTTCCCGGCGCACGAATCAGCGCCGAGTCAATTCCTTCGACGGGAACGCCCGTGCGCGGTGTATCCAGCGGGGATGGTCGTTTTTCGTTGGCCCTTGCACCAGGTCGATATCGCTTCACAATTTCGCAAAGCTCCTTCGCTACTGTCGAACAGGAAATCACGATTGCACCAGGAGAAACCCGCGAGGCGCAGTTTCGTCTCGCGCTGGAACCGCTTTCCTCAAAGGTCGTTGTGACGGCCCAGGCTCTTCCCGTGGATGCGGAATCTTCTCCCGCACCGCTGAACATCCTTACACGCGAACAGATTGACCAGCGCGCCGCAACCTCGTTGCCGGATCTGCTTGCCACGCTGCCCGGTTTCAGTCTTGGCCGCACGGGGCCGGTCGGGGGAACGGCTTCGCTGTTCCTCGACGGCGGAAATTCCAATTACACCAAGGTATTGGTGGACGGCGCGCCGGTAAATCAACCCGGCGGCTTGATTGATTTTTCCAACTTCACGCTCGACAACATCGACAAAATTGAGGTCGTGCACGGAGCGGAAAGCGCGCTCTATGGCTCGGACGCAATGGATGGCGTGATCCAGATTTTTACGCATCGTGGAACCACTCGCATCCCGGAATTCACCGCGTTCGCCGACGGAGGATCGTTCGATACGGGCCGCGGCGGCGCCGATCTTTCCGGCCTCGCCGGACGATTTGATTATGACGCAGGTTTTTCAGACCTCGAGACGCAGGGACAGGGGCCGAACGACGCATTTCGCGATCGAACCCTTTCCGGAAATTTCGGATGGAGATTTTCCGATACCGCGCATGTGAGTCTGGCCATTCGTGACAATGGCAGCAAGGCGGGCACGCCCGGGCAGACCCTTTTGATGCCCGCGGACCTTACGGACACCATCGCCCTGCACAATTTCAGCGCGAATCTGCGCGCCGAATTCAACACGGGCACGCACTGGCATCATCAACTGAACGGAACTGAACTTTATTTTCGCGAATTCAATTTCGATCCGTTTTTTACCACTCTGTATCGATTCAACCGAACGAGCGGCGTGGGACAATCGACGTATTTCAATAAAGGATTCGGGCTCACAGCCGGATACGAATATGAAATTGAAAACGGATACATCAGCTACGTCGGCCTCCATGCGCGGCGCAATAATCAGGCGGGCTTTCTCGATGCGCGCTGGCAACCGTTCTCCCGGCTCACGTTGAACGCGGGGGCACGCGCCGAGGACAACGCCACGTTCGGAACGCGCGTTGTGCCCCGCACGGGCGCCTCGTATGTTCTCCGAATGGCTCAGGGGCTGTTTGGGGACACGCGATTGCACGCCACGTACGGTCAAGGCATTGTCGAGCCTCGATTCGATCAAACTTACGGTGACGATCCATGTTTTCCGGGCAATCCCAATCTCTCCGCGGAAGAAAGCAGAACGGTTCACGCTGGCGTCGAGCAAAAGCTTGCTTCGGACCGCGTACGCGTCACCGCCGATTATTTCGACAGCCGATTTCATAACATCATCAGCTTCATCAACGAACCGGGAACGGCCCTGTGCCCATTCGGTACGGGCACTTTCTTCAACACAAATCTGGCGCGCGCGCGTGGCGCAACATTCACCGGCGAAGCGCGCGTCACGCGCTGGCTGAATGCGGACGCCAACTACACGTATGATTCCACGCGCACGCTTTCCGCTCCCACCGATCCCGCCGATCTCGATCCCAATTATCTGCCCGGAAGCCGCCTGCTACGCCGCCCGGTTAATTCCGGAAATGCGATGCTGAATGCGAAGTTCCTGAAGATGAACTGGAATCTCAGCGGATATTTCACGGGGAAGCGGGCCGACTACAATTATCCCGGTCAGATCATCAATCCGGGGTACGCGCGAATCGACCTTGCCGGATCGTACAATCTCAAGTTCGGCGTCAGCGTGTACGGACGCATCGCGAATCTGGCCAACAAACAATATCAGGATGCGTACGGTTACCCGGCGCTGGGGCGCGAGTTCCGCATCGGAGTGAAATACACAACGCGCCATGAGTGACAATCGCGCAGCCGAAGACGTCCTATTCTGCTGGAGCGGCGGAAAGGACAGCGCGATGGCGCTGCACGCGTTGCAATCGGAAGGCAAATACAGCGTCGCGGCTCTACTCACAACCATCACCGAGCAGTACGACCGCATCAGCATGCACGGTGTGCGACGCATACTGCTGGAGCGGCAGGCCAAATCCATCGGCCTGCCGCTCACTCCAGTCACAATCCCGCCGGAGTGCAGCAATGCGATGTATGAATTACGCATGAAGGAAGCGCTTGCACAGTATTTCGCGCAAGGCGTCCTTCACGTTGCCTTTGGCGATATTTTTCTGGAAGACCTGCGTGTTTACCGCGAGAGGAACCTGGCGCAGGTCGGGATGAGCGCGTTATTCCCGGTATGGAAACGCGATACGCGGTCGCTTGCCACGGATTTTATACGCAAAGGATTCCGCGCAATCGCAGTTTGTGTCGATCCACGCATGCTCGACGCTTCCTTCGTTGGCCGCGAGCTTGACACTTCCTTCCTCTCGGATTTGCCGCCTGGTGTTGACCCGTGCGGGGAAAACGGGGAATTCCACACATTCGTTTTCGAGGGTCCCATATTCAAGGCGCCGGTCCGGTTCCGTTCCGGAGAGAAAGTCCTGCGGGATAACTTTTGGTTTTGCGATCTGTTGCCGGAGTGAGTGAAAGCACATGCGCGGCCCCGGGATCGCAGGGCCGCGCACGTCACAGCGGAAATCCCGGACGCAGTTACCTGGGTGCGGTTTTCTCGTTGTGCTTCTCGTTATAAATCTGCTTGCTGGCGTTGTTCTGCCGCTGGTTAATGTTTTTCTTTTCCGGGGGTGTGAGTTTTCCGCCATTGGCCGCGCGGTCTGCCGCGATGTGCTTGTTGATGTTCTGTTCGTGGCCCTCGGCCTTCGCTGCTTCCGATGGGGACATCTGGCCGCTGTTGATGCCGTTCGCGATCCGCTGTTGTTGAAGATTGCGACGTGCGCCGACTTCGTTGTTTCCGTATGTGTCCGTGGCCCCATTATGTTTGTCGTTGTAAATGGAGCGGCTCAAATTGTTCTGCTGGCCGTTGACCTGCTGGCGTTCCTGCGGAGTCAGCGTGCCACCGTTTGCCACTCGGTCGTTGTGAATCTCGCCGTTCAGGTGCGCTTCACGGCCTTCGAGGTTCTTGGTTTCTCCGGGGGTGAGTTGCCCCGAGGAGACGCCGTTGGCAATGCGTCCCTGCTGATTGAATCGCCGCCCGTTCACCGAATCCATCGCCGCCGTCGAGGGACGTCCGTTGTTCACCGACGCCAGTTGATTGCGGTCCGCGCGAGCGGCTTGCTCGTGCGTCATCTGATTCGCCGTAGGTTGAATGTGATTTTCGCGCGCAGCCATCTGTTCGGACTGCGTCGGCTGGGCTGTTACGCCGCCCGGGCCATTGAAGCTGGTATGGTTATTCACCACAGTCGTGTTGTTGATAACCGTTCGATCGACATACACGTTCCGGACCACCGTGTTGTTCACTTGTACGACGGCGGTGTTGTACTGGAAGACTCCACCGGCCCAGCGCCCGCCTATAAATCCTACTCCGCCATAGCCAAAGCCGTAGTTAATACCGCCATAGAAGCCGACGTGCGGCCCCCAGTAACCCGCGTGCCAGCCATAGAATCCGCCAGCAAAGCCCCAATAGCCCGGCGTCCAGAGAAGACCTGGTCGAGGCGGCGCCACCCACACGCCCGGAACCCAATAGTAACCAGCGGGTCCATAGGCCCAGTAGCCGGGCGTCCAGAGATATCCCTCGGTGGGGCAAGGCGGCGGGGTGTATACCGGCAATGCCGGCGGCCCAATTCGAATCGACACGCCAACGGCTACCTGTGCGAACGATGCAGCGGGGATCAGGAACAGAATCAGCAACGAAAACAGTACAATATTTCGAATGGTTTTCGACGTACGCATGACAGCGCCTCCGTGAGAATATTTGACCCGATTAGAACTCTAAATTGCCTCGCGCAATTTGCTTCAAATGTCTCGATCAGGCGGCTGGTCTTTGCCCTAGCCCAACTGTGCCTATCTGATTCAACACGCGACGCGGCAAAATGTCGCTACTCCAGTTCCGAAGTGTGTCCTGATTGGAAACGGAACCTGTTTTCTTCCGTGTAAGTTCATTCAAATCAGCACCCAGTTCCACTCGGCGCTCAGACTCGCGCGGCCATTCCGGTTGGCGCGGCCGATGGTATACTATCGGGCTTATATGGCGAAGCAGACACAGGATGTAACGAGCGTCTCGCCCGAAGTGATGGCGGAATATGAGCCGGTCATCGGCCTGGAAGTCCACGTACAACTCAAGACGGCGACGAAGGCCTTCTGCGCGTGCTCGACCAAATTCGGCGATCCGCCAAATTCCAATACGTGCCCGGTGTGCCTTGGACTTCCCGGTGCGCTGCCGGTGTTGAATAAGCACGCGGTCGAATTGGGAATTCGCGCCGCGCTTGCCCTGAATTTGAATGTGCAGGATTTCTCGCGGTTCGCTCGCAAAAATTATTTTTATCCCGATCTACCGAAGGGTTATCAGATTTCGATGTTTGAGCTGCCCCTGGCGACGGCGGGCTGGCTGGACATCGAGCATGACGGCCAGATCAAGCGCATCGGCATCACGCGCCTGCATCTGGAGGATGACGCGGCAAAAAATCTGCACGAAGGTTTTCCGGATTCCACGGAAAAAAGTTATGTGGACTACAATCGCGGCGGCACGCCGCTGGCGGAAATTGTCTCCGAGCCCGATCTGCGGACGCCCACCGAAGCTCATGCCTACCTGACGGCGCTCAAGCAGGTCATGCTGTTTACCGAAGTGAGCGACTGCAACATGGAGGAAGGCTCGCTGCGTTGCGACGCGAACATCAGCGTGCGGAAACGCGGCGCTCCGAAGTTCGGCACCAAGGCCGAAGTGAAAAATCTGAATTCCTTCCGCTATTTGCAGAAAGCACTCGAGTACGAAATCGAGAGGCAAATCGGCGTGCTCGAATCCGGCGGAACAATCTCGCAGGAGACGCGCCTGTGGAACGTGTCCGAGGGCCGCACGGAATCGATGCGCTCGAAGGAATTCGCGCACGACTATCGCTATTTTCCGGAGCCGGATCTGCTTCCCTTGCGCGTCAACGCCGCATGGCGAGATGCCATCGCCGGCGCGATGCCGGAACTCCCGGAGGCCAAGCGGCGGAGATTCGTACGCGATTTCGGCATCACACCCTATGACGCCGAGGTGCTCACCAGCACACGCGCGCTTGCGGATTATTTCGAAGCCGTGGCTGGGGCGGGCGCTCCGGCCAAGCCCGCGGCAAATTGGATTCAAGTGGAGTTGTTGCGGCAATTGAAGGACGCTGGAAAAGAAATCTCCGAAAGCCCCGTTCCGCCCGCGGAACTCGCGGGACTGATTGCGAAAGTCGAGAGCGGAGAGATCAACGCGGCGTCAGGGAAAAAAGTTTTCGCGCGGATGTTTGAAACAGGCAAGCCGGCTGCTGAAATTATTGCCGTCGAGGGATTCAGCCAGGTCAGCGACACCGGAGAAATCGAACGGTGGTGCCGCGAAGTGATTGAGAAGAATCCGGATAACCTGGCAAAATATCGCGCCGGTAATGAAGGCGTCTTCAAATTCTTTGTCGGTCAGGTGATGCGCGCTTCGCGCGGCCAGGCGAATCCGCAGACGGTGAACGACACGCTGAAGCGCTTGCTTTCTTGACGGCAACTCGCGGAGGCCTTCCTCGCAGTGCGCGGCCAGCGCCGAAAGCCGCAACAATGTCCTGACTTACTGTTACGGCTGAAGCCGTGACCCACAAACCGCTTCGTAATTGAATTCGATCGCTCGAAAAGGAGCACTTTCATGTTGAACGAAGGCGACATCGCTCCGCCCTTTAAACTTCTGTCCGACGACGGACATGAAATTTCGCTCGCCGGACTACGCGGAAAACATGTTGCGCTTTATTTTTATCCCAAGGCCAGCACGCCGGGCTGCACCACCGAAGCCATTGAATTTCGCGAATTGAAATCGGATTTCGACAAGCAGAACGCCATCGTGCTCGGTTGTAGTGCGGATTCGGTGGCCGCGCTCGCGAAGTTCAAGGCGAAACAGAAACTGAATTTTCCGCTGCTCAGCGATCCGGATTTTGAGGTGATCGAGGCGTACAATG
>Ga0265316_10003618_pt1 | contig 15575 bp, 16 predicted proteins | sample 4522metaG_FD_202092 | JGI IMG/M metagenome (GOLD analysis project Ga0265316, IMG submission 202092) | Rhizosphere microbial communities from Carex aquatilis grown in University of Washington, Seatle, WA, United States - 4-5-22 metaG | ecosystem: Host-associated > Plants > Roots > Rhizosphere >...
GCGGTGCCGCCGCGAAACGCGAACGCGTTTGCGATGGTCGGGCGCGAGAACAGCTCGACAACCGCACGTGAGATGACCAAGTCCTGCTCGACCTGACGGTCGGAAACCCACGGTGCCCGGTATCGCCACTCGGTGATGAAATCCTTTGGAATCATACGTCCGGCTCCACGATTGCATTGACGACGAGCTTCCAGCGATCGAGACGCTGCGCACCCGTTGTTGCCCGCGCCCGCACCAAGGGCGCCACAGCGTGGGCATGTTCTTTCACGTGGGGTGCGAGCACATCGCCTATTTCGCGGTGCCCGGCAATGTCGAGGAGATACCCCAAACGCTGCACCCATGCGATCGGGCACAGCGCGGCCGCAGCCAACAGCTTCTGCACGTCGACCTTTTCGACCAGCTCTGCCAGCACAGACGCGACGTTGTTGAGGCCACCGCACTGGTCGACATAGCCCACGAGTTCAAGCGCAGTCGCCTCCGGCGATGCCACGCGGAGCAGGCCACGAGGTGTGTTCTTCTCCACGATGGGCGTTCGCTTGAGGTCCTTCCGAGCGACAAATTGGACGCGCACTCCGCCGCATTCAATGGGTCTGCGGTTCGTCTTCACCATCACCTGGAAAGTCTGGGGCCGCTGGTGGGCTGCTCCGTGCAGCTCGGCCGCGCTCAGCAAGGCCACGTAGTACACCTCGCCGAGTGAAGCCATCAGTTGCGGGATGAACTGATCCGCAGGAAGACAGCCAATGCTTCGATACTCCGGCGGGACGATGACGTAGAAACCGCGATGCGGGTCTCTGATCTCGCCCTTCGCCTTCAGCCGCCGCAGCGACGCTCGCACCGCAGGGACCGACCCACCAAGCGATGCCACGGCCTCCCTCGTGGTGAAGCCGTACCGACCACGGGCAGCGAGACTGACGATGAACTGGGCGGCGGTTGACATGTGACATCAGAGTCGTTACATGCAAAAAATAACGTCTGTAGTTGTTTTTCGCAAGTAATGACTCCAAGTTCAGGCAACATGATGAAACTACCAATGTTGTAGAGCACTTGGGCTGCCATATGCGCAACATACTGCAATAATGTGGCTTTTTGTTTAACGCAGTAGACCTATCTTGAAGATTGTGCGTAGCGACCGTTCGTGTCGCTGTCTGGCGAAGGGGCCGCGCGCGCAACACACGGCATCTGCGCCCAGTCGGATCTGCGCATCCTGGTCGCACCCGTCCGCCGTGCCTGCCTCATCGGTCAGAGACGCCGCCTGATCCTTACATGGGCGTGACAGAGCTGCTGGTGGAATCCGCCCTATCACGGGGCAAGCCGGTCTTCTCCGTTGACCCCCACGCGCAGGCACCGATTTTTGGCGTGATCGCGCTGTGTGCCCCGTCGGAAACGCTTCTGCCCGAGATGTTGCGGGGCCTCGGATTGTGACGACGACACTGCTTGTCCTGTCCCCCGCACTTTCGTAGAAGTTGCTGGTCGTCTTGCCCGCCGCAGCCGATACCCATTTTGCCCCTTGCCTTACGCCGCACGGGCGCCTCGTGCTGGTCGCGCAAGAAGATGCGCCCGCCCTGGACGCAGCGCTGGCGGAACGGTTGCTTCTGGCTTTCGGCCGCGGGCCTGGGCACGGACTTCTGCGTCTGGGTGCGGCCGAAATGGGACAGGCGTTGCCTCCCGCTCTCGGCTACTGGCGCGACTTCGCTGCGCGCTTCGTAGCCGGAATTTGCACCCAACCGGAAAGCGCCGAACGCCATACTCAGGTGCCCGCGCCAGCCGCAGGTGAGCTAGCCGAACTGGCGCTGTGCGGGCCGACCATGGCCGGTGCGGAGTACCTAACCCCGGCTGTCCTGTCTACGTTGTGGGGTGACATCGCGAATGCGTTCACCGTCGAACTGAAACAATCAGGCGCGGCGGTCCAGGACTTCTTGAAGCAGCTCAACCCGGCCTGGAATCTGGTTGGCCGCGTTCACTTCAACCTAGCCGAGAACCGCAAGGATCCGGATGCCCCGTTCGCGTTTCTGGCGACATACACCAGCCGTCTGTCGAGCCACGGCAAAGCCCAGCACCTGCCTCTTGGTCAAGCCCTGCGCGAATACGCGGGTACGTCCAGCAAGCAGCGTCTGCTGTCGTTACTGCTGCCGGTGCAACGGGCGGCCGAAACCTGCGCGTGGCTGCGCCAGATGGTCGACGCGGGCGAGATCTTCCATCCCTTGCGCTGGACGCCTGACGAGGCGTTTCGACTGCTGGGCGACGCCGCCGCTTTGGAGAGCGCGGGCGTGGTGCTGCGCATGCCCGCAGGTTGGAAAGCCAACCGCCCGCCCCGGCCCCAGGTCACAGCCATCGTCGGCGGCAAGCCGGCGGTCGGCGTGGGTAAGGATGCCCTGCTCGACTTCCGCATGCAGGTCACGCTCGACGGCGAGGCCTTGACGGAAGCCGAGCTGCACCAGCTTCTCGACGCCACCGGCGGTTTGGCCATGGTACGCGGCCGCTGGGTCGAAATCGATCGCGAGCGCCTGGAAGCGATGATGCAGCAGTACCGCAAGGCGGAGCAGCTTGCCGCCGAGGGCGGGATGACCTTTGCCGAGGCCATGCGCCTGCTGTCCGGCGCAGGCACGGCGGACGAGGACGTGGTGACGGACGCTGACCACGACTGGTCGCGAGTCGTGGCCGGACCGTGGCTGGCCGAACTGCTCAAGGGACTGCGCCAGCCCGAGTGCCTGGCCTGCGTCGAGCCCGGCCGCGCTCTGCACGGAACCCTGCGCCCGTATCAGCAAGTCGGCGTGCGCTGGCTACACCTCCTGTCGAAACTGGGTCTGGGCGCCTGCCTCGCCGACGACATGGGCCTGGGCAAGACCATCCAGGTACTCGCGCTGTTGCTGGTGCGCAAGACGGAGAGGACCGATCCGCAGCGGCCCAGCTTGCTGGTGGCGCCGGCGTCGCTGCTGGCCAACTGGGCCGCCGAGATCGAGCGTTTCGCGCCCAGCCTGCACGCTCTTGTCGCGCATCCGTCGACCATGCCTGCTGACGAGTTGAAGGCCCTGCCCGCCGAGCGTCTGGCCAGTTTCGATCTCGTGATCACGAGCTACGGCTCGCTCTTGCGTCTGCCCTGGCTCGCCGGCACGCGCTGGCATCTGGTGGTCGTCGACGAGGCCCAGGCCATCAAGAACCCGGGCGCCAAGCAAACCCGTGCGGCCAAGTCGTTGACCTGCGACGCACGCGTCGCGCTGACCGGCACTCCGGTCGAGAATCGCCTGTCCGATCTCTGGTCCATCTTCGACTTTATCAACCCAGGGCTGCTCGGCTCGGCGAAGACCTTCTCTACTTACGCCAAGAGCCTAGAGAACAAACCACACAATCCCTACGGTCCTCTGCGCGAACTGGTGCGCCCGTACATCTTGCGGCGCTTGAAAACCGACAAGTCCGTCATCGCCGACCTGCCCGACAAGACCGAGGTCAAGGCGTACTGCCCGCTGTCGCGTAAACAGGCTGCCCTGTACGAAGAAACCGTGCGCGATCTGGCCGAGCGCATCGACCAGACCGAGGGCATTGCACGCAAGGGCTTGGTGCTCTCCAGCCTCATGCGCCTCAAGCAGATCTGCAATCACCCGTCGCAGTGGCTGGGCGACGGCGCCTGGGCCGAGGACGACAGCGGCAAGTGGGCGCGCCTGCGCGACATCGCCGAGATTGTCGCAGCCAAGCAGGAGAAGGCGCTGGTCTTCACCCAGTTCCGCGAGATGACCGAACCTCTGTCCGCATTCCTGGGCAACGTATTCGGTCGCCCCGGCCTGGTCCTGCACGGCGAGACCGCCGTGTCCAAGCGCAAGGATCTGGTACGACGGTTTCAGGAGGACGAGTCGGTGCCTTTCTTCGTGCTGTCGCTCAAGGCTGGCGGCACCGGCCTAAACCTGACGGCAGCCGCACATGTGATCCACTTTGATCGCTGGTGGAACCCAGCGGTGGAGAACCAGGCCACCGACCGCGCCTTCCGCATCGGGCAGACCAAGCACGTGCTGGTGCACAAGTTCGTTTGTCGCGGCACCGTCGAAGAAAAGATCGATGCCCTCATCGAATCCAAGCGGCAGCTGGCCAACGATCTGCTGGAGGGTGGCGGTGAGATCAACCTGACCGAACTGGACGACACCCAGTTGCTGAAACTCGTGGCGCTCGATATCAATGCGGCCCTGAAGGAGTGAACATGTTCTACGAATGGCGACCCTATGTTCCCGTGGCCCAGCGTCGCCGCCAGGCTGCACGCGAGATGGACAAGTTGAGCAAGAAAGGCCATCCCGTTTCACCCGTCACCATTGACGGCCGCACCATCGCCGGCACCTTCTGGGGCAAATCATGGTGCGACAACCTCGAGCGGTACAGCGACTACGCCAACCGCATGCCGCGCGGTCGCACCTACGTGCGCAACGGCTCGGTGGTGGATCTGCAGGTCGCGCCCGGCCTGGTCACCGCCATGGTCAGCGGCTCGGAGTTGTACAAAGTCGAGGTCAAGGTAGCGGCGGTTGCGCGGCGACACTGGGAATCCATCTGCGCAGACTGCGCTGGCGGCATCGATTCCCTGGTGGAACTGCTGCAAGGCCGTTTCGCCAAGGGCGTGATGGAGCGCATCTGCCTGCAAGGCACCGGGCTGTTCCCGGCGCCCAAGGAGCTGAATTTCTCGTGTAGCTGCCCCGACTGGGCAGCGATGTGCAAGCACGTCGCCGCCGCCCTGTACGGCGTGGGCGCCCGCTTCGACGCCAGCCCCGAGTTGCTGTTTCGCTTACGCCAGGTGGACGAGAGCGAGTTGGTCGCGCGGGCCGGTGCCGGCCTGCCTCTGTCGAAGAAGGCAACCAACAGCAAGAAGGTTCTGGCCGACGGCGATCTGTCCGAACTGTTCGGACTGGACCTTGACGCCGCCACCACGCCTTCCCGCAGACGCGCGCCCGTCAGAACACGCAACTTGAAGGGCAAGTTGAAGCCCAAGGCCAAACGAACATCCCGACGCCGCAAGCGCAAGAAGAGCTGAATACCGGCGGGCAAGCCAATTCAAATCGCCTCCAGCAGGTGGTCCAAATCGGTAACGAGAACGCGGCTCCCCTGCCCGCCGATGTGCTTGCGGCAGACCAAGGCGATACGAGTTGCATCCACCAGCTTCGCGGTCTGTCCCAGTCTGGCGACATCGTCGGGTGTCGGCGCGGTCGTCAGTTTGACCTCGATGGCCCATCGTTCGCCCTCAATGTCGACGATCAGATCGATTTCGTAGCCGTCGCTCGTGCGAAGCAACGGCGTGACAATTTCGATGAGTTTCTCTTTGCGAGCAACAGCGGGTGGTACGCACCACCCGACAGGCGCGGTCGCTTCTGGTAGGCAGATCCCAGCGCGAGGAGAGCCGGCTCCTCGAATTCCAAGGCCCAGTCCTCTTTCTTGCGGACACCCACGGGCCGCCCATCTGTCACACTCGGCTTGAAAAGTCCCTCCAAGCAGGCATGAGTGACCCAATCATGACAAGACCGCTCGCCACAACCCACGATAGCGACAGCTCCGATGCGGCCCTGGTCCATGCGGCCGTGCAAGGAGACCGAGGCGCGCTGGAACAGCTTGTCCGACGCCACCAAGGCTTCATCTACAGTTTGGCCCAGCGGATGCTCTATTCGCCCGAGGACGCAGCCGACGCCACCCAGGAAATCCTCATCTGCATCGTGACCAGCCTGGCGTCCTTCCGAGGAGACGCTGCCTTCCGAACCTGGGCCTACCGGATCGCCGTGCGCCAGCTGCTCGCCTTCAAGAAGGGCCGCGTTGAGCACGTGGTTCACGACTTCACCTGTTTCGCGCAGACACTCGCTGCGACCCCTGACCTCGATCCCCCTGACGAGGGGAGCCTGCCGGTGGATGTTCGCCTGGTCATCGAGGAGGCGAAGGTCGGCTGCCTGATGGCAATGCTGCTGTGCCTCGACCGCGAGCATCGGATGGCGTTCGTGCTCGGGGATATCTTCGAGGCCACTGACGCCGTGGCCGCCGAGGTGCTGGGGATCTCTTGCGACAACGCCCGGCAGCGGTTGGCGCGCGCCCGACATCAACTGCGCCAGTTCTTGACCGGACGCTGTGGCCTGCTCGATGCGAACGGCCCGTGCCGTTGCGCCCGCAAGACCCAAGGCTTTATCCGGCAGGGCATCGTCGATCCGGCGCGCCTGCACTTCACCAAGGTCCACCTCGACAAGACCAGGGAAGAGGCCGCAGCCCGTGCCCGCGATCTGCAGGGCCACGTGGAGCAGGCCTACGCCGAGCTGCTGCGCTCGCAGCCCGTCGCCCAGCCATCCGACTTCGCCAGCGTTCTTCGCGAAGTTCTGCATCGGCCCGAAGTCTTGCGAACACTTGGGGTGGAGAACTGACATGGGCAAGCCAGACGTCGCGTGCGAAATTTGGGCTACCGTGCAGGCGTTGAACCGAGCTTGGGCGGTTGATGGGCATCCCGAGTGGCTGGCGAACTACTTCGCGCCTGAGATGATTGCCATCACGCCAACCGATCGGCTGCGGCTCGAGGGCCAGAAGGCATGCATCGCGGGCTGGACCGACTTTGTCCGAACCACCAAGATCCTGCGCTGGTTGGAGAGCAACCCGCTCACCCTGGTGCTCGCCGAAGGACGCGCCGCCGTCGTGGCCTACGATTTCCAGATCGACTTCGAGGCCGGCGGGCGCGTGGTACACATGAGCGGCCGCGACCTCATGACCCTGGAAGAGCGCGACGGCCGCTGGTGGCTGGTCGCAGACCACTTCTCGCCGTCCCCCGGCTAGGACCGCTGATCGAGGCCATCCTCTTTGACTTCGACGGCCTGATGGATGACACCTAGCCGCAGGCTTGCGACGCTGATTTTCGTCGCGCGCCCTGTCTTCGGCCTCGGCAGGTGCCAATTGCCGACCACGGCCCTGCCAGGTAGACACAACCCATGTCAGGTCCCGCCGATGCGCTCGTGAAGGCGCTGCAAGTCGCACGCGAGTCGTCGATCGTGGTTACGACCGGCGCAGGTATCAGCCTAGCCAGCGGCATCCCGACTTTTCGCGGTCAAGATCCGGGCGCCGTGTGGAAGCGCGATGTGACCGAACTGGGCACGTTTCGCTATTTCCGCGAAGATCCGGCCGGCTCATGGCGCTGGTACCTGAGCCGTTTCGATCTTGTGTTCGCTGCGCGCCCCAATGCTGCGCACCTGGCTCTGGCAGCGCTGCAAACCTGGCAGCGCGCCGCAGGCGGCAGCTTCCTCCTCATCACCCAGAATATCGATACCCTGCACGAGCAAGCCGGGTCGCTCGACTTGGCCAAGGTACATGGCAGCGCCGATCGGGTGCGCTGCGTGCGTGAAGGCTGCCGCTTCGGGGCGCCCAAAGGATCGCTGGCGCGCGCGGATGTGGATCTCGCCGCATTCGTGCGTGACCCGGTGGTGGAGAATCTGCCTCTCTGCCCCGCCTGCGGTTCTCTGCTCCGCCAGCACGTGCTGTGGTTCGACGAGCGCTACGACAGCCACGCCGACTATCAGTGGGATCGCGTTTGCGCCGCCGCTGGCGACGCCGAGCTGTTCATCTTCGTGGGCACCAGCTTCTCGGTGGGCGTGACAGAGCTGCTGGTGGAATCCGCCCTATCACGGGGCAAGCCGGTCTTCTCCATTGACCCCCACGCGCCGGCACCGATCCCCGGCGTGATCGCGGTGCGTGCCCCGTCGGAAACGCTTCTGCCCGAGGTGCTACGGGGCCTAGAGATCTCGGGGCGGGACTTGTAGGCCGGGTCGCTGAGTCGTCATTTCTTTCCGCGCCAGTTGCGACCTGGCCGCCATCACCATTCTGACCTCGGTCCAGAGCCGGGCCGGCCAGGAATCATGACTCCACATCTTCCTGCTCGCTCTTGGGCGTATAGAGGCCGCGCTGCAACTTGCGCCACCTTGGAATGAGCGCCCGCTGGGCAGGCTTTGCGGAGCTCTGGACGTGGCCGTTGGGTTAGCGCGTTCCAATGGCAACAAAATGGCAACCGAAATGGCAACACGCGGCCCCATCCATTACGCCGGGTATCCACCCCCGGCGTTAGGTGGCCATTCAGTGTCGAGGTGATCGTTCCCTGGTGGTGGGCCATGGCTAAGCCGCAACGTGCTAATCAGTGCCATCCGGCGTCACAATGACCATTCCAGGTGGGCCATTTCTGTTGCCATTTTGTTGCCGTGACTTTGCAGCCACGAACGGAATCAGACGGAACTGTGGGGGACGCAGGGGACTGCCCGTTGCCATGATATCCGATAGTTACGAGCCAACGTGCCGTCCCCATTCAGTTTTTTCGGACCCACGGAACGGGGCAGTACCCGGCGCCTCCACAGTATTTTCATAGTCGATTTGGCAGGGATCTTTCGTGCCGTGCAACCCAACAACACCTGGACCGAAGGGCGACAGCTCGGTGGCTCGATTCCCACCACTGCCTGCCATCCCGCCGGCTCCGCAGCAGCCGCCCGACGAGCGCCAGGCCAAAACGGTTCAAGTCATCGGCGGTCTGGCGAGCGCGGTAGAGAGCGAGATGCAGGTGGCTGGGCCGAACCTCACGACTGGGTACTACGCATCTTCCGTTGACCTCGGCCGCCTGCAAGCCGAGCTTGTCAAGGGTGTCGCTCGCCTCACCGCCGCGCAGCTCGAAGAACGCTGGGACGAGGTCTTTTCCTGGATGCGCCGCTTGCTGCGCTCCTGGGTGCAGCGCTGCAAGCTGGTGAAGATCGAGCGCCAGGAGCTTGGTATTCGCGTCGAACTCGAGACACAGGATGATCACGGATACTACAAGTACGGCTTTGGCGTGTTTCCCCGGAAGCCGTGACTGACCGAGCCTTCCGCTATAGTGGACCGACCAAGCCGATGGCCGCTGCGCGGACGCCATCAGGACCGTGCCGATGCGGCCCGTCAGGGTTCTCCGACCCTCGAAAACTCTATTCGAAATGACTATGGCCAATCCCAAGGAAATTGCGCGTTGGTCTGACTTCGTACCGAGGTTTTGCGGAGGACAAGTACGAGGATCGCTTCGGCAGGCAGACGCCAGTTGCCGCCCCCCCCATGGCTGTATTAGACTGTCTTACATGAGAGCGACGCTGACCATCAGCTTGCCGCCTGCCCTGCGGCGCGATCTGGACCGGGCAGCCAAGGACCGGGGCATGACTGAGAGCGAGTTCGTGCGGGGCGCCGTGCAACAGCGGATCTGGGCCGAGGCGTTCGACAAGTCTCGGCGCGTGCTGGTTTCCAAGGCCCGCGCTCAGGGCATCTACACCGACGAGGACGTCTTCAAAGCCATCTCGTGAAGATCGTCTGCGACACGAATGTTCTGGTCGCGGGCCTGGTCGCCGATGGCCTGTGCCGCGATATCGTCAAGCGGCGGCTCTCGTCCGTCCAGCTTGTCACTTCGCGGGCGCTGCTAGACGAACTGGCTCGCGTGCTCCGCCGCAAATTCGACACCGATCCAAACGACGTACCCTTTCTGGAAGCGTACCGCGACCAGGCCACTATCGTCCGGCCGGTGGCGATGCCACTTGCGGTTTGCCGGGACCGCGACGACGACAAGGTACTGGCTGCGGCCATTGCGGGGAAAGCCGACCTCATCGTCACCGGAGACGAAGATCTGCTCGTCCTTGGCCAGCACTGCGGAATCCGCATCCTGTCTCCGCGCCAATTTGTGGAACTACTCGACCGCCTGCCGTAGGTGCCGCCGGCGCCAATCTCCTGGTTAGTTCACGCTCTGGGCGACGTGGGTGTAGCGCTAGGTGGAGGCGCTGTCGCTGTGCCCGAGCAACGCCCCGATGACCTTTGGGCCGGCGCCCATGACGGCGTAGCTGCTGCCGGCGGTATGGCGGACGCCAGGGCTGGTCATGGGGCGGACGCCAGCCTTTCCGGACCGTTGCCGCTGGGTCCACCTCGCCCTCGGCCACGATGTTCTGAAACCGTGTCAGTCCCCTACCCCATCGTGGCCCGGCCATCCCGGCGTGGGACATCACCAGCTCCTACCAACAGGCGCCATACCCCAACCCCAGCTTCTCCAAGTCCGGAGTCGCTACGTCCACGTGACGTCGAGGGGCTTGCGCGGCGGAATGGCTGCGTACTCGTGTTTCGCATAGCCGAGCAGCGTGGCGGCGTGGGCCTGGCGCCCCTCGGGGATGCCGGCCAGCTTGGCTACGGCGGGGGACATGCTGAGCGCGATTTGAAGATATCCGGCCCAGCAGGTGCCGAGTCCCAAGGCCTCGGCGGCGATCTGAAAATAGGTGACCGCAATGGTGGCCGAGCCCGGGCCAGTGGGATCCGAGGCAGGCGTGTGGGCCAAAACCACGTGAGGGGCGTGGCGCAGGATCAGATCCTCGCCCTTTTCCCAGGCCACAAGAAAGCGGGCGAAACCGAAACGCTCGGCCAATGGGTGTTTCTGCTCCACCAGCGTGCGTGCCCATTCCAGCACGCCCGCCGCCAGCCTGTGGACGGCATCAAGGCCGCTCACCACGGTCCAGGCCACCGGCTGACGATTGACCCCCGAGGGTGCGAAACGGGCGCTGTCCAGCGCACGCGCAATGATCTCGCGCGGAACCAGCTTGTCCCGATACCGTCGAATCGAACGCCGCGCCTGCAACAACTGCTCGGCCTGCTCGGGACTGATCGTGAGCGCGGTGTTCATCGGCCGCAGGTCGCTACGAGGCAAGAACGTGAGCGCCAGCGCGCCCGCACGGCAGACCGACACGCAGTGGCCGCAACGGATGCAACGGTTGCCCTGACTGGACGTGGGCACGGCGCCGACGAGTGTGGTCTCCAACTCAAGCACGGAAACCGGGCAAACCGAGACGCAAAACCCATCATGAAGACAGCGTTCCTGGTCGACGACAACGTGGTTCACGGCGAATCTCCTTTGAGCTGCGTTCATAGCGCAAATTCGGAGCGTGGCCACCTGCCCTGGCTTGAGGGCCTCCGCCAGTCGCTGCAGGTCGGCGATGTCCGCGTGGCCGGAGGTGTGATGGTACGATGAGGGGATGGCATCGCATATCTGGTAGGAATCATCGTCGACTGACTGACAGGCTGGTCCCGCATGAACTCGCCAAATACACCACCGACTGACCCATTTGCGGACGACCTCGCCGAGGGCAAGATCTTCCGCGATCTCGACCTTCGCGGTGGCGAGATATCCGACAGAGTCTTCCGCGAGTGCACGTTTTCCAACGTCACCCTTGCCGAAGTCCGGTTACGTGACTGCAGCTTCGAGGACTGCGAACAGGCATGCTGGACAAACTACACGTGGCGCGCTTCTCGCTCGTGCTCTGGATCGCGTGGACGGGTCTGACAACATTGGGCTGCGCCCACGCCGTGGCGCCGAAGCGCGTACGCTACGCCGACATCAACAACGGCGCCCTGCAGGGGTACACAGGAGCTGAGCCACTCATCATCGAATTCCAGCCGGGCGACCGGCTGCCCGTGAATTTCGAGTTCACCGGCGAGGACTTCGAGCTGCAACCGCAGCACCCACCGCTCGAACTCGTGGCCAAGCGACACGGCTTCGTGCGCATTGGTACCAACGGTATCCGCACAAGCCCCGATCCTGATCACTTCGACAGCAAGCCGAGCCAGCCGGGAAGCTTCCGCGTGGGATTCGGTGCGGCTCCAGGGAAGCCCGCCAAGCTCGACGTGGTGATTGCGGCACCACGGCGCTAAGGAACTCGTCGACGCGTGCCCCACCTCAACCCTCAGAATTCTGAGCGTACTCTCAGACTTCTTTGGCGCTACGCGCTAATATAGTTCGTGTCGTTGTCGGGCGAACGATCACCACTTGGCGCAGGACGGGCTCATGCGGGCCGAAAACGTGCCGATACCAAGGACGGAGCAAGACCATGGCTTCGGCAACCGAAACAGCTGACGAGAATGTTACCCCTGGCGGCGACGATCTCAGGGCGCTTCGGCGCCAACTGGGAATGCTCGTGCAGATGACAGCGGACTATCCACTCGAATGTTCCCTTGGAACATGCGAGTTTCTCTTTGAATCCAAAGATGAGATCCAAATCCTCATCGAAAGTCTTGCTGAGGAACTCTCGCAATCTAGAAACGCCGCCTGATCTTGATTCACAGCCGCTCTTCACTCCTGCGGGGACACCATCTCCCCAGCACTCGACCCTTCGGGTCGGGCGCAGTCCGCAGGCGTAGTTGAGCCGGTGTGTTCGTAGACCATGCCCGACGGCCCGTGCATAGTCGCTTCGATGGGACTATGCTAGGCCTCACGCAGACAGCATTACGTCTGTTGGGACCCAACCAGAAAGGCAATGCAATGAGAAAACTGGTGGTCTTGAGTCTGACGTTGTTGGCATTGGGGGGATGCAATGGTGCAGGCTCAGCGCCGGCCGGGACTGGTGGCACCACGTCTGCGGGCGGCACCGACACGAACGGCGTCGCGACTGGCGGGTCCACGACAGCGGGCGGCTCGATCAGCATCGGCGGGACGTCGAGCGCTGGCGGCACGGCGACCGGTGGCGCCGTCAGCATTGGCGGCACCGTCAGCGCTGGCGGCACCACCCCGACAAGCAGCAAGACCGGTGGCACTCCCACGCCGGGCGGAACCACCAACGTCGGCGGCACTCCCGCACCGGGCGGAACCATCAGCGCCGGCGGCACCAGCAAAACCGGCGGAACCACCAGCGCCGGCGGCACCAACAAGACCGGCGGCACCACCAGCACCGGTGGAACCACCAGCTCCGGCGGAACCAGCAAGACCGGCAGCACCACCAGCACCGGTGGCACAACGACTAGCGGCACCACCGGCGCAGCGGGCACGCCCGGAACATGCCAACCCTCCACCTGCGGCTCGCACAAGTGGGCTTGCTGGAAAATGCCGAACCCAACCAACTCGGGTCTCCCCAACCCGGCGAGCTACACAGTCGCCAACGGCATTGTGCACGACAATGTCACGTGCCTGGACTGGCAGCAGGTCGAATCGAGCACTAGCTACACCAATGTCGATGCCATCACTTACTGCCAGAGCTTGTCGCTCGGGGGCAATAGCGACTGGCGGGTTCCCACGCGAGTGGAGGTGTCGTCCATTATGGACTGGACACGCAGCCCGGCGATTGACGCTGCCTTCACCGGCGTGGGTGGCTACCACGAGACCGGCTCGAACTGGATCCTCACCATTCGGCAAGCGGGGGCTGGCAAGAACTGCGGCGCGCCTGCGGCGGATCCTGACGCCGGCGTGCCAGCTACCGGCGGCGGCACCTGCGCCTGGACCTTCAACATGAGCGACGGAATGGTCAGCAATGCCTACTCCGCCTCCAACCCTTCGCGCGTCCGCTGCGTGCGCGGCAACGGGACCGGCGAAGCCTTCAGCGACCCGGCCGTGGCACCACCCAACCAGTACAACGCCATTTCCGCCGACGAAGTCCTGGACAACTACACTGGTCTTACCTGGCAGCGAACCGGCAACTCTTCCGGATTTGTCAGTTGGGATCAGGCGGTCACCTACTGCAGCGGCTTGACCCTGGGCGGGCACACCTGGCGACTGCCCTCGGTGCGCGAGTTGGCCACGCTGGTGGACGAAGCCCAGGTGGCGCCGGCCATCAACCGCACCATGTTCCCCAGCACGCAGTACGGTGCGCACAGCAACAACTGGTACTGGGCGTCGCACGCGCAGAGGAACAGCACCACGGCCTGGTGGGGCCTCAATTTCGACGACGGCTTCACCGGGTTCAACGTCGGGGCCACTAGCACCGCCTGGAACTACTGGACTGTTGCCTGGGCCAAGTGTGTGCGCTGACGATTGGCGTCGAGGTACGCGACAATTCGGCCGGACGGCTGGACACCGGCAGGTCAAAAGGGGATCATTGTTCCCGAGGTTCCGATGAACAACAGAGCAGTAATCTCCCCTTCACTCTCCGTCGGAAAACTGCGCTTGCTTTCTGCCAGGGCCATCCCACCCCTGGTCATGATGGTCTGCACTGTGTCCATATTTGGTGGATGTAGCTCGGCTGGTCCACCTGCGACCATGCAAGGAAACAGCGGCGGCCGATCAGCCGCCAACACCGGAGCCGGTGGTTCGGTTTCAGCGGGCGGCATTTCCAGCACCGGCGGCGTGACTGTTGCTGGCGGAATCCCCAGCAGCGGTGGCCTGATTGTTGTGGGCGGCGTTCCCGGCACCGGCGGCGCGACCGTAGCGGGCGGCAGCTCTGGCACAGGCGGCCTGACCACAGGTGGCGGCAGCCCTGGCACAGGGGGCTTGGCCAGTCCAGGCGGCATCTCCGGCACCGGTGGCCTGACCGTAGCAGGCGGCAGCTCTGGCGCGGGCGGCTTGACTGGAATTGGCGGTGTCACGAACACAGGCGGCCAACCCGCATCAGATGCAGGGCCGGGGGGCACAACCAGCTTGAGAGACGCCATGGCGCCCGACGGGCCTGCTGATGGCGCCAGCACGCGCGACGCTGGTGGAGCCCCGGATCTCGCTCGCGCCGGCAGCGGTGGAGGCGGCAGCGCCGGCAGCCGTAGCGGTGGCACGGGCGGAGTCGCTAGCGGCGGCATCGCAACCAGCGGTGGCTCTGTCGGAGGATCCACGGGAGGCACCACCGGAGGCAGCACGGCAGGGGTGCCCCTGGATCCGACTCTGCTTGCCAAGTGTACCGGGACGAACCCGATCAATTGCGCCTTTACCGCACCCAACGGCAATTACACGGTGACTGTGGAATTGGGCAGTGCGACCGCCGCGGCCACCACGCGCGTGCTCGCCGAAACCCGCCGCATTGTCCTGCAGCCGACTGCCACAGCGGCGGGCGCCTATTTCCGCTACACCTTTGCCGTAAACGTCAGGGCAGAAAATCACGATGGCTACGGCGCCCCGGGGAACATCTTGAATCTCTCCTTCGACGGGACGGCCCCAGCGCTGCACGGAGTTGGCTTTGCGGCCGCCAACATACCCACCATCTATGTCGCTGGCGACTCGACGGTGTGCGACTGGGATCCCGCAACATACAATCCATTCGCCCCGGACGGGACGGACGTTTCCGGTTGGGCTCAGGAGCTTTCGCAATACCTGGGGCCCGGCATCGCCGTGGCCAACTACGCGGACTCGGGTGAAACTGCGAGCAGCTTCTACACAAAGTTTTATCCTCCGGCGAAAGCGGCCATGAAGCAGGGCGACTATCTGTTCGTTCAATTCGGACACAACGACATGAAGTCCACCACTGACTCGGCGAACTACAGTGCCAACCTGCTCAAGTACGTCACAGACGCGAAAGCCAAGAATGTCACGCCGGTTCTCATCACCCCGGTTGCGCGCTCAAGCGCGACCGCTGCCGACCACGGCTTCGATGGTCTCGATCAGACCATGATCACTTTGGCCAAGGCGCAGAGTGTAGCCTATATCGACCTGACCACCCTCGCGCTCACCTACTACGGTACCCTGTCGAGCAGTGCCAAGAGCGCGCTGTTCGTCGACGGCACGCACTTCCACGAACGTAAGGCCTCGCCCGGCCCCGTCCCCCGGGCGACTACCGCCAGGCGCCGTTCGCCGCCTACTCGGCCGCCGTGGGCAGCGTGACTGTGCCGGGTTCGGCGATAGCGGCCAAAGCGGCTCGTTGCAG